>Ga0187892_10000538_pt1 | contig 98629 bp, 83 predicted proteins | sample MA1701073metaG_FD_139345 | JGI IMG/M metagenome (GOLD analysis project Ga0187892, IMG submission 139345) | Bio-ooze microbial communities from a basaltic lava cave in the Kipuka Kanohina Cave System on the Island of Hawaii, USA - MA170107-3 metaG ... | reverse complement strand
CGGTGTACCGCCGGAGATACTGTGATCAAGTGGCCGAGCGGGTTGCCCTGGTGTCTCTGTGCGGCACGGAGCGCGACATAGCCGCCAAATGAAAAGCCCCCGAGCCACGGGGTCGCTCCAGGCCAGCGTTGCTGGGCCCAATCCAGCACGGCCAGCGCGTCGTCCGTCTCGCCCTCGCCTTCCGCAAAACTGCCTTCGCTCTTCCCGACGCCGCGGAAATTGAATCGCACGGTGGGTATTCCCAGCTCCTGCAGGGTGCGAGCGACCGTGTGCACGACCTTGTTGCTCATCGTGCCGCCCTGCTGGGGATTCGGATGCAGCACCACGCCGAACCGGTCGGCTGGGTTCGCTGACGAATCCCCGAGTGGATCCTCCACGATGGCCTCGAGCTTCCCTGCGGGGCCCGGAATGAAGACACTCTGCGGTGCGGGCGGACGGAAGACCACGACGTTATCGATCGGCTCGGATAACCGCTACTGCTTGTAGATGACACCGTCCTTCATCACGAATTGCACCCGTTGCATCGCCGTAATGTCCTGCAGGGGATTGCCCGGCACGGCAATGAGGTCCGCGGTCTTGCCCCGCTCGACAGTGCCCAGCTTGTCGTCGATCTTCAGGAACTGCGCCGGTACGCGCGTAGCGGAGCGGATTGCCTCCAGGGCAGGCATTCCCGCTTCTACCATGTAGGCGAACTCCCTGGCGTTGTCGCCATGTGCGCTGACGCCAGTGTCCGTCCCGAACATGATTTTCACGCCGGTCTTGTACGCAGCAGCAAAAGTCTTCTGAATCTGCGGTCCGACCTCCAGTGCCTTTGGCCGCACCAGCGTCGGAAAGAAGCCCGGCTCCTGGGCGCGTTCATACACCCATCGCCCGGCGCTGATCGTGGCGACGTAATGAGTGCCCTGCTTCTTCATCAGGTCCATGGCTTCCTTGTCCATGAAGGTGCCGTGCTCGATGCTGTCGACGCCGCCTCGCACCGCGCGCTTGATGCCTTCCGCTCCATGCGCGTGCGCGGCAACCGTGAACCCATAGTCGCGCGCCGCCTCCACAACCGCGCGAACCTCCGCTTCGGTGAACTGCGGGTTATGGCCACTCTTGGCAACGCTCAACACCCCGCCTGTTGCCGTGATCTTGATGGCGTCTGCTCCGTCCTTGTAGCGCTGACGCACAGCACGAGCGGCTTCCTCGGCGGAATTGATGACGCCGTCGCTCAGCCGCTCATCCGTGCGCAGGAACGACGCCCATCCATTCGTAGGATCGCCATGGCCGCCCGTCGTGGCGATGGTGCGGCCCGCCGTGAATACGCGCGGACCTTTCACGCGGCCAGCACTGATCGCCTTCCGCAACGCGATGTTGGTATTGAAATCACCCCCCAGGTCGCGAACGGTGGTGAAGCCCGCCAGCAGCGTGCGCTCGGCGTATTGCACCGACTCGAATGCAATGTCCGCGGGCTCGTCCTTGAATCCGTCCAATTCCGAACTTCGCCTGTATTCACTGGTGATGTGGACGTGCATGTCCATGAGGCCAGGCATCAACGTCGCGTTGCGCAGGTCGATGACCTTGTCGCTACTCGCGGGCTGTCGATAGCCCTGCTCGACGCTCACGATGGTGTTGCCATCCACAGTGACCGTCACCCCTTCCTGCACACGGTCGCTTACCGCATCGATGAGACGCCCGGCGTGAATGACGGTCGCCGCATCCGCCGTGAATGCGAAGCCAGCCAGTGAAACAGTCGTCGCCACGAATAGGGATCGGGACAGAGCCACGAACGCTTTGCGCGCACGCATCATCATGAAAGTCTCTCTTGTTACCCGGTTCGCTCGCCGGCCTGGGTTCGTCATCCGGTGTTCCGGTTTATTCGATGCGAATCAGCTCGACGTCGAACACGAGCGTGGCGCCCGGCGGGATCACGCCACCCGCGCCGCGATCGCCGTAGGCCTTGGCCGGAGGAATGACGAGACGGCGCTGGCCGCCGACTTTCATGCCGGCGACGCCTTCATCCCATCCCGTGATGACCTGTCCCGCGCCAAGCGGGAACGCAAACGGCTCGTTGCGATCGACCGAGCTGTCGAACTTGCGGCCCTTGTTCTCGGGCGCAGCAGTGTCAAAGAGCCAGCCGGTGTAGTGCACGACGGCGACGGAACCGGGCGCGATCGGCTCGCCTTGTCCAACCTTGAGATCTGTAATCACGAGTTCATCCTCGGCAGGTGCAGTGGGTGCGGTGTTGTCGGCCGTGTCGTCGGCCGCCTGGGTGGCTCCGGACTTCGGGTTATCGGCGGAGCAGGCGGCGAAAACGAACAGCGCGACGCTGACAAGGAAGAGCTTCGAGGCAGGCATGAGACCTCACAGGCCAATGGGGATAACGAAGGAGGCGCGAGTTACTTCTTGCCGGCGCCGTCAAAATCGAGGGACGCGGAATTGATGCAGTAGCGCAGGCCCGTGGGCTGTGGTCCATCCTCGAACACGTGCCCCAGGTGCGAACCGCACTTGGCACAGGTGACTTCCGTGCGAACCATGCCGTGGCTGCTATCCGTCTCCGTACGCACGCGATCGCCTGCGAGCGGCAGCCAGAAGCTCGGCCACCCGGAGCCCGAATCGTATTTCTGGTCGGAGCTGAAGAGCTCCGAGCCACAGACCACGCACGCGTAGACGCCCTTTTCCTTGTTGTGGTTGTAGCGTCCCGTGAAGGCACGCTCGGTGCCTTTCTCCTGGGTGATGCGGTACTGCTCTGGCGAGAGCCGGCGGCGTAGTTCGTCCTGGTCGGGTGGGCGGGTCGGTTTTTGGGCCATGGCAGCGATTATAGACGGGCGCCTTCGTCCGAATGCACTCAGTCAGTCTTTGTTGCCTCGGCTCTGGTTTCCGGCGTTTCCCCGAGCCTCCGGAGCAGGAGTCGGTTCAAGCGCTGCACGTAGGCCGACGGGTCGGCAAGCACCTCGCCGTTGGCCAACACCGCCTGATCGAACAGCAACTCCGACAGTTCCTTAAACTGCTCGCCCGGTCCCGCGGATTCCAGGATCTTCACGAGCGGATGCTGCACGTTTAGCTCGAGTGCCGGGCGTGATGGAGGCGTCTTCTGTCCCGCTGCTTCCAGCACACGGCGCAGCTGCGAGCCGATGTCGTGCTCACCCAGCACAAGGCATGAGGGCGAATCGGTCAATCGGCTGCTGACACGCACTTCCGAGACGCGCTCGCCCAGCGCTTCCTTGACGTTGCGCAGCAACCCCTTGCTCTCACGGTGATCGGACTCGCGCACCTTGCGGTCCGCTTCCGTGAGCAATTCGCCGAGCTCGAGATCCCCGCGCGCGACATCGTGCAGGCGCTTGCCATCGAACTCAGTGAGGTGTCCCACCAGCCACTCGTCGATGCGATCGTGCATCAACAGCACTTCGATGCTCTTGCGCCTCAGTAGCTCGAGGTGAGGGCTCGCGCGCGCGGACTCGAGGGTGCCGGCGACAACGTAGTAGATGCGGTTCTGACCCGCGGGCATGCGCTTGACGTAGTCCTCGAGCGACTGGTCCTGCGCGGAACCACCGGCAGTCGTGGCAAAACGCATCAGCTTGGCAATGCGTTCGCGATTGGCGTGATCTTCGGCAAGGCCTTCCTTGAGCACCGTGCCAGATTCCTGCCAGAAGGCCTTGTACTTCTCAGGCTCCTCGGTGGCGAGCCGCGCCAGCAGGTCGAGAACACGACGCGTGAGTGCGTGCCGCATGCTCTCAATCTCGCGGTCGCGCTGCAGTAGCTCGCGCGAGACGTTGAGCGGCAGGTCTCCGGAATCGACCACGCCCTTGACGAAGCGCAGGTAGAGAGGCAGAAATTGCTCCGCGTCATCCATGATAAAGACGCGCCTCACGTACAGCTTCAGGCCTCGCGGCGCCTCGCGCTGCCAGAGGTCGAACGGTGCATGAGACGGAACGTAGAGAAGGCTGGTGTATTCGCGCTTGCCTTCTACCTTGTTGTGGCTCCAGGCCAGCGGATCGGCGTGATCGTGCGAGAGGTGCTTGTAGAACTCGCGGTAGTCGTCGTCCTTGAGCTCGGTACGCGGGCGCGTCCAGAGCGCCTGTGCGTGATTGACGGTTTCCCAGTCATTGGCAGCCGATCCCGGCTTGCGCATGCGGATGGGCAGGGCAATGTGGTCCGAATAACGACGCACCAGGCTGCGTAGCCGGATCCCATCCGCGAACTCGCTCGCATCGGGCTTGAGATGCAGCACGATGCGCGTGCCGCGTTCCGCACAGTTCACGGTCTCGACAGTGAACTCGCCCTCGCCCGTCGATTCCCAGCGCACACCCTCTTCGGGCGGGAGACCGGCCTTGCGCGAGAAAACTTCGACGCGCTCCGCCACGATGAAGGCCGAATAGAAACCCACACCAAACTGCCCGATGAGCTGTGAGTCGCGTTGCTGGTCGCCAGTGAGGCGCTTGAAGAACTCGGCTGTGCCCGACTTCGCAATGGTCCCGAGCTGCTCCACGACATCGGTCCGGCTCATGCCGATGCCGTTGTCCGTGATGACAATGCTGGCCTTGTCGTCGTGCTCGATTGTGATAGCGAGGTCAGCGTTCTCGGCCAGCAGGCTGGGTTGCGCCAAGGCCTCGAAGCGCAGCTTGTCAGCCGCATCGGAGGCATTCGAAATGAGCTCGCGCAGGAAGATCTCCCTGTGGCTGTACAGGGAGTGGATCATCAGCTTCAGGAGCTGTTTGACCTCGGCCTGGAATCCCCGCGTCTCGCGGCTCGTCGTGCTCATGCTGCGTCCCCAGTGGCGGCGCGCGCGATTCTTGGGATGCCGGGGGCAAAGTCAAGTCGAGACGCCGCTTTAGCCTGCAAACCGGCGCAGGCAAGCGCGTCCGATAAAGCCGGGTGGTGTTGTCGGCCGGCGTTGACAGCCGGCCTGGAGGATCAGTCAGCGGGAGGACTAGTCGGCTGGGGACAGGGCCGGGCGGATGACCGGCGGGGCGGACGTGAAGGTCACTTCAATGCGGGGAATGTCGGTGAGGTCGGTGCGCATCCCGAGCCATACATGGCGGATGCATCCGTACCAGTCATCCAGCTCATCCCAAACCTGCAGCAAGACTTCCATTGGGCACCTGATTCGACCTGCGATGGACTATAGGCACCCCTACAGACCGCGAGCGTGAGGCGTATCACAGGGCCCCGCTCTTACGGGTTTTTCGCAGGTCTCTGAGCTTGCGCCCCCGGGTGGTGCTGCGTAGGCTTGATTGCGCCGCCCCGCCAAATGAGACAGCGGTCACTTCATGCAGCGTATCGTCGTCCTCAATCCCAAAGGCGGGTCTGGCAAGACGACGATCGCCATCAATCTCGCCAGCTACTTCGCTGTTCAGGGCCTGCGTCCTGTTTTGATGGACTACGACCCGCAAGGTTCGAGCATGCGCTGGTTAAAAAAGCGCACAGCGCCGCAGCCCCTGATTCACGGCGTCGCGGCCTACGAGCGCAATGCACGTACGACACGCAGTTTCCTGCTGCGCGTGCCCGCCGATGCCCAGAGGCAGGTCATCGACACGCCTGCGGCCATCGATGCGACCGAGATGCCGGAGCTGACGCGAGGTGCCGACGCGATCCTCGTGCCTGTGCTGCCATCCGATATCGATATTCACGCCTGTTCCAAGTGCATCGCCGACCTGCTGCTCGTCGCCAAGGTGCGGCGCAGCGAGAACCGCATCGCGGTCATCGCCAATCGCGTCAAAAAGCACACGCTCATTTACCAGTCACTGATGCGCTTCCTGGCCAGCCTCAACATCCCGATCGTGGCGACCTTCCGGGATTCGCAGAATTACATTCGGGCCGCCGAGCTGGGTGTGGGCATCCACGAGATGAAGCCCTACCTGGTTCGCGAGGACCTCGAGCAGTGGGGCCCGCTGGTGGAATGGTTGAACACCAAGTTGGTGGGCTACCCGGCTACGGCCGCGCCTGCAGAACCGACTGCCTCTGCCGCTCCTCCGTCGCCCCAGCTGGCAGTGGCTGAGCCCGCTCCCGCCGCACGCCCCGCCACGGCCACGCCGGGTCTGAACGTGTCGCCGCTGATGGCTGCTGCGAAGGCAATGTCCGTGGTCGCGCCCGGATCGCCCCCGCCTGCCGACGAGGTTCCGCCTGCGGAGGACATTCCAATGGAAGTCGTGCCCACGAACCCCACGATGCTCACAGCGGCGGCGGAGATCGAAGCGAAAGCGGCCGCCGCGATGGCCGAAGCGCTGGCCGAGATCGAAGCAAAAGCGGCTGCGGCCATTGACCGCATCCTGAAAGGCGAACGCGAGGAGATCGAGGAACAGCCCACCGACAACGCGGCGGGCGCTACGGGCCGCTAGGGCCGTTACGGCGCGGGAACCGGAGGCGTTACTTCTTTTCGCCTTCCCAGGAATTGCGGATCTTGTCCGCCCAGCTCTTGTAATTGTTCCAGCTGTAGAGATTGCGCGTGATGGCCGCGTGGCGGCCGGTGCCGTTCTTCTGCACGCGGTTCAACCAGCTCGAGTACGCCTCCCAGCCTTCGCCCTTGCCGCGTGCAGATTCGCTGTCACGCCGCTCCGAGTCGTTCCGGTAGACCTTGCTGTCGCTCATGGGTATGCCTCGACGCAATGTGCGTCGGACAGTACGTCCCGGCAGGAGCACGGCGACAGGAACTGGATCACAGCGAATCGGCACCGCGGGGGCAGCACTCACGAGTGCGACCGCGGTCGCATCGCCGCTCGCGATTCGGATTTAACTCCGCCGATTATTGGTTCGATCGCCGTCGCAATAATGGCCTGTTCAATTGGCACCGGGCGGCGGCTCCCGCCGTGAATCGACCCGCGCGCGCAGTCCGCGCGCTCAGCCGCTCGCGGAACCGGTGCGCAGCTCGTCGATCTCGGGCTGCGCCGGGTTCTCGTCGCTCGCGTGGGACTGCTGCAGAATTGCCGCGAAAAGCGGCGCGAAATCGCTCAGCGCCTGGTCGATCGCGTTCGGAAGCAGCGTCGTATAGGCGTCGAGCAGCACCACGGCGTTACGGGCGGGATCGTTGGCAGTCGCCGAGCCGATGCGTCGCGCGAGACCGCGATTCACCTGGTGCAGCTCCTCGTATGCCCGTTTCAGGCCCGTGAACGCCACGTCCGCGCTCCCACCGCTTCCTGCTTTCATGATCTGCGCGAGCGCGTATGCGGCGGCCGCGCGGAACACAGTCTCGGATTCGCTCGCGAGTGGCAGGTGAAAGCGGGCCATGGGCCGCAGGAAGGACGTCCTGGGGCAACCGCTGGTCGCGATGATCAGGCCCAGCAGCGAGCTCAGAGCCTGCTGCGCGCTGGTTTCCTGGAAGACAACGCGCTCCGCCGTGTGCACGTCCACGCGCACCTGGTCGTAGGAGACGAGCCGGCCCAGCCGCTCGATGACCGCAACGAGCTGCACGGCCGCGGGGCAATGCGAATGCTCCTCCACGCGCAGCGGGCAGTTTTCGCACTGGTTGCGGCCCAGCTCCGTCCAGAACGGAAGCTGCGGCGGATGGGGATTGATGAGCTGAAAATCGCCGGAGTCGAAGAACAGGTCGAAGATTTCGCGGCTGCCGTCCGGCAGGACCAGTCGGTAGCGAATGCGCACCGGCGTCATGGGGCGCCATCATCACCGCACGTGCGAACGGTGTCTAGGCCGACGGCGGTGGCGCCGAGCCTGGCGCGAAACTCGGGCCCGCAGGTCAGGCCAGCAGCCGATAACAGGGCTGATAGTCGCCCTTCACGATCTTCATGCGGTTCTGCTCGACGAAGGAGGTCAGCAGGTTGTCGAGCTCTTTCGCGAGGGCTGCGTCCGCATGCAGCTCGAACGGGCCGTTTGCCTCGATCGCGCGAATGCCATAGTCCTTGACGTTGCCAGCGACGATGCCGGAGAAGGCACGACGCAGATTCGCGGCCAGCACGTGCGGCGGCTGCGTCGAGTGCAGCTCGAGCGAGCGCATGTTCTGGTGATTCACGTCGAATGGCAGCTGGAACTCGGGCGGTATGTGCAGCAGCCAGTTGAAGTTGTACGAGTCGTTGGAGCGCCGGCGCCATTCGCGCACCGCTTGCATGCCGTTCACCATCTCGCGCGCGACGTTCACAGGCTCGTCGACCATCACGCGATAGCGCTTCTGCGCCGTGGGCCCCAGGGTACGGCCGATGAAGTGATGGATGTGCTCCCAGTAGGAAGCCGTCTCGGCTGGGCCCGTGAAAATCAAGGGTAGTGGCTGCTCGGCATTGCGAGGATCCAGCAACACGCCCAACAGGTAGAGGATCTCCTCCAGCGTGCCGGCGCCGCCCGGGAACACGACGATGCCGTGGCCAACGCGGACGAAGGCCTCCAGGCGCTTCTCGATGTCCGGCATGATCACCAGCCGGTTCACGATCGGGTTCGGCGGTTCGGCCGCGATGATTCCGGGCTCGGTGACACCGATGTAGCGCCCGACCGGGTTGCGCTGTTTCTGGTGACCGATCGTGGCTCCCTTCATCGGCCCCTTCATGGCGCCCGGACCGCAGCCGGTGCACACGTCGAGCTCGCGCAGGCCCAGCTCATAGCCCACGTTTTTCGTGTAGTCGTACTCGTCGCGCGAAATGGAGTGCCCACCCCAGCAGACGACGAGGTTCGGAGGCGTCTTCACATCCAGGAGGCGCGCGTTGCGCACGATGTGGAACACCGCGTTGGTGATGCTGCTGGGCTCGTGCAGGTCGAAACGACCGCTGTCGATGATCTCGTTGGCGATGAACACGACGTCGCGCAGCACCGCGAACAGGTGTTCCTTGATGCCCCGGATCATCTGGCCATCGACGAACGCCGAGGCCGGGGCGTTCTTCACCTCGAGCTTGATGCCCCAGGCCTGGCGGGCAATGCGGATCTCGAAATCCCGGTAGCGATCGAAGATCGCCTTGGCGTTGTCCGTCTCGCTGCCGGAGTTGAGCACCGCCAGTGCGCACTTGCGGAACAGCGGGTACAGGCCGCCCTGCCCCGTACCGAGCAGTTTCTCGACTTCGTACTGGGACAGGGGCTCGAGGATGCCCTTGGGGGTGACGCGCGCATCGACCAGCTCAGGGTCGGTGCTAACGACGGGGTCAGGAATGGTAACGCTGGCTTCCATGTCGACCGCGATTCTACCCGCCCGGGAAATCGCGTGCGCCAGCGCTTTACGGCCGGATTTCGATGGGCGTGTCGTAGCCCGTCAGCAGCCAGATCTCGACCATGTCCGAGTTGGACACGGCGATGCAACCGTCGGTCCAATCGCGGCCCTCGTAATACTCGAGCGGATGCTTGGGCTTGTTCGGCAGCCCGTGAATCATGATGAGGCCGCCCGGCGGCCAGCCGTTACGGCGGGCCCGCTGCAGGTCCGACTCGCTCGGGTAGGAAATCTGGATCGACAGGAAGAACTCGCTGTTCGGGTTGCGGCGGGTGAGCCGGTAGCGCCCCTCGGGCGTGCGGAAATCGCCTTCGCGCATCTTGGGGCCCCTCGGGTCGAGCCCGAGCTTGATGCCATAGCTGCCGATGACCTGCTCGTTGCGCATCAGCTCGAGGCGTCGATCCTTCTTGTGCACGATGATCTGGTCGGCGGACTGCAGCGCGACCGAGTCCGAGCCAGCCGGGGCGAGCGCAATACCGACGGCCAACAGCGCTGGCGCTATTGTCTTCATTCCGGCCTTCAGTATGCGACCGCTCGACATCACTCCCTCTCCTGTTCCAGGGCGCGCTGCTCGTCAACGCCACCCGGAAATCGTCCCTGGACGCGAGTATACGTTTGCCGCACCCGCAGCAAAGCGCGCACTGGATCACAGGACGCGCGCCTGTCGCGAAGTAGAGACGGATTTTGAACCCCTCGACGGGGGCTCCAGCGGCCCGTCCGCTGGCCGCAACACTGTCCTTCCTGGTTGGTCTTCCCTGTCCCGTGATCTTTTGAGTTTTCTGGCGGCGAGAGTTCCCGGCCGACAGCTGTCAGGCGACTTCGACGCGGATCAACTCGACCGCCCTGCGCAGCGCCTGCTCCACCACGCGCGTCTCGGGGTGGCGAAGCACGATGTAGCCCGAGCCCTCGTAACTACCGCCCTGCGACTGCCCGGTCTCCGGCACGCGGGCTTCGACAACGAGCGGCCCCAGTTCCTTGTGAGCCTGCGCGAGACCGTGGACCCCACGAACTTTTCCGGTGCCCATGCCGCGCAGGTACGCGGCGCCCGTGGCGAACTGCCGGTGCGGTGCTTCGAAGCGATCGAAGATCATCAGCCGCGGCCAGGCCTTGTAGAAATCCAGGTTGCACGCGTAGGAAATCAGCGTCGTGAACTGCGCGCCGGGCGGGCGCGCCGCAACTTCGGAGATCGCCACACCCCCGTCCGGTCGGCGGAACCACTCCATGTGTGTCAGGCCGGTGCGAAGGCCCAGTGCGGCGAGTGCGCGCGGCGCGATGTGGCGAATGTCGCTGTACTCCGGCCCCTCGATCTCCCGAGGCAACAGCACGCACCACTGGATCCACGGATTCTCGACCACGGTCAGCGGCGAAGGCCGGTAGAGGGAAACCGAGTGCCACGCCAGCCGCCCATCGATGAACACGCTGTCGAAGGAATGCTCCTCGCCGCGAAGGAACTCCTCGAAGAGCGCCGGCCGCTGCGGATGCGGCGGATGATTGCGCAGGTACGTGGCGAGTTCGTTCGCGTCATTGAGCCGGAAGGTGGCCACCGCACCGGCACCGGCGGGCGGCTTCACGACGACGGGGAAGCCCACCTGGCGAATGAATTCCTCGGCATCCCCACCCTGCTCGACGAGCCGGTGGCGCGCGCACGGCACACCCGAGCGGTCGAACACGGTCTTCATCGTGGACTTGTCGCGGAAATTGTTGGCCGCCTCGACCGAGAGTCCCGGCAGGCCGAGGTGCTCGCGCACCATCGCGAGCGGCACCTGCAATTGCTCGAGCGATGCAATGACCCGGGCCACTGGCCCTATCTGGCCGGTGATTCCCTGCACGCCCTCGAGAATCTGGCGCGGTTCGAGCGCGTTATCGACGCGCCAATGCGCCGCGAGATGCGGCTTCAGCTCCGCCGGAATGCGATCGGCGGGATCCTGGCTGACGACACCCAGGCGGATGCCGGGCAGCGACGCGGCTCCGGCGACGAAACGCAGCGTCGCCTCCAGGAAAAACGGCACGACGAAAACGACGTTGATGCTCATCGCTTGCCCCAAGTCCCTGCGCCGGGAGAAATCGTCCCCGGGCACTAGTGCCCGGAGAGGACGTACCATAGTGGAAACTGGCTATGGCGACGAGACTCACCTCGCGATCGACCCTCATGGCGACGCTGCTGTGCGCATGCCTGGTCCTGGGCTGCGCGCAAGCACCCTCCACGCTCGAGCACCTGGACGAGCAGACCGGGGTCACTATCCGGCAGATGGGGCGGCCGCTGGAGTTTCAATCTCCCGACCCCGCTGGCCCTGACGCTCTTTGGTTCGCGTACCTGGGTGCTCTGGAAGTGAACAGGATGGGCGTGCTGAATCGCTACCTGTGGCTAAGCGTGATGCCCGCAGGGGCCGCCGCACAACAAGGCGCTGCCAGGCAAATGAGCCTGGAAGTGCTCGCATCGGGCAGTTCCATCGAGCCGGACTGGGTTTCCCACGACCCCGCTGTCATTGGTCTCAGTCGGACACCATGGCGCCGGCCCGCCGACTGGGCTCGTGATGGCTACTACGCGATCGATCTCGCGCAGCTGCGCTCGCTGCGGGAAGCGGGCGAGCTCACGCTCGTCGTGGCGGATGGCAACGGCAACCAGCGCCGGTTCACGCTGTTCGACCCCGACACCTCGTCGTTGCAGGCCTTCGTCGATTCGCTCGATTAGTCCAGGCTTCCTACTCGGACCACCTGCGCGCACGAGCGGTTGCCGGGACTCATCTCGGCTCGCAAGCGGTAACTCTCTCCCCCGCCAACCTCGACTTCGAGCCGATGCCGGGTAGTCGATCCCATGGCGCCATCGACCTGGCAATCGACGACCAGCTCATGCTTTCCGGGGGCAAGGGCCACGCTGCTGTACTTGATGTCTACCGGCCGGCCATCGACGGAGCGGATGACGACCGCCACCGGCATTTCGGCACGTAGCTTGGCATCGCCATGAACGACGGCGACTTCGTCGCGCGGGCGTCGCGGCCCCTCGTAGGACTGGTAGGTGGCGCAGCCCGCCAGCGCCAGGGCGAGCAAGGCAATCAGGAACGCGCGCTGAGCGCTCATCCGGTCTGGCCCTCGGTCTGTTGCGGGGTCGCTTCCACCTTCGGCAATACGAGCTGCGTACGCGGCCGCACGTCACCGAAGTCGACGTCCGGGTTGTATTGCCGCATCAGCCACACGGGCACGTTCGGGTACTTCTGGCCGATCGACCACAGGGATTCGCCCGGCCGCACCACGTGCACCTCGGTCCCCACGATGTGGTTGACCGCGAAGAACTCTCCCTGCAGGCGCTGGTGGAAGTCGCGGCGACGCTGCTCGAAGATCTCCGCGTTCACCTGCCGTGTGTCCACCTTGAGCCGCTGCCCGATCACGACCGGCCTTCCGTACTTCATCTTGTTCAGGTCACGCAGGCGGCTGGCACGAGTGCCGAGCCACTCTGCGTAGTGCCCGAGGGTCTCGGCAGCCTGCACTTCGATAGTTCCATCTTCCGCGACCGTGTAGTCGCTCGGATCCGCGGAGAGCGATGTCTGCACGCTCGGCACCATCTCAGGACCGATCGCCGCCGCCTGGGCAGACGACACCGGCTCGGCGGCCTCGGTGCGAGCCACTTCCGCTTCTTCAGCCACCTGCTCATCGACAACGCCACTGGCATCCGCCAGCACGGTGACCGTAACGATCTCGCCTTCGAGCGGTGCAGGCTGCGCCGCGGGCGCGGCCGCGACGGACGCCGGGGCTGCGGTGCGGAGACGCTGGCCTTCGTATACGAAGTTGCGATCCTTGATGCGATTGAGTGACATCAGGCCGGCTTCGCTCATGCCCACGCGGCGCGCGATCTCGGAGAGTGAGTCACCCCGTCGAACGACATAGATCGAGCCCGGCGCCGGCTGCTCCGGTTTCGCCGCCGGTGGCTTCGATGCCGCAGCGACAGCCACGGACGGCTTCGGCGCTGCGCCCGGCAACCGCAGCACCTGGCCGCGACGAATGCTGTTCGCGCTACGCAGGTCATTGAGACGCATCAGCGTGCCGACGGTCGTGCCATGGCGAGAAGCGATCAGCGAAAGCGTTTCGCCGCGGCCCACTCGATGCAGCAGGTCGGGCCGCTGCGAAGCGAATCGCTCCGCGGGCGACAGGTCAGCCAGCTTGAGCAGCGGATCAGCGCTGGCAAAGAGGTTTTCCGGGAGCCGCAGCTCGTAGCCACGCGGCACGTAGCGCTCGCCCTTCCACACGGCGGAGGTCAGCGCACGGTTGTGAGAGCGCAGGAGATCGCGGTCCACGCTCAACACGCGCTCGAGTGCGCTGATGGGGACGTAGTCCGCCATCGGGATCGTACGGACGCGAGGCTCCGTGTGACGCTGGATATCTCCGAAGTACTTCTGCGAGTCCCGATCGACCTCCAGCGCGGCGAGGAAGGCCACGTAGTAGTTGCGGGACGCGAAGCCGAAGGTGCGGCTGGAATGCTTGCGCACGATCGTGACGATGTCGTCGGTGCCCCACTTTTCCTTCGCGCGCCTCATACCGGAGGCACCATGGTTGTACGCGGTGAGCGCGAGCGGCCAGGTACCGAGAAGCTTGTGGTTGAACTCGAGGAGCTGTGCCGCCGCGACCGTCGACCGGAAGGGGTCCATGCGTTCGTCCACGACGTTGTCGATGCGCATGTAGCGGCGCCCGGTCGAGCGCATGAACTGCCAGAGGCCTGCGGCCCCCGCATGCGAATAGGCGTCCGGATTGAAGGACGACTCGACGTGGGGCAGTGCGGCGATTTCGCGCGGCAGCCCCATGTTCGCCAGGGTCTCGGCAATGTGCGCTTCGTAGGCACCGGAACGGATGAGGCCTTCCTTGAAGCGGTCCGACTGCCCGAGCTGGAAGCGGATGCGCTGTGCGGCCTCGGCGAACATGCGCGTGCTGGTGTTCTCCGGCCACAGCGCGCGCACGCGCTTCGCCTCGTCGGACGCGGCGGCAACGCCACGCGACAGCTCGCGCAGGATCGCCTCGTAGCGCTCCTTGCCTTGCTTCACGCGGTCCGAGCGCTCGCGCGGCGAGAGCACCAGCGGAAATTTCATCTCCTCGTAGACGACGCCGAGATAGCGGTCGTCGTGGAGAAAGCCGCCATCGGTGCCCACCTCGGTATAGATGCGCACCCAGAACCCGACATCGGGCTCGAGGTCCTTCGGGACCGCGAAGTCATTCGCGAACGCCCGGGACGTGAGCAGCGCGACGAAGACGGCGAGCGTGCACAGGAGCAACCGGCTCGCGCGCGGGCGCCGCGAAGAGAAGGAGACAGCGGACAGGATCAAGATTGTTCGACTCCCCTCAGGACTTCCTGGCGATTGCGCGCGCGTCGACGAACTTTACAGGCCCCGGTCGAGCGTAAGTCCTTGGCCGTGCTGACGGACCCTGCGCGCATCTGACATAGATCGGCGCGAGAGGTTGCCATTGCGTCGCGCAATTTGACAGTCGGGCACATCGCACGCCATCGATCGGGCGCGGGCGCGGGGCCACGCGCGGCGCCGGTGCGTCGCGAAAACGTGCCGCGCCTCACGAATTCCGGCCTGCTCACGCGCGCCGTGGACCGCGCGCGGCGCGCGCGATGCTGCGTGGCACATGCCTTGCACTTCTCCGGGCACGGAACGACCGGCTGTGATGCCGGCGAAGTATGTCAAAGAAGGAATCGAAATGAAGAAGCACATCGACGTGAAGCGCGTGATGACGTGGACGGTCGCGGCGGCGGGCACGCTGCTGGCCGGCGCGGCACTCGCGACGCCGATCAACCTGTCGAGCGGCGAGACCAACCTGCAGCAGATCCTCAATGGCATCACCTGCCAGCCGGGTCCGTCGTCGGGTTGCGTCCTCGGGGGACCCTCTTCGATCAACGTGCAGACCGACCAGGCGCAGGTCGATCAGCAGTGGGCACTGGGCGGCACCGGCGGTGCTTTCAGCCAGATCATCATCGAGATCGCCGGCAACGCGCAGTACAACCGCTTCGGCATCTATGACGTGTTCAACCCGCTCAACCGCGTCGAGATGTTCGCCGGTTCCGCGGGCGCGGGCGCACAGGCCTTTCTCTCGATGGACGACACCGGCCACGTCTATCGCAACTTCATCGCCACGGGCACGACCTTCCGGGGCAACCAGTTCGGTTTCTATCTCGATACCGGCAGCAGCGTCTGGTACTCGCAGCTCGGCCTCAACTCCGACCAGTCCGACCACATGGTCGCCTACGAAGGCACGGGCGACCGCGTCAAGCTTCCGAACAGCATGCCCGGCTTCTGGCTCGAGAACGAGTGGGTCTTCGCCTGGGAAGACCTGCCGGCCGCCAACTGGGACTACGACTACAACGACTTCGTGGTCATGGTGGAGTCCGTGACCGGCGTGCCGGAACCCGCGACGCTCGCGCTGCTGGGCCTCGGCCTGGTCGGCATCGGCTTCAGCATGCGCCGCCGCAAGGCTGCTCCGGTTTCTCAATAACAAGAACTCTCTCGATAACAAGAACCCCCTCACCACGAACAAGAAGAAGACAGAAGAAGAACAAGAAACGCATGGAAACCACTGCCGGCCGAAAGGTCCGGCCAAGAAAAAGAAAGGCCCCGATCCCGGGGCCTTTTTCTTATGGGGCCTGTTGCGCTACGCGGATCTCGGCGGGGCAAAAAAAAAGGCAGCCTGACAGAGGCTGCCTTTTCGAGGCGGCGCAAAGCCGGTCGGCCTTCAGCCGGCCGGTCACGCCCAATGATCGGTTGGTCAGTCTCGTTCACGCTCCACGGCAATTGCTCTCGACACTGCGGCTTTCAGCCGCATGCTCGCCCTCCGACAAATGCGGCTTTCAGCCGCATGCTCGCCCTCCGACAAATGCGGCTTTCAGCCGCATGCTCGCCCTCCGACAAATGCGGCTTTCAGCCGCATTTGCTATCCCCGCAGCTCAGGCAGGTCATGCAGCCGTCCATCATGATGACGGCGGCCGTACTGCACTTGGTGCAGAGCTGCGCGCCTTCGGGGTAGACCGACTTGGCAAACGCGTCGGTCTGCTTGCGGCGCGCCTCGAACTCTGCGCGCTTCTCCTCGATGAGCTTGGCGCGATGCTCGTCCATCTGCGGCTTCGGCATCAGGCCGATCATCTGCAGGTGCCGCTCGATCACGTGGCCGAGCTCGGCGATGATCGATGGCATGAACTTGCCGCCGGCCTGCCAATAGCCGCCGCGCGGATCGAACACGGCCTTGAGCTCGTCCACCAGGAACGTCACGTCGCCACCCTTGCGGAACACCGCCGAGATGATGCGGGTCAGTGCGACGATCCACTGGTAGTGATCGAGGTTCTTCGAGTTGATGAAGATCTCGAACGGCCGGCGCTGCTCCTTGTCCGTGCCTTCGTTGAGCACGATATCGTTGATGGTCACGTACATGGCGTGATCCGACACCGGTGTCTTGATCTTGTAGGTGGAGCCGATCAGCATCTCCGGACGCTCGAGCTTCTCGTGCATCCGGATGACCTTCGCCTCGCGCCCATCGCGCGTGCGTGCGACTTCCTCCTTCTCGACCTCGGCCTGCCCAGCGCCCTTGTCATTGTTCTTTTTCTGGTGGGCCTGCGCCGCGTCCTCGGGCTTGTTCACCCGGTACTTGACGATCTTCCTGTCAATCTTGACTGCGCTCATATACCTGCCAGTGCCTTGTCGTTCGTTGGTGGCGAGCCCGGATCGAGGGTGTCCTCGCCGTGTCCTGCCGTGTCGACTCGCGGGCTGCCCGGCTCACCGGGACTACGCCGGTTTTCCAGCCAGCTGCGATTCGCGAGCCATGTTTCGAGAGTGCCTTTCTGCCGGTGTTTCCTCGAGCGATTCCAGGAATCGAACATCTCTGGCGGGAACCTCGTGCTGTGTGGCCGGAACCTGCCTCAGAATTTTCCGTAGTAGCCTTCCTTGAGAGCGTCGAAGAGGTTGGCGGCCGTGTGCTTCTCGCCGTCGTACTCGATCTCTTCATCGCCACGAACCTTCACCTCAGTGCCGTCATCCAGCGTGAACACGTAAGTCGTGTTCTTGAGGTCATCCTCCTTCACCAGCACACCCTGGTGTGCTTCGGGGTTGAAGCGGAACGTCGTGCAGCCCTTCAGGCCCTGCTCATAGGCGTACATGTAGATGTTCTTGAAGTCCTCGTACCTGAAGTCCGTGGGTACGTTCGCGGTCTTCGAGATGGAGGAATCGATCCACTTCTGCGAGGCCGCCTGGATGTCCACGTGCTCGCGCGGCGTGATGTCCTCCGCCGTGGTGAAGTAGTCCGGCAGCTTCTCCCCCGGGTTGTTCGAACCCGGCAGCGCGCGCGGATTCACCAGCTCGCGGTAGGCCAGCAGCTCGAAGGAGAACACGCCCATCTTCTCCTTGGTCTTGCGGCCCGGCCGGATCACGTTGCGGAAGTAGTGATGCGCAAACGAAGGCTCGATACCGTTGCTGGCATTGTTGGCCAGTGACAGTGAGATGGTGCCCGTGGGCGCGATGGAACTGTGATGCGTGAAACGCGCGCCCACTTCCGCCAGTTCATCGACGAGCTCGGGCGCCACTTCGGCGACCCGCTGCATGTAGCGGCTGTAACGCGCATGGAGCAACCGGCCGGGGATCTTCGCCCTGACCTTCCAGCCATCCTTCGCCATTTCCGGCCGCTTGCGCAGCATCTCGGCCGTGACGCTGAACTCTTCGAGCATGATCGGCGCCGCGCCCTTCTCGCGCGCCAGCTCGAGTCCAGCTTCCCACCCAGCGAGCGCCAGCTCACGCGTGACCTGCTCGGTGAAGTCGACTGACTCCTTCGAGCCGTAGCGCATGCCGAGCATCGTGATCGTGGAGCCCAGCCCGAGAAAGCCCATACCGTGACGACGCTTGCGCATGATCTCGTCGCGCTGCTTCTCGAGCGGCAGCCCGTTCACCTCGCAAACGTTGTCGAGCATGCGGGTGAACACCTTCACCACGCGACGGAATTCCTGCCAGTCGAATTCCGCGTGCTCGCCGAAGGGGTGGCGCACGAAGCGCGTGAGGTTCACAGAGCCGAGCAGGCACGAGCCATAAGGCGGTAAGGGCTGCTCGCCACACTGTCCTGTCACAAGGCCATTGAAGATGACGGCGTTACAGTCTGGCTGAGTTGTGTCGAACACAGCCTCCCGGCCAGCGTAGTCGATGCTGTCTATACGGCTAGTAAACCGGTGAGATTTGCGCAGCTGCTTGCCGGCTATCCACGAAAGGTATTTCGCATTCTTGGATTCGGTCAGGAATCCAACTTCCGACATGAATCGCTCGCGCGACTCGCCGTCAATGATCAACTCGTAGTCCGCCTTGCAGGCATATGGGCGCCGCCCACCCTTGCCATCAGGCAGCAGGCGTTCGCCCGCCTCCCGCCGCTTGTGAATGCGACAGAAGACACCGAGATTCGCCAAGAGGATCTGCACCTCCTTGAGCAGCAACGGATGACTGGACGACAGACGGATCGAACAGCTCGTCCTGTTGTGCCCGCCGATGTTCACGGTGCCGTCCGTCTGAAACAGCGCTCGCAGATACCCCTTGACGCAATCCTCGGTACCGGCCCAGACGATCTCCGGTACCTGCATCTTCGTCTGAGCCGTAATCCCCAGCTTCTCGAGCATCCGCGCGAGCAGCACCGAGCGGATCATGACGAGATTGCGCTCGGGGATAGCCACTGGCGTCACCTGGTAAGCGCGCGCCCCGCGGCCGAGCGGAGTACCGGCCATCATCGCGATCAGCTGATTGACGTATTCGACGACGCGATCCGCCAGCTCCCGGTCGAGGCCCCACAGATTGACCACCGCGGCCTGTTCACCCCTCCCGCGGTTCGTGAAATGACCATCGCCGGCGAGCAGCCCCAGCAGCACGCCGAATTCCAGTGTGCCGTTGCGGCCGAACTGACCTGTGCCGGACTGGATCAGCAGCTCATCTCCCGGCTTGAGATCCTTGAGCTTGATCTTGCCGCGCGTCGTGTAGAAATCGTGCCACTCGGTGGCCTTGATCTCGTAGCCATCCTCGGTCACGACGCGATACACGTCAGCCGACACGGCAGTCATGAAGGCGGGCACGGCTGGACGCACTTCCACTCCCTTGTCGTCCGTACCAAAGCCGCCAAGCGCCCTCCGATCGACGGTGACCTCCAGTTCCGCACGGCTCTCGTAAAGATCGCCGATGCGTACCATTCCGTACTGCGTGGCGAGACGCGTGTCAGCGGTGACGCACGGGTTGGTCGCGCGGATGTTCTCGCAGAACCAGTTGTTGTTCATCTCGTTGACCCGATCGATCAGCACGAAGCCGGGCTCCGCGAAATCGTAGGTCGACGACATGATCACGTCCCACAGCCGGCGCGCCGGCAGGCTCTTGTAGATGCGGCAAGCCACCAGGCCTTCGTCGTTGACGATGTAGCCGTCTCGCGTGGGCCATTCGCGCCAGGTGAACTGCGAACGATCCTGGAGGTCCGGCTTCGGGCCCTCGGTGGACTCGTGCTCGGCCCTGGTCACCGGGAAGGCGAGCTGCCATTCCGTATCCGCCTGGACGGCGCGCATGAACTCGTCGGTGACGAGCAGCGAGAGATTGAACTGGCGCAGGCGTCCGTTTTCGCGCTTCGCACGGATGAATTCCATGGCGTCCGGGTGGCCGATGTCGAACGTGCCCATCTGTGCGCCGCGGCGGCCGCCCGCCGAGGAAACGGTGAAGCACATCTTGTCGTAGATATCCATGAACGACAGGGGGCCCGACGTGTAGGCGCCGGCGCCGGAGACATAGGCCCCGCGCGGACGCAGCGTCGAGAATTCGTAGCCAATGCCGCATCCCGCTTTCAGCGTGAGACCGGCTTCGTGCACCTTGCCCAGGATGTCGTTCATCGAATCGTGAATCGTGCCCGACACGGTGCAGTTGATCGTCGAGGTGGCGGGCTTGTGCTCGAGCGCACCCGCGTTCGACGTCACGCGACCGGCGGGAATCGCACCCTTGCGCAGCGCCCAGAGAAACTGCTCGAACCACTGCTCGCGCAATTCCGGCTTTTCCACTTCCGCAAGCGCGCGCGCGACACGCCGATAGGTGTCGTCCATGGTCGCGTCGATCGGGGTGCCGTCCTTCGCTGTGAGCCGGTATTTCTTGTCCCAGATATCCAGGGAGGCTTCCTGGAAGGCGATGCTGTCAACGTCTTTGAGTTCGAGCTTGACCACCGTATTCATTGCCTGATGACACTCCCCTTGAAATTGGTCTGTTCGGGTGCCTTCACTGTTCTGCCCGGCCACGGCGAAAACAGCTTGTTTGCCTTGCCCGCCCGCTCACCTCGTCTGCGTCGCTCTTCGCCTGGGGCCGGGCACAACATCTTGTGGTCCGGGGACGAACACTAATCCCGCGCGGGCACGAGCGTCAAGAATTATGTCGGCCAAAAATAGGCCTGAAAAACCCTTGATGATCATTGGTTTGTAAATTTTTGCTCAGAATTTTGATCGTCGCGGTTTTCAACGTGCTGTCAAGAGGTCGCCCCTATATCTTGTGTCCACCTGATGAGCACAAGACTCGCACAGGTTATCCACCAGGCATGCACCGGCGCGGTCATCCAGCAGAAAAAATGCGTCGAAGAAAGGTCGGTTCGCGGCTTCGCAGACTGCGGTAGCGCTGCCGGCTGCCCCGTTGAAATCAAGCAGCGCGACCCTGGAGCGCAGCTCTGTCGTCGAGTGGATGCCGGCCGTCGACATTCGCGAGGAAGAAAAGCAGTTTGTATTGCATGCTGACCTGCCCGGCGTCGAGGCAAAAGACATCGACATCACCCTGGAAAAGGGCGAGCTGACGATTCGCGGCCGCCGCCAGACTGCGGCGCGCGCGGCCGCGTGGAGCGCGTCGCCGGCGAGTTCTTCCGCCGTTTCAGCCTGCCGAAGACGGCAATACTTTCCGGTGGCCCGGCAGAGAAATGGAACAGAGCCTGGGACCCGGCATTCGCCTTGAGTCGTCCCGCCGCGTGAAAGTATTTGACTCTGCGAGAAACTTTCGGCCCTGCCCATAGGTCGGTAGGCCGAGAGGGCGGCGCCCCGCTAGAATTTCGTCCAGCCGATGCTCACAGGACAAGAAACCATGCGTGCTTGCCGTTCCTTCGCTTCCGCGACGTTCCTCACCTTGCTGCTGACGGGAGGTACCGCCGCAGCCCAGCCAGCCGCGCCCGTCAAGACGGCCGACCTGCCCGTCTACTCGCTCGCACCCATGATCAAGCGCGTGTCGCCGTCCGTGGTGAACATCGCCACGAGCGGCACGGTGCGCGACAACAATCCGCTGTACGACGACTTCCGCCGTTTCTTCGGTGACCAGCCGGACTTCGGCCAGCGCGAGCGCCCGTTTCGCACCGCCGGTTCCGGTGTCGTCGTCGATGCGAAAGCCGGCTACATCATCACCAACGCCCACGTAGTCGAGAACGCGAAAGAGATCACCGTTACGACCCAGGACAACCGCAACTTCCAGGCGAAGGTGATCGGCGCCGATGCCGGCTCCGATATCGCGGTGCTCAAGATCGAAAAGCCGGTCAGCCTGCCGGCGGTCACGTTGGGTGACTCCGCCAGGCTCGAGGTCGGCGACTTTGTCGTCGCGATCGGCAATCCCTTTGGCCTGCAGCACACGGTGACCTCGGGCATCGTGAGCGGGCTCGGACGTTCGCCGCGCATCACGCCCGACAGCTACGAGGACTTCATCCAGACCGACGCGTCGATCAATCCCGGCAACTCCGGCGGCGCGCTCGTGAATCTCAACGGCGAGCTGGTCGGCATCAACAGCGCGATCCTCTCGCGCACCGGCGGCAACATCGGCATCGGCTTTGCCATCCCGGTGAACATGGTCAAGTCGGTGATGCAGCAGCTCATCGAGCACGGTTCCGTACGACGCGGCCTGCTCGGCGTAAGCATCTGGACACTGACACCGGACATCGCCGAGGCATTGGGCGCGGCGCCTGACGTCCAGGGTGCACTCGTTTCCGAAGTCGTGCCGGGCTCTGCAGCCGACAAGGCGGGCATCAAGCTCAACGACATCATCACGTCGGTGAACAATCACCCGGTGCGAACCAACAGCGAGCTGCGCAATGCGATCGGCCTGCTGCGCATCGGTGACAAGGTGGAAATCGGCCTGCTGCGCGATGGCAAACCGCGCAAGGTGACGGCGATGATCGGGCAGCCGAGCGACGTGGCCGGCGCTTCGGCATCAGAGATTCACCGCGGCCTCGAAGGTGCGGAGCTCGCGGACGCACCGGAAAGCGGTGGCGTGGTCGTGCGTACGGTCGAGGCAGGCAGCCCCGCGGCGCAGTCCGGTCTGCGCCAGAATGACGTCATCCTCGGCGTGAACCGGGCTCGCGTGAACAGCGTTCAGCAATTGCGTGCGGCCGCGCAGGGCGCCAACTCGCTGGTGCTCAACATCCGCCGCGGCAACCAGACGCTGCTGATCCCGGTGCGCTGACCGGCGCGGGCCGGCGCGATGCGCAAGTATTCGATCTGCGTGCTGGGCGGCACCGGCTTCGTCGGCAGCCGCCTGGTAACCCGCCTGATGGCGGATGGTCACCGGGTGAAAGTGCTCACGCGCAATCGCGAGGCGCACCGTCACCTGCTCGTGCTTCCCGACGTCGATCTCGTCAACGCCGACGTCCACGATCCCAGCCAGCTGGCGCAGCACTTCGCGGGCATGGATCGCGTTATCAACCTCGTGGGGATCCTCAACGAGCGCGGCCGCAATGGCGAAGGCTTCCGCCGCGTGCACGTCGAGCTGCCGCGAAAGGTAGTCGCGGCGGCCCGTTCGATGCGCGTGCGGCGCGTGCTGCACATGAGCGCACTCGGCGCAGACCGGCGCGCACCCAGTTACTACCTGCGAACGAAGGCTGAAGGCGAAGAGGTGGTGCGCAAGGAAGCCGGCGATGCAGTCGAGTACGTGATCTTCAGACCCTCGGTGATCTTCGGGCCCGGCGATTCCTTCATCCAGCGATTTGCTCACCTGGCGCGCCTGATGCCGCTGATGTTTCCGCTCGCCCGCGCGCAAGCGAAGTTCGCGCCCGTGTACGTGGGTGATGTCGCAGACGCCTATGCCCGCTGCACGCGCAGCGAAGCGGCTGCGGGCCGGGCCTTCGAATTGTGCGGGCCGGACGTCTACACGCTGCGCGAAATCGTGGAGTTCACCGTGGAGGCGATTGGCCTGAACCGGCGCGTGATCCCGCTGCCCGACTTCGTCGGGCGCCTGCAGGCGTTGGTGATGGATTTTTTTCCGGGTAAGCCCTTTTCGACGGACAACTATCGATCGTTGACCGTGGACAGCCTGTGCCACATCGACGGCTTCGGGCTGCTGGGAATGCAGCCGCGCTCCATGATCGGGCTCGTGCGCCAGTATCTCGGCAAGTCAGCGCTGCTCGACGAATACCGGCAGGGCCGTCCGCATTAACCCCTGCTTTTCCAGCGTTGCCTCCGCGGCTGCGGCCTCGCCTGGCGCGCCCGGCACTGGAAAGATCACCCCCATCGGCGTGTTGACGACCTGGCGGCGAACGATCGTTTCCGCATCGGTGCACACCGCGGCATGGCGCTGCTTCTTCGTCATGCCGGCCAGCGCACGTCCCGCCTCGTAGAACTTCGCCAGGTCGTTGCCTTCCGACTGCAACAGGCGCTCGAGCCCGGGCACGCAGTCCTGGTAGGTAGCCACCGACATCAGGTGCGCGTTGTTGAAGCCGTCCTGCGACCATTCATCGAACGCGCCCTTTCCACCCCATGCCTTTCGTAGTGCTTCGTATTGAGCCGTGAGTTGCCTGAACGCCTCGGTCTTCGCTTCGCGCTTGCGTTCGTCCGGCATCTTCGTCGCGTAGAGGGAGCGCAGATCCTCGCGCGCTTCGATCAGCAGCGTGGCGAACTCCAGGTACTTGCGCTGTCGTTGCTTGAGCGCATCGAGCTCCTGCGAGCGGCCCTCTGCTGCCAACCAGCGTCGAACGCCCTCGTCCTCCACCACGGAGGCGAATGCTTCGTTGAACGCCGAGTCGTCCCCCACGTACAGAAGCTGATGGCTGAGCTCGTGAAAAATGATCGAGGCCAGCTGCACGTCGGTCCAACCCATCATGGTGTTCAGCACCGGGTCTTCGAAGTGCCCGAGCGTCGAATACGCAGCCACTCCGCCGACGAAGACGTCGGCGCCCTTGCGGCGCAGCTGGTCGGCGAATCGCGCCGCCTTGCTTTCCTTGAAGTAACCGCGATAGGCGACGCAGCCCGCGATCGGGAAACACCAGCGCTGCGGCTCCACGGAGAATTCGGGCGTGGCAAAAACGTTCCACACGACGTATGGGCGGCCGACATCGGCGTAGCTGAGATAGCTCCGATTGTTCGGCAGGCCGAGGTGGTCCACGGCGAACTTGCGGATCGCCACGACCCGTTCCAACTGGCTGCGCACCGTCGGCGCGGTGTTCGGGTTCGAGACCACGCGCGCGATCGGCTGGCGCTTGGACATGACGCCGAGCTGCCCGCTGGCGGTGTGCAGGACATAGCAACCGCTCAGCAACAGGCTGGTCAGCAGGACGGCGACTAGCCAAATCCTGGGCGAAATCGTGCGCTGGGTGTCCGGATTGGATTGCATCAGTGCCATGGCAGGCCGGGTTACACTCGCTGTCATGAAAGTCTATCTGGTCGGCGGCGCTGTCCGGGATGAGTTGCTCGGGCGCCCGGTGCACGAACGCGACTGGGTCGTCGTCGGTGGCACCGCCGAAGCGCTGGCCGGAGACGGGTATCTGCCAGTAGGCAAGGACTTTCCCGTGTTCCTTCACCCGCAGACCCACGAGGAGTACGCGCTCGCCCGCCGCGAACGCAAGGTGGCGCCGGGGTATCGCGGATTCGTCACCGAGTTCGCGCCGGACGTCAGCCTGGAAGACGACCTCCGGCGGCGGGACCTGACCATCAACGCGATGGCGCGCAGCCCCGAGGGTGAACTCATCGACCCCTACGGGGGCCGCACCGATATTGAAAACCGGCTGCTGCGCCACGTCTCTGAGGCTTTCACTGAAGACCCTGTGCGCATTCTCCGGGTAGCGCGCTTTGCGGCACGTTATGCGCCGCTGGGCTTCCGCGTCGCGGACGAGACGCGGCAGCTCATGGCGCACATGGTCAGCAACGGCGAAGTCGCCTCGCTCGTGCCCGAACGCGTCTGGCAAGAGACGCGCAAGGCGCTCGAAGAAGATCAGCCGCAGGTCTTCTTCGAAGTGCTGCGCGAAGCCGGCGCGCTGCGCGCGATCTTTCCGGAGCTCGATGCGTTGTGGGGCGTGCCGCAGCCGGAGAAATGGCATCCGGAGGTCGATACCGGCGTCCACACGATGATGGCGCTTGCCACGGCGGCGCGGCTCTCGAAGGAGCCCGCTCTGCGGTTTGCGACTCTCGTGCACGATCTCGGCAAAGCCGCAACACCGAAGCACAAGCTACCGAGCCATCCTGGCCACGAGGCACACAGCGTCACGTTGATCGAGGCGTTGAGCGAGCGGTTGCGCATCCCGAACGAGTTCAAGGATCTCGCGATCATCGTCGCGCGCGAACACGGCAACGTGCATCGCGCACACGAGCTGCGTCCCGCGACAGTGCTCGACCTGCTCGAGCGCGCCGATGCGTTTCGTCGGCCGGAGCGATTCGAGCTGGCGCTGCTGGCCTGCGAAGCGGATGCTCGCGGCCGCAAGGGACTCGAGAATCGCGCCTACGATGCGCCGCAGCGACTGCGCGCGGCGCTGGAAGTCACGCGCCGGATCGTTCCGGGGCCCGAGCAGACGGCGAAATTGAACGGCCCGCAGATCGGAGAGTGGGTTCGCAAGCAGCGGATCGCTGCCATTGCGGCACTGTCCTACTCGCCGCCGCCGAAATAGACGTAGAACGTAAGCCCGGCGAAGCCGACGGTGCCCGTGAGATCCGTATCAGTGGCACCCAGTCGCAATTCGAGATCGGCGCGACCGCCGACGGGCATCGTCACTGATCCCACCAGCGTGTCGGATTCCAGGCCGACGAATTCCTCGCGGTCGTGAAAGTAGTCGGCAGCCCAGGTCCATTCGCCGGCCGTGAACGACAGGCCGGCGTTGACCGTGGACTCCAGGAATCCGTTCTCGCGCGTGAGTCGCGTGCCGATCAGGCGCGCAGTGCTGTCCACGACGCGTGCGGCGATGCGCCGGAAGATTTCGCGGCTGATGCGCGGCAGGTTCCCGATCTGCGGTGGCACGACGACATTGCTCGTCGCACAACTCGTTTCGTCGTAGTCGAACGATGTCCCCCCGAACGAGAAGCTCCAGCTCTCGCCCGAGCGGCTCAGGCTCAGGCCGTACGCACGGTTGTCGAGGTCGCAGTCGGCTGTGCCTGAAATGGGCACGAGCACGATGCCGGTCGGCGTGCGCACCGGCACCACGGTGTTGAAGCCGAACGCCTCGAAATCCGACTGGCGAATTTCGGCGCGTCCGGCCAGTCGCCATTCCGCGAGGTCCGCGTACAGCGAGGCCCCCAACGCACGCGAATCGACCACGTCGGGATCGCCCCACCAGCGCGCGTCGGCGGCGATGCCAAGCGTGCCGAATGAATGATCGACACCGACACTGACGGTCGAGGACTGGAAATCGCTGAAGTCGGCAGACGTGTCGGCGCGCGAGCCCAGCACCGTCACTGTCGTTCGCTGGCTGGGCATCCAGGCGAAGCCAAGATCGAGGCGATACCCTTCCTCGTCATCCACGTCGCCGCCGGCGGTGAGCACCACGGCCTGCCCATCTGCGCGCGCCAAACCGGAAACCAATAGCCCGCAGCAGCAACTCGCCGCGAGTGCGATGCAATACCGTGCAACTGTTCCAGGTGAAGACACGTGGGTCTACATGAAGACGTAGGCGATGACCGCTGCGAGCAGCAGCCGGTAGATTGCGAAGGGCGCCATCCCGATGCGCTGGATGAAGCGCAGCAGGAAATGGATGCACAACAATCCGCTCACGGCGGCAACCACGACCCCGATGATAACCGCCGTCCAGTCGATCGGCACGGTGGCGCGCATCATCTTCCAGATTTCATAGAAGGCGGCGAGTGTCGTGCCGGGCACCGCCAGCAGGAACGAGAATCGCGCCGCGGCTTCGCGCGTCAGGCCCAGTGAAAGACCCGCGGTCATCGTGATTCCGGAACGCGAAGTGCCGGGAACCAGCGCCATCGCCTGCGCCGTGCCGATGAGCGCAACGTCCCTCCAGCCGATCGAATATTCGTCGCGGTCACGGCTGCCCAGGCGGTCGGCAACCCACAACACGACGCCGAAGAACGACAACGTGCCCGCCACGAGCAGCGGGTTGCGGAAGTTCGCTTCGATGTAGTCGCTGAAGAAGAGGCCGACGAGGCCAACCGGGATCGTGCCCCAGAGCACCGCCCACGCGAGCCTGCTGTCCGGGGTGCGCTCTTTTCGCAGGACGGATCCCACCCACGCGGTCGTCATCTGGCCGAGCTGGCGGCGGAAGTAGAGAACGATCGCGGCGAGCGTGCCCACGTGAATCGCGGCGTCGAAGGCGAGACCCTGGTCGAGCCAGCCAAGGAAATGCGGCACCAGGATGAGGTGCCCGGAACTGGAGATCGGAAGAAACTCGGTGATGCCCTGGATGATGGCGAGCAGGATGACTTGCAGTAAATCCATGCGGCGTGGGTTCTCGTGACCAGTCGTCGAGTGGCCGCAGTGTCGTCGAGATGCGCTCGCGGCGCCAGTCCCGCGTTCACGAAAGTGCAACGCGTGCGCTGTGCCGGACAGTTGGGGCAATTGCTACAACGAGGCGGCGAGATCGCGCACCTGGAATCCCTGGAGCGTCGCATCCAGGCGACGCGACAGCGCGATCACCTTGAATCTTTCACCCATTTCGGCCGGTAACGTCAGCAGCATCGCCTGCCGAGCCAGCGCGAGGCGCTCAGCGAGCTCTTGTTGCGCGAGATCGCCGAGATAACGATCGATGCCGTTGCCCATGAGGAAGTGTGCCTGCGTGGCAAAGCCCGCCACCTCGAGCTTTGCTGGTATCGCCGCATTCGCAACCGCGGTGAAGTCGACCCACGCACCGATGTCCTGCAGTCCGACATAGCGAAACGGATCGTCGTGGTAGCGATGCCGGAAGTGACACAGCATCGTTCCCTCGCTGCGCTCGGTCCCGTAGTACTGCTTCGCCGGCAGCCCGTAGTCGATGAACAGCATCACGCCCGCGGAGAGCGACCTGGCCAGGCTCTCGATCCACGGCTCGAGACGCAGGTTGACCTCGGACGTGTAGCCTTCCGGCAAGACCTCACCGAGTTCCTTTTCGATTGCCCGCACGCGCCTGGCGAGAGCCGCTGGAGCGCGTGCTTCCGACCACTCCAGCCTGCCGAGCTGCCAGCTCACACCCAGTGAATTCACGTCGCCGCGGCGAATGCGGAAGCGCTCGACCGGGAGCGCATCGAGCACTTCGTTTGCCAGCACGACACCGCGAAATGGCTTTGGCCATGCGTCGAGCCACTCGACTCTCCTGAGATGTTTCGCGGCCCGGTCCGCCAGCGTGGCCAGTTGCCGCTGGCGCAGGTCGCCACTGACTTCGAGGATTCGATACGTGCCCGGCAGTGCATCGAGCGCTTCGAGCTCGTTGAGGACGTCTGCCGCCATCACGCCGGAGCCCGCACCGATCTCGAGAATGTCGGCGCCCTTGTCCGACTGGCTGGCCGTCTTCTTGTCCACCTTCAGCCGCTGCAGCACCTCGGCGCTCTGCGCAGCGAGGCAACGACTGAACAGCGGGGAAATCTCCGGCGCAGTGACGAAGTCGCCCGCGCTGCCGAACTTGGTGGCTCCGGCGGAGTAATACCCGAGCCCTGGTTCATAGAGCGCCATCTCCATGTAACGCGCGAAACTGATCCAGCCGCCCTGCGATTCGATCTCGCTGCGGATGCGCTGCACGAGCCGGTCGCTGTGCTCGGCTTCGGGCGGGTTCAGCTCCGGCCAGTCCGTCCCGATTTTCACGACAGCCGCTGCCGACTTCGGTATGGTCTACGCATGAGTTCGATCCGCCTGGCAGGGAAGGCCGCGTTGATTACAGGTGCAGCGCGCCGTATCGGCGCGGTCGTCGCGCGCACGTTGCACGCACAGGGCGCGGATGTCGTGGTTCACTACCGTTCCTCCGCGCGCGAAGCCGAGGAACTCTGCCGCGACCTGGCTTCTCTGCGCCCCGGTTCTGCAATTGCGCTGCAGGCCGATCTTGCCGACCTCACCGCGCTCGCGCCGCTGGTCGAGCGCGCCGTCGCTGCGTTCGGCCGCCTGGACGTGCTCGTGAACAACGCCTCGTCCTTCTTTGCGACGCCGGTCGGCGAAATCACGGAGCAGGACTGGAACGACCTCGTCGGGAGCAACCTGAAGGCACCGCTCTTTCTGTCGCAGGCAGCGACCCCGCACCTGCGCAGGACGCAGGGTCTCATTCTCAATCTCGTGGATATTCACGCGCTTCGCCCGTTGAAGCGTCACCCAGTGTACTCGATCGCCAAGGCCGGCCTCGTCATGCTGACGCGCTCGCTCGCACGCGAGCTCGGTCCGGAGATACGCGTCAACGCGGTGGCGCCCGGGCCGGTGCTCTGGCCCGAAGGGGGAATCGATCCGCAGTTGCAGCAGGAGATCATCGACCGCACGGCATTGAAACGCGCCGGAACGCCCGAGGACATCGCGAAAGCCGTTCTTTTCTTCGCCGCCGATGCGCCGTTCGTCACCGGCCAGGTGCTCGCCGTCGACGGCGGCCGCAGCATCGGCTGGTAATGATCACCTGATGGAGGTTGGAATGGGCAAAGTGCGGGTCCACATGAGCATGTCCCTGGATGGTTTCGTAACCGGACCGAATGTCAGCCTTGATGACCCGATGGGCGTGGACGGCGAACGGCTGCACGAGTGGATGTTCGACCCTCATGGCGACCCGAGGGACGCCGAGGTTGCGGCCGAGATGTACTCAACAAGAACGACCGGGGCCGTGATCATGGGCAGGCGGACTTTCGACGTCGGTGAGGACCCATGGGGCGAGGACGGCACGTTTCAACTGCCCTGTTTCGTCGTCACGCACCGTTCGGCAGAAAACGTGGTGAAGGGGTCGACATCGTTCACCTTTGTCACGGACGGTATTCGGGGCGCCCTCGCACGTGCGCAGGCGATCGCGGGCGACCGGGCAGTGAATGTCATGGGGGCCGAGACGACGCGGCAGTTTCTGCACGAACGGTTGCTCGATGAGATCCACCTCAATCTCGTACCCGTGCTCCTGGGTGGCGGGACTCGGCTTTTCGAGCCCCTCGGCACTGCCCGCGTGGAGCTCGAGCGGACGCGGATCGTGGAGTCGCCAGCGGTAACGCACATTACGTACCGCATCAGGAAGTAGTGTCCTCGGCCTAGCCGCTTCTTTCTACTTCCCGGTTGGCCAGAGCGCGATCGCCATCATCGTGTGGGCTGACTTGTCGAAAGCGGTCCAGAGTTCCCGCATCGTTTGTCCGCTCGTGGGATGACGAACGTCCGGCGCGATTTCCGCGAGCGGACCCAGCATGTACGGCCGCACGAGCAGGTCGCGACGCGGCAGGCGCAGTTCCGGCGTGTCCCGCGTCACGTCGCCATATAAAAGAATGTCCAGGTCCATCGCGCGCGAAGCCCACTTCGGCGCGGAGCGCGGGCGGCCGCACTGTTCCTCGACTTGCTGGAGGGCGTGGCGCACGTCGTCCACCGGCTCGCGCGTACGAAAGCCCACCACGAGATTCACGAAATCCGGCCCTTCGAATCCGACGGCCTCGTTGCGATAAGCCCTCGACACGCTGAGCGCACCGAACCGCGCCTGCATCAGTGCGAGCGCCTGTTTCAGTCGCAGGACGGGATCGATGTTGCTGCCCGCAGCGACGTACACGTCGACGGTCCCATCGACCGACAATGGATCGTTCATGACGCCGGCGCTGCGACGTCGGCGGCGGTGCGCTCGATGATCACCCCGACATCGCGTGAACCGCGAATCGCGCCCGGCTTGTTGAGCGTGAGGCGAATCCAGTCGAGCTTGAACTCGCGCAGCAGCATCAGCGCGGTGTGCTCGGCGAGCGTCTCGACCAGGTGAAACTGCGACTGCTCGACGAACTCGAGCACGCGCTTGGCCACTTTCTTGTAGTTGATGGTGGCGTCGATCGAATCGGCCGCGGCCGCCCTGCGCACGTCGCACGGCAGCTCCAGGTCGATGACCACGGTCTGCTTGACGCGCCGTTCCCAGTCGTAGATGCCGATGATCGCTTCGGTGGTCAGCGCGTGCAGGAAGATCTTGTCCATTCGAATTTTCCGGGGGTGGGTTATGTCGGTGCTCGCAGCTCGGCGAGCGGCCAGCGGGCACGCACGTGAATGGCGGGACCATCGACCTGGCCCGCCTTGAGCCGCCAGATACCCGCCATCGCGATCATTGCTGCATTGTCCGTGCAGAACTCGACGCGCGGGAAGAAGAGTTCCACCCCGTGCGCATCGGCGAACGTCTTCAGACGCTCGCGCAGGTGCCGGTTCGCGCCGACGCCACCGGAAACAACGAGCCTGCCCAGCCCGGTCTCGTTTAGCGCGCGCTGTGTCTTGGCGACCAGCGTTTCAACGATAGCGCTCTGAAATGCAAGCGCCAGATCGGCGCGTGCCTGTTCGGTGAGAGTGGTGCCTCGAATGGCGTTCTGAGCTGCCGTCTTCAGGCCGCTGAAGCTGAAGTCCAAGCCGGGCCTGTCGAGCATTGGCCGGGGCAGGCGCACGGTGCCCGCTCGACCTCGCTCGGCTAATGCAGCCAGGTGCGCCCCGCCGGGGTATGGCAAACCAAGGAGCTTGGCGGTCTTGTCGAAGGCTTCACCCGCAGCGTCATCCAGCGACTCGCCGAGGACACGGTAGTCCCCGAGGGCAGCTACTTCGACCAGCATGGTGTGCCCTCCCGAGACCAGGAGCGCCAGGAAGGGCAGTTCCGGGGCTGGAGTCTCGAGCATCGGCGCCAAAAGATGCCCCTCCAGGTGATGGACCGCGACCGCCGGAATGCCCCAGGCGTACGCCAGGCTCTGGCCGAGGGCGGCCCCAGTTAACAGTGCGCCAGCTAGCCCCGGACCAGAGGTGTAGGCCACGCCGTCCAGCTGTTCCGGGGACGTTCCAGCGTCGCTGAGCGTTTGCCTCAACAGGGGCAACAACTTGCGAACGTGGTCGCGGGAGGCCAGCTCCGGCACCACTCCCCCGTACTCGTCATGCAAGGCAATCTGGCTAAAGAGGCGGTGCGCGAGCAGGCCCCGGGCCTCGTCATAGACCGCCACGGCGCTTTCGTCGCAGGAGGATTCGAGGCTGAGAACGCGCATTTTGCCTTTTGAATCACGCACCTTTAGAATCGCGCCCCTTCGCCCGAGGCCGGCCGGTTTCGGGGGCAGGCCCCAACCGACCGCGTACCGAGAGGTTTCGATGCCGAGCGTCCGTGTCCGAGAGAACGAGTATTTCGATGCCGCCCTGCGTCGTTTCAAGCGTGCCTGCGAGAAGGCAGGGATCCTGACCGAGCTGCGACGGCGCGAATTCTACGAGAAGCCCACCCAGGAACGGAAACGCAAGAAAGCGGCAGCCATCAAGCGGCACATGAAACGCGTTTCACGCGACGGGATGCGCGGCACCCGATAAGAAGTTGACACTCAAAGACCGCATCCAGGAAGACATGAAGGCCGCGATGCGCGGCGGCGAGAAGGAGCGGCTCGCCACCATCCGCATGATCATGGCCGGCATCAAGCAGCGCGAAGTCGACGAACGTATCCAGCTCGACGACGCGCAGGTCATGAGCGTGCTGGAGAAGATGATCAAGAGTCGCAAGGAATCCGTCGTCCAGTTCCAAGCGGGCGGGCGCACCGACCTCGTAGACAAAGAGAACGCCGAGATCGCACTGATTTCGGGCTACCTGCCAGCCAAGCTCTCCGAAGCCGAACTCGATGCCCTGATTGCCGAAGCGATCAAGGCTACCGGCGCTTCCTCGGTGAAAGACATGGGCAAGGCGATGGGCCTCATTAAGTCCAAGGCCGCTGGCCGCGCCGACATGGCCGTGGTCGGTGCCAAGCTGAAGGCCAAACTGGGCGGATAACTCCGCACCGGGTTGAATCGCCACTTCGACCTTCCGGGCCCCCGGGAAAGTATTTCAGGTCTTCGAGAAAACTTTCCGGGGTGGTGTTTCCGGGGTGGCCATTTTTCAGCCACACTGCTGCTCACTGGATAACCATTCGTCCCGAGATGGCCGGCCGCATTCCCCAAGCTTTCATCGACGAGCTCATCGCCCGGGCGGACATCGTCGAGCTGATCGGCAGCCGCGTGCAGCTGAAGAAGGCCGGCCGCGAGTTCAAGGCCTGCTGCCCGTTCCATGGCGAGAAGACCCCGTCCTTCACCGTGAGCCAGACTAAGCAGTTCTATCACTGCTTCGGCTGCGGAGCCCACGGGACGGCGCTCGGCTTCCTGATGGAGTACGACAAGCTCGGCTTCGTCGAAGCCGTCGAGGAGCTCGCCTCGCGCGTCGGTCTCGACATACCGCGCGAAGTGCGCAACGAACAGCGTGACCAGCCGGGCGATGACCTGTACGAGATCATGGGTCGCGCCGCGCAGTTCTTCTGCGACACGCTCAAGGATGACGAGCGCGCGAGTGCGTACCTGACGCAACGTGGACTCACGAGCGATACGGCTGCGCAGTTCCGGATCGGATACGCGCCGGATTCGTGGAACGCGTTGCTGCGCCGGCTGGGTGATTCGGAGCCCGCGAAGCGCCGCCTGCTGGCGGCCGGGCTCATCGTCGATCGGCAGGCGAACTCGCGCGATGCCGAGGCCGGTTTCTACGACCGCTTTCGCGATCGCATCCTGTTCCCGATTCGCGATGCGCGCGGCCGCGTCATCGCGTTCGGCGGCCGCATCCTCGACAAGGGCGAGCCCAAGTACCTCAATTCACCCGAGACCGCGGTTTTTCACAAGGGCAAGGAACTCTACGGACTCTACGAAGCGCGGCAGTCGCGCCAGTCGCTGCAGCAACTGCTCATCGTCGAGGGCTACATGGACGTGGTGCGGCTACACCAGGCTGGCATCACGTACGCGCTGGCCACGCTCGGCACGGCCACGACTGCCGATCACCTGACGCGCATTTTCCGGCTGACCTCCGAAGTGGTCTTCTGCTTCGACGGCGATCGTGCAGGCCGCGCGGCTGCGTGGCGCGCTCTCGAGAACGCGCTCCCGCAGGCACGCGAAGGCCGGCAGATGAAGTTTCTCTTTCTTCCGGAGGGGCACGACCCGGATTCGCTGGTTGGCGAGGAGGGCCGCGAGAAATTCGAGGCGCGGCTCGCGTCCGCCCTGCCCCTGTCCGAATACCTGGTCGAGCATCTCGCGAGCCAGGTGGATCTCGAGCATGTCGACGGGCGCGCGCGCCTCGCGGAGCTCGCAAAGCCGCTACTGCAGAGAATCCCTGCAGGCGTATACCGGGAATTGCTGGTCGAGCGCCTCGCGCAAAGTGTGCGGATGTCGGCAGATCGGCTCGCGGGGTTGCTGCTCGACGAACGTCCAGCGAAAGCAAGAGTCGCACCCACGAGTGCGTTTTCAACGCCGCGCTCAACGACTACACCGGGGCGCGCCAGCCCTGTGCGCCATGCTGTGACGTTAATCGTGAACTTCCCCGAGGCTGCAAAGCAGGTGAGCGGAGTTGAGCGCCTCGAGGGGCTGCAGCAAGCGGGAGTGTCACTGCTCAGCGAACTGATAGTCGACCTGCGCGAGCGCCCCGTGCCTCATCAAGCGGCACTTCTCGAGCGCTGGCGGGATCGTCCGGAAGGTTTGCACCTGGCAAAGCTGGCTGCTGCCGGGAGTCTGTTGTCTGACGCCACTGCGGCGTCTAAAGAGCTGCAGGCCACCGTCGATCTCATTGTGGACGAGGGCCTTCGCAAGACCCGCATGAACCGGTTGATCGACAAGGATCGCGCCGAGGGGCTCACGAAGGCGGAAATGCTTGAATTGAAAGATCTTTTGCAAGCCCGGCCGGGCGCTGGCACGCCGCCTGCACAGGCCTGAGTTGACAACCTTGAAAAGACAGGTTAGCGGCCCGAAATCTGGTCGCGATCCATCGGTCCCTATATACTCGCGCGTTCTTTTGGACGCGTACCCCCGTTTCTCACGAGGCTCTCCCCCTTGACCGAGAAGAAGGCCCCCCACATCGCAGACGAGCGCCAGTCGCAGCTCAAGCTCCTCATTGCCCGTGGCAAGGAGCAGGGCTTCCTCACCTATGTCGAGGTGAACGATCACCTGCCCAGCGAAATCGTCGATCCGGAGCAGATCGAAGATATCGTCAACATGATTAACGACATGGGTATCCCGGTGTACGAGAAGGCACCGGATTCCCAGGACCTGCTGCTCGCGGAAGCCGCCGCGCCCGATGAAGAAGCAGTGGAAGAAGCGGCCGCCGCGCTCGTGGCGGTCGACGCCGAGTTTGGCCGCACCACCGACCCCGTCCGCATGTACATGCGCGAGATGGGCACGGTCGAGCTGCTCACGCGCGAGGGCGAAATCCGTATCGCCAAGCGCATCGAGGAAGGTCTCGATGCGGTCCGCAGAGCGCTCGCCATGTATCCCGGCACCTATGAGCTGATGCTCAGGCAGTACGAGCCTGTGAAGGCGGGCCAGAGCCGCCTCATCGACCTCATCGTCGGCTTCGTCGACCCGAACGCGCCGGACGAGATCGCGCAGCCGCAGGCCGCGCGTCTCGAGCTCGCTCGCGAGCCGGAGATCAAGGACAAAGAGAGCGGCGAAGAGGAAGGCGAAAGCGAGGAAGCCAGCGAAGAGGAAGCGGTCGAGACCGGTCCGGACCCGGAGGAAGCGGCTCGCCGCTTCGCGCTGCTCGGCAAGCTGTATCACCAGGTCCTCAATTGCCTGCAGACCAAGGGCACCAAGGACCCGAAGACGCAGAAGCTTCGCAAGAAGCTCGCGGGCGAGTTCATGGAGCTGAAGCTCGCGCCCAAGATGTTCGAAGCGCTGATCGACAACCTGCGCGATCACGTCGCGGAGGTTCGCCTGCTCGAGAAGGAGATCATGACGATCTGCGTCAAGCAGGCCGGCATGCCGCGCAAGGATTTCGTCTCCACGTTCCCGAAGAACGAGACCAACACGCGCTGGCTCTCCAAGCATCTCAAGGCGAAGAAGAAGCATTCTTCGGCCCTGGCGAAGCTCAAGGAGGAGATCGAGAAGCGGCAGAAGAAGCTGTCGCAGCTCGAGGAACAGTTCCATCTCTCCATCAACGACATCAAGGAAATCAACCGCGAGGTGTCGATCGGCGAGGCCAAGGCGCGCCGCGCGAAGAAGGAGATGGTGGAGGCGAACCTGCGTCTCGTGATCTCGATCGCGAAGAAGTACACCAACCGCGGCCTGCAGTTCCTGGACCTGATCCAGGAAGGCAACATCGGTCTCATGAAGGCGGTCGACAAGTTCGAATACCGCCGCGGCTACAAGTTTTCGACTTACGCCACGTGGTGGATCCGCCAGGCCATCACGCGTTCGATCGCCGACCAGGCGCGCACCATCCGCATCCCGGTGCACATGATCGAGACGATCAACAAGCTCAACCGCATCTCGCGGCAGATGCTGCAGGAAATGGGCCGCGAGCCCACGCCGGAAGAGCTGGCCGTACGCATGGAAATGCCGGAAGACAAGGTGCGCAAGGTTCTCAAGATCGCGAAAGAGCCGATCTCGATGGAGACGCCGATCGGTGACGATGAGGATTCCCACCTCGGGGATTTCATCGAGGACACCACGGTGGACTCGCCGATCGATTCCGCGACCATGGAGAGCCTGCGCGAGACCACGCACGCCGTGCTTGCCGGCCTGACGCCGCGCGAAGCAAAGGTGCTGCGCATGCGCTTCGGCATCGACATGAATACCGACCACACGCTGGAAGAAGTCGGCAAGCAGTTCGACGTCACGCGCGAGCGCATCCGGCAGATCGAGGCGAAGGCGCTGCGCAAGCTCCGTCACCCGAGCCGCAGCGAGCAGCTGCGCTCGTTTCTCATGGACGACTGAGAGATATTTTCTTCCTTAGCGAAGCGGCATCAAAACAAGGGCCGGCGAGAAATCGCCGGCCCTTTTGTTTGTAAAAATGGAAGCGGTTCCGCGTCAGTCACAGGAACCGCGCCGGATGCTCGGCACGTCCACTATCCGGATCGAGCCACTCTCGGGTGGATGCTCCACGGCATGAACCAACGCGCGGACCATCTGGCCGAGGGTCACGAGGCCGAGCCGGCGAGCCGATTCGCGTGTCATCGGTAACAACTCGCCAATGAAGTACCCCGGAACGAGCACGATCGGCCACCAATGGCCGGGGCCGAGCACGTACCACGGCCTCATCACGGTGGCGGTCAGGCCAGCTTCCTGGATCGCGCCCTCTCCGGCGAGGCGCGCGTCGATATAGGCCTGCATCATCGGTGCAGGATTCGCGACGCTTACATAGATGAAGTGTGAAACGCCAGCGAACTGCGCGGCCTTCACGCCGGCTCGTGCGGCTGCCAGGTCAACGCTGACGAACTCCGCCGCCTTCGCGGGATTCGGATTCGGCGTACCGACGAGCTGGATGAAGACGCTCGCCGGTGAAATCGCCGGCTGAAAGGACGCCGACTCGAGCGCGTTTCCTTCGACAGGCGTTGCGCCGGTCGGCACACGGGCTAGCGACGACGAGCGTGCCAGTGCCTTGACGCGGTGTCCGCGCGCGAGCAGGTCGGCGATCAGGCGCCGGCCGATGTAACCGGTGCCACCGGTGATGAAGACGTCACGAGTCGAGTCCAGGTGTTGTCGGCGCACGAGCGGCGAAGCTAGTCCTGCGTGGCTGCGGCGGCTTGCGCCTTCAGTTCCGCCAGGCTCCGGACCTGGTCCTGAGTGGGCTGATAGTTGCGGACAGTCGGGATTTTCTCGTCGATGACCTGCAGTGCCAGCGGTGCGTTCTGCGCCTCCAGCGCTTCCCGTGCCGCATTCCGGTAAGCCTCATAAGCGTTGAAGGGCTGCTTCACCAACTCGTAGCACTCCGCGAGCATCGTATAAAGTCCCGGGACGGGGCGCCGCTGTTCGCGGCTCAATCGGTTGCGTGCCTCGATCGCATAGTGCAGCTGGAAGAGAGCGCTGCGGATATCTTCGCGCTTCCCGCATTGCTTGCGCTTGTAGTAGATGTTGCCGAGCACGGTGTGGAAGCGCTGGATTGAAGACCAGTCCTGACCGAGGTAAGCCTCCCCCTTGTCTGCGTACAGTTCGTCGATGAAGTAGTTCATCTTCAAGCCATCGGAATCGATCTCCTCTCTACGATCCCAGAGCAGCGTTGCCTTCCCGATGGCGGCGTCCACGTTTTCAGGCCGCAGGTAGAAAGCCGTGGTGTAGAGCATTTCAGCGGCGAGCAGTTCACCTTCACGGTCGGACGCGGATGCCGCCTCGCGCGCCCGAACGCGCGCCACGTACGTAAAGTACCCGGACAGCTGTTCTACCTGCGCCTCCGCCATCCACTCGATCTTGAGCTGCCGGCGTGCCTCGAATTTTCGCTGATGCGCATCGTCGAAGTGCCCGCTGACGGAGGGCGTTTCCTTGTCATAGGCCATCACCACGAGATTGCGCGTGGTGGACGCCTGTGGAGTCATTCGCGTGAGCTTCCTGAAAAACATGCTCCACTCTTCCCGGAACTGTTTTTGCGAGAGCGACTGGCGGGTGACGAGGTTCATGGCGGAAACGATCAGCCACGGCGTCTCGGGCAGGGAACGAACCTCTGCATTCGAGAGCGCAGATTTCAATGCGTCTTCGGCCGTCGAGTAATGCCCCTTGTCGATGAGCATCGAGGCAAAGCTGGCGGCTTCCACGAGCTGCTTCCTGGCGACCGACAGCTTGAATCCGGCATCCGCGGCCTCGCGCATGCGGGGGTCCGCGAAGAAGGCTTCGCGATAGAGGCTCGCCGGATTTCGTGTACCCGGCAGCGGTGTGTCGCCTTGGGCGCCTCCAACACCCTGCTCGAGCGCTCGCGCGTAGTTGAAAAGGAACTGGCTTCGAACCGCCGGATCCGGCGCGGCCTTGACCGTTTCGTATCCCTCTTCGAAGACGCGGATCGCGGACTCACGATCGCCACGCGCCGTTTCCATCACGGCCAGGTTGTTGCGCGCCACGAGCTGTTGCGTCACGTCGCCTGTCTTGACGACGCTATCCAGCTCTCGCATCGCGTCGCGTCGCAGATTCTGGTCTTTTGTCGGTGCCTGCTGGTAGGCGCGGACCATCGCGTTCGCGTAGCTCAACGAGACGCCTGCGGCCTCGGTTGGCGTCTTTGTCGCCTGCTTCTGTTCCTCCACGGCCACTCGCGCGCCCTGGTAGTCGCCTGCGCGGATGAGGTCGCGGTACACCTTCCCCGAAGGCGCGCCTGGCTTCGTCGCTGCCGGCGACGTCTGCTGCTGCGCCGGAACTCGGGATTCGCTTTGCTGAGCGGTTGCCGGTTGCTGTACCTGTTGCGCGGGTCTTTGCGCCGCCGTTTGGGCGGCTGCAACGCTGGTTGCCAGCACGAAAAGGACGAACAGGAGCACGAGGTAGCGGCTACGCATGATGAGCTCCTTGCCTACGGCGGGGACCCGATCTCGATCATGCCGGGTCCCTCCTTTTCGAGATGAATGGTGCCGATCTTCAGCTGGCGTGCACTCTGCACGGTGAGAGTGCTCCACGCGCTGCTGCCATCGGGAAACACGACCAGTCCGAGAATCGGCTGGCCGGGCTGCAGTTCCAGGGATTCCTGGTCTTCTCCTGCGACCACGGGGAGCGCCGTTGCAGGTCCCTGCGAACGCAGGCCGAACACCTTGAGCTTCGAGTCCTTGAGTCCCTCAACCGCGTCCTCCGGAACTGCGATGACGAGCTTCAGCTCACCGACAGAGCCGGGTGCGGGATCGCTCCATCGTCCGCCGCTGCCGATCGGTACAGACGACGCCAGCCAGTCGGTGATCACCTGCTCTTCCGCAGTGCGCTCGATCTTCTTTAGTGCCGTGGCGATGACCACCGGTGCGTTGATGACCGGCGGCAGTGGGTTTTCCAGTGCCGCCCCCGAAGGCATCCACTCGCGGCGCCACAGGCTGCGTGCCCGGTCCTGCAGTCGTTTCGGATACCACGCGAGATCGAAAACGATGGTGCTGCCACCGTCCGCGAGCTCGATCAGTTTCAGGTGCAGCGTCGCGTCGACGGGATCGGTGGCGGGCGCGAACTTCCAGTATCGATAGCGTTTCTGCAGCTGCTCCGCGAACCGCTTTTCCACCTCGCGCTGGATATCCGCACGTACCGTGGATTTCCATTGCAGCGCCATCATGCTGCGGTCGGACGTGCCTTCCAGCGTCGGCACGATCTCGACGACGACTCCGATCTGCGTTGCCGCAGCAGCATCAACGAGCGCACAGCCGAGTCCGGCGATTGCCACCGCGAGCGCACGCCGCCATCGCATCCATTCAGCACTTGTGGTCAGCATGAACGACGACCTCCTGCGGAAACTCCATGCGTCGCTGGGCTCCCACGACGCTGGGGCATGCTTCATGAAAATTCGTGGCGTCTTCTGCATCGATGATGCGCACGATCAGGCGATCGCCCGGCTCCAGCGCCGGCGCATCCTTGAGTTCCGCCGGCCAGCGCCAGCGCGCGAGCGCCGAGTCGTTGGCTGCGGGCATCTCGCGCCGCCACTTGTCGATCAGCCACTGCGGAACGGCCACATCGCCGCGCGCACCGATCCACGCGGTGGTGCCGCGGAAGTCGGCAATCTCGCCGAAGGGCTGCTGGTTGCGAGTCACGACCAGCTTGTAACCGCCATTCAGCGTCGAAATGCTCAGCCGTTCGTCCGGGCGAACCAGGACGACGGGCGCCGTAATGGCGGCATCCGGAAACGAAATCTCCGATCGTTGCAACGGATGGACGTCGATGAACACGTCGGGCAGGCCGGAGGCTCGCACGCGATATCGCAAGGGTTGCAGCCAGGCGGTCGCGACGAGCTGCTGCTGCTCCGATTGCGGCGACAGGCGGAAGGTGACCGCGTCCGAGTCGTTTCCGTCGACCGGCGTCACCACGACCTCGCGCGCGACCTCGTCGCCGTTCGTATCGACGATCAGCGTGCCGGTGCGCGCCGCGACGAACACCGCGAACAGCGCAAGGCCAATGAAGCACACGGCCCAGGTCGCGTGCGATTGCAGGATGGCGCGATCGAACCAGTCCTGCAGGGAACTCTTGCGCCCCTCCGTGAGAATCCCGCTGATGAATGCGACCCACGCGAACACGCCCGTGAGGCCCAGCAATCCGCCGAACACGGGGAAGTAGTCCGTGTAGTAGAGCATCCAGAAGGACAGGAGGACGCCCGTGGCCAGGATTGCGATGAGGTTCCATGCGAACAGGCGAGGCTTGTCAGCGGCAGGACTCACGGTCGCCACTCTCCCTTTTCCCGGCGACGGTACTCCCGTCGCCGGGATGTGTCACCGGGGTCCGGCCGACCTTTTCGTGCATCCGGGGGTGCAGTTCAGAACACGGGCCTTGTCCGGGGGTGCCCAGGCTCGGCAAACTCTTGTACCGACTGGAGGTCTCAGGTGCGGCCTCGCAATAACACTGCTCTCGCACCCGCTTGCGGGATCCCCCTATAGTCGTCCTTCCGGGTCACGACCACGAGTTGAAATCAAAGGCATGACAGCCCGTCCGCGCAGCTTGATTCCCGTTCTGGCGCCGCTTTGCTTCATGGCTATGGTCGCAGGCTGCGGCAACGATGCTTCGCAGGGAACGAGCGGGCCGCCGGCGACAGCAGTCACGACCACGACCGTAAACCCGGTGAAATGGCGCGACACGATCGAGGCGCTGGGGACCACCCGGGCCAATGAATCCGTGAGCCTCACTGCCAAGGTGAGCGAGATCGTTCGCAAGGTCGGTTTCGAGAGCGGTGACGTCGTCGAAGCCGGCCAGGTGCTCGTGGATCTTTCCAGCAACGCACAGCTCGCAGGTCTGCAGGAGGCGGCTGCCGCCTACAGGGAAGCTGAGCGTCAGCTCGTCCGTACGCAGGAACTCGCCGACCGGCAGCTCGTATCCGTCAGCCAGCTCGACACGCAACGCGCGGTACGCGATGCGGCACGAGCGCGAATGGATGTCGTACGAGCGGCGCTCGAGGATCGCGTCATCACCGCCCCCTTCAACGGCATCCTCGGACTACGACAGGTCAGCCCCGGCTCACTAGTCACCCCGGGGACGCCGATTGCGACGCTTGATGACATTTCCGTCATCAAGCTCGATTTCTCTGTGCCCGAGCGCTTCCTCGCCATCCTTGGGCGCAACCAGGACATTGCCGCACGCAGCACGACCTATCCCGACCAGGAGTTTCGCGGCAAGGTCGAAAGCGTGGACTCCCGCATCGACCCGGTGACGCGCGCCGTTGCAGTCCGCGCACAGATTCCGAACCCGGATTCGTTGCTTCGCGCCGGCATGCTGATGACGGTACAGCTCTATCAGAACCCCCGCGAAACGCTGGTCGTACCGGAGTTGGCGGTGCTGCAGACCGGCATGGACTCGTTCGTCTACCGCGTCACACGCGACCACACGGCAGAGCGCGTGAAGGTGCAACTCGGCTCGCGCCGCAAGGGCGAGGTCGAGATCACGGAAGGGCTGACCGCCGGCGACCGGATCGTGGTGGAAGGCACCGTGAAGTTGCGCGACGGCACGAAGGTCGTCGAAGCGCAGCCTGCGGCGGAAGGTGGCAAGCCGGCCGCGGCCGGCGGTGGCTCTGCGAGCGCGATGTAACCCATGATCCTCTCCGACATTTCCATTCGGCGCCCCGTCTTCGCGACGGTGCTCAGCCTGCTGCTCGTCGTGCTCGGTGTCATCGCGTATACGCGCCTGACACTGCGCGAGCTGCCTGCGATCGATCCACCGATCGTGTCCGTTGGTGTGACGTACCCAGGCGCTTCGGCAGCGGTCGTCGAGACCCGCATCACCCAGGTGCTGGAGGATTCGCTGAGCGGCATCGAAGGTGTCGAGTCGATCGATTCGCGCAGCCGCAACGGCGAAAGCAGCATCAGCATCGAGTTTTCTCTCAAGCGCGAGATCGAGGCGGCGGCAAACGACGTGCGCGACGCGGTGAGCCGCGTCCTGGACCGCTTGCCGCCCGAGGCGGACCCGCCCGAAGTGGAGAAGGCCGAGAGCGATTCCGAGGTCATCCTGTGGCTCAACATGAGCTCCACGCGGATGGACACGCTGCAGCTCACGGACTACGCGTACCGCTACGTGCTGGATCGCCTTTCCTCGCTCGATGGCGTGGCGCGGATCCAGATCGGCGGTGGGCAGCGGTACGCGATGCGCATCTGGCTCGACAGTACCGCGTTGGCCGCCCGCGGGCTGACCGTGGCGGAAGTCGAGCAGGCGCTGCGGCGCGAGAACGTCGAACTGCCGGCCGGCCGGCTGGAGTCCACCGATCGGGATTTCACGCTGCGCGTTCAGCGCGGCTATCGCACGCCCGAGGATTTCTCACGCCTCACGCTGGCCAAGGGCACCGACGGGTACCTCGTACGCCTCGGTGACGTCGCACGCGTCGAACGCGCCTCGGAGGAGCGGCGAGCCTATTTCCGCAGCAACGGCGAGCCGAACATCGGCCTCGGCATCGTCAAGACGTCCACGGCGAACAGCCTCGAGGTCGCACGCAACGCCCGGCAGATGGCGGAGGAGATCCAGAAGAGCCTGCCCGAGGGCACGCGGATCTTCTCGGCGTTCGACAGTACGATCTTCATCGATGCGTCGGTGAAGCGGGTTTTCGGGACGCTGTTCGAGGCGATGGCACTCGTCATCGTCGTCATCTATCTCTTCCTCGGCAGTGCGCGGTCGGCGCTCGTGCCCGCGGTCACGATCCCTGTCTGCCTGGTAACCGCGTTCGCTGCCCTGTGGGCCTTCGGGTTCACCATCAACCTGCTCACGCTGCTTGCCATCGTGCTGTGTATCGGGCTGGTCGTGGACGATGCGATCGTCGTATTGGAGAACATCCAGCGGCGCGCGGATCACGGCGAGCCGCCACTGGTCGCGGCCAAGCGCGGCACGTCGCAGGTCGCATTCGCCGTCATGGCGACGACAGCGGTGCTCGTCTCCGTGTTCCTGCCGATTGGCCTGATGGAGGGCAACACCGGCCGCCTGTTCCGCGAGCTGTCCGTCGCGCTCGCCAGCGCAGTTGCAATCTCCATGTTCGTGGCGCTGACGCTGACGCCGATGATGTCGTCGAAGCTCGTGCGTCCGCATTCGAAGACTCGCGGCTTGAATCGCTGGATCCAGAGCCACCTGGCGAGCCTCGCCACGGGTTACCGACGCCAGGTCAGCCGCACGATCGGCAAGCCGATCGTCTTCGGAACGATCCTGGTCGTCAGTGGAGTGGTGAGCTACCTGCTGTTCACTCTGGTGCCGAAGGAACTCGCGCCCGCAGAGGATCGCGGTGCGTTCAGCATCATGATCGAGGGTCCCGAAGGTGTTGGATACGACTACACCGTGCAGCAGGCGCAGCGAATCGAGCGCCAGATGGCGCCGCTGGTCGGCGAGGACAAGCCCATCCAGCGCGTCAACACCCGAGTGCCGGGTGGCTTCGGCGCCAGTGAGGAAATGCACACCGGCCGCATCATCATCTTTCTGCAGGACTGGCATAAGCGCGATGTCAGCACGCAGCAGGTCGCCGAAGAACTGCGCGGCATGCTGTCGCCGATGCCGTCGGTGCGAGCCATCCCGCAGTTGCGCACCGGTTTGATCCGCACGGGCGGACAACAGCTCCAGGTCGTGCTCGGCGGACCGGACTACGAGGAGCTGGCGCGCTGGCGCGACCGCATGCTGGCCCTGATGTCGGAAAACCCGGGGTTGCGCGATCCGGACTCCGACTACAAGGAAACCCGCCCGCAGCTGCGCGTGCACATCGACCACGACCGCGCAGCCGACGTCGGCGTGGTCAATGCCGACATCGGCGCAACGCTCGAGACGATGATGGGCTCGCGACGGGTTACGACTTACGTCGAGAGCGGCGAGGAATACGACGTCATCCTGCAGGCGCGCGCCGACGATCGCGCCGCGCCGACGAGCCTCGAGAATCTTTACGTGCGCTCGCAGCGCAGTGGGCAACTCGTGCCGCTCTCGAGCCTCGTATCGCTGAACGAGGTCGCGGAGCCGGGCAGTCTCAATCGCTTCAACCGGCTGCGCGCAATCACGCTCTCCGCCGGCCTCATGCCGGGCTACACGCTCGGTGAAGCGCTCGAGTGGATGCGAAAGACCGCCGAAGCGGAATTGCCGGACGTCGCGCAGCTCGATTACAAGGGCGAATCGCGGGAATTCCAGACGGCGGGCGGTGCGGTGCTGTTCACGTTCGCGATGGCGCTGCTCATCGTCTATCTCGTGCTGGCCGCACAGTTCGAGAGTTTCATCCACCCGTTCGTGATCATGCTCACAGTGCCGCTCGCGGTGCTCGGCGCACTGATCGGTCTCTGGCTGTTCGGGTCAACGCTGAACCTGTTCAGCCAGATCGGCATCGTCATGCTGGTGGGTCTCGCCGCGAAGAACGGCATCCTGATCGTGGAATTCGCGAACCAGCTGCGCGATGACGGGCGCACGGTTCAGGAAGCCATCGTCGAGGCGGCGGCCATTCGCCTGCGCCCGATTCTCATGACCTCGATCGCCACGATCATGGGCGCGCTGCCCCTGGTGCTGTCGGGCGGTCCCGGTTCAGCGAGCCGGTCCGCGATCGGCGTGGTGGTGATCTTCGGCGTGGCTTTCTCGACGATCCTGTCTCTGTACGTCGTTCCGTCTTTCTATGCGCTGCTCGCGCCGTACACCCGGTCGCCCGATGCGCTGGCCAGGAAGCTGGAGAAGCTTGAAGGCGAGACGCCGGAAGTGGCCGGTCACGCTTAGGAGTCGGCTCGGGAAGGCTCCGCACCCGAGACCGACGAAACTCTGGTTCATGACGGTTGCTACAGCCCCGGACCGCAGACTTGCGAGGCCCGGAATGATCCGCACATCCCTTGGACCATCGGCCGCCCATGGCACCACGAGCCTTCGCGAAAGGCGCGCGCATGACGTGGCGCGGTTGTGGCGCGGCTGTAGCAACTCCTCCCCAAAGTAGACCTGAGTTTCTCCCCTTACAGTCCGTTAGGCTTCCACAATCTCGGCGTCAGCAGCCTGTCGCGAGCGCGGCTCATCCGCTGACGCGACGTTGCAGCCGTTCGCGACGAGGAGGCCGCTTTCGAGTTCGCGGAGTGACTGCCATGGTTATCGTCGTCGCCAACGCTGTTGAAGTCGAACGTCGGCAGGAACTGCGGTGCGCGACGCACGTCGGCCGCCGCTTCGAAGCCCGACGCCAGCTTGATCAATGTCGGCTCACTCCACGCGGACGCCATGAACGTGATGCCGACCGGTAGTCCGAACACGTAGCCCGCCGTGACCGAAACCAGCGGATAGCCGGCGACGGCCGCAAAGCCGGAACTGCCGAACAGGAAGGCGTCGCCGTTGATCACGTCGATCGGCCAGGCCGGCGAATTCGTCGGCGCCACGAGGGCATCGACCCCGAAGTTCGCGAGCGTGGCATCGATTCCGTCCTCGCCGCCCTGTCGCCTCGCGTCCAGGAGCGCCTGCTGGTACGTGGCTTCGTCGAAGATCTCCGCTTCGGACAGCTCCATGATCTCCTGTCCGAAGAACTGCAGCTCGCGATCCGCGTTGTCGCTGTTGAACTGGATGATGTCCGCCAGCGTTTCGACCTGCAGGCCCGTGCGAGTGGCGAGGTACGCATTCAGATCGCGCTTGAACTCGAAGATCAACACGATGATTTCAGCCAAGCTCGCGTTGTACTCGTCGAACGACGGGATCTCGACGTCGACGAGGTTCGCGCCGGCATCGCTCATGACCTCCAGCGCCTGCTCGAACACCGCGTCGATCTCGGTCGTGACACCGAGGAACTGGCGCGCGACGCCGATGTTGGCGCCCGCCAGCCCGTTCGCATTCACGAACTGGCGGTAGTTCGTGTGGAAGTTGCCCGCACTCGCCGCCGTCGCGGGATCGCGCGGATCGACACCCGTGAGCGCTCCCAGGACCGTGGCGGCATCGGCTACGGTGCGTCCATGCGGTCCAACCGTGTCCTGCGCCGCGGAGATCGGGATCACACCGGCGCGGCTGGTGAGTCCGACGGTCGGCTTGATGCCCACGACACCGGACTGGCCGGACGGACACACGATCGATCCGTCGGTCTCCGTTCCCAGCGATACGGATGCGAGTGCCGCGGCAATCGCCGCTCCGGATCCCGAGCTGGAACCACAGGGGTTGCGATCGAGAATGTAGGGATTGCGGCACTGCCCGCCGAAACCACTCCAGCCGCTCGAGCTGCCGAAGCCGCGGAAGTTGGCCCATTCGCTCAGGTTTGCCTTGCCGAGTATCACCGCACCGGCGTCGCGCAGGCGTTTCGCGACCGTCGCGTCCCGAGGCGCGGGGCGTCCGACCATTGCGAGCGATCCGGCCCGCGTTCCCATGCGATCCGCCGTATCGATGTTGTCCTTGAGCAGGACCGGGATGCCGTGCAGCGGCCCGCGTGCGCCATGGCGCTTGCGTTCGCGATCGAGATCGTCCGCGATCTTGCGTGCGTCCGGATTCAGCTCGAGCACGCTCGAGAGATCGAGCCCGCGGTCGATGTGCCGGATGCGCCGCAGATAGATCTCGACCAGCTCGCGCGAGCTGAGACGCCGCGCAGCCATCTTCTGCTGCAACTGGGCAATCGAAGCGCCGGCGATGTCGTCATCGAGATTCGGGCCGTGTCCCCCATGATTGGTGACAGGCGCGTTCTGGCCCTGCGTTCCCTGTGCATTCGCTCCCGAGAGCGCGGCGAGTGCGGCGCCCGTTCCTGCGATGGCGCCCGCCTGCAGGAATGACCTGCGGCTGATGCCTGCGGCATCTTTCGCGTGACGCGATTTCTCTCCGAGAACCGGGCCTGCCGGATCGTCCTTTCTCGACTTGGTCTTTGAGCCCATTGGCCGTCTCCGGTGATCGGGTTCGGCCGTGGAGACACACGCTCGCTGCAGCGGCGAGCGTTGTTCCCGCGCCGGCAGCCCCCTTGGTGTTTAGTGCTGATCCCCCTGTGCACGGCAGCACGCCGTGGGAGTGCGCTTATAGCTCCGGGCGCGGCGCAGCATGTACTTACTAAAGTCAGTAGTGCTGCTCGCTCGCCTGCTCGTCCCGCAGGTTCGTCGATGCGCGTAATATTTGCACGCGCAAGGTTCCCAGGTTCCCGAGGCACCCCTGTACCACGAGAACGTGCGTCGCCCAGGCCCTGGCCCTGTTACGCGATACGAGCACGGTCGCCCGTCATAGTCGCCGGGTTCTCCCCCTGTCATAACCGTCTATCTCGTTTTTACCGGTTGACGGCCGGCCGCTCGCTGTGGAACAGTGCGCGAGTCGCGGGGAAAGGGAGAAAGCGGGTGAAAGTGACGCGGCGGGTGTTCACCGCTTTGGCAGCTGCTGCGGGCTTTACCCAAGCGAACGGCGCGCTGATCCTAATGACGTCAGTTCCCGGACCGAAGGACTCACAGCCAGTGCCGCCGCCTTACGAAGGAACGGAGTCTCACGTGGGCCCGAATCAACGCAGCTCGGAACGATTCCACCGCATCTCCCTCATCACGGCACCCAGCAACCTCGGACTGCGTCCCAACGAAGACGGGACTCAGCAAGGTGCCTGGGAAGCGCCGCAAGCACTCATGCAGGCTGGCCTCGCGATCACGCTCAGGCCAGTGGACTCCTATTTCCTCCCGCGGCCGCGCTACGAGTTCGATGCGCAGCCCGGCACGCGTATTCGCAACGGACAATCGATTCGTGATTTCTCCGTTGACCTCGCGGCTTATGTCGCGCATGAGATCGTGTTGGGTCAGTTCCCAGTCGTCATCGGCGGCGATTGCAGCGTCCTGCTCGGTTGCCTTTACGGCTCGCGCCTTGCCGGCGGTCGAGGCGTCGTTCATATCGATGGGCACAGCGACTTCTTTCACCCCGGCAACTACGATACGAAGGCCCGGCTGGGATCCGCCGCAGGGATGGACCTCGCGCTCGTCAGTGGCCGCGGCGAAGCGATTCTCACGGAGTGGCCGGAGATTAGCGGCCCGCTGGCGCGCGACGAGGAGATCCTGCAGATGGGCGAGCGTGACGCCGAGCGCCCGGACTTCCGGAAGTACTACGGCGACATCCTGGACACGAAAATCACGCAGTGGACGGTCCAGCGCATGTTACGCGACGGCATCGAGCCTACGGTGCGCGAAGCCCTATCAATCCTCGAGCAGCGCAAGCTCGACAAGGTATGGCTGCACATCGATCTGGATGTGCTCGACGAGAAGGTGATGCCTGCGGTCGATTCACCAGGCAAGCCCGGTCTCGACTTCCAGCAGCTCTCTTCTTTGGTGAACGTGTTCTGCGCATCCCGCAGGATCGTCGGCGCCGATTTCGCCATCTACGACCCGGGCCGCGATCCGCAACGGCGCTACGCGCGTCCGCTGGTGGAGTGCATCAGCACTGGCATCACGGGTTCGCCCCCCGATAAGCTCGCCGCAGCACACTAGGTCGCCGCACTCGGCCTCTCACGAAACGTCGAACGGCAACTCCAGCGTGCCGAGGCGCTTGCCGTCCTCGCCATTCATCAGGTCCGCCTTGAACGTCACGCGATCGAGATCGCCGCTGATCGGCTGGAAGTAGAGGAATCCGCTGACGCTGCCGCCCGGCTCGATCACGCCTTCGGGAATGGCCAGCTCGACCATCTCTGACGTCGGCAGATCGACCCTCCATTGCGGGTAGTACGTGTCGTAGTAGAAAGGATCGTACCGCCACGGCCGCGACCACGCCGACATGCCGACGTAGTACGGTGCGTACCAGGGCGCCACACGAAAGTGCTGATGGCTGAAACGCGGCTGGAACGGCGAGTAGAACGGCGATCGATAGGACGGCACGTACACGGGCCGGTCCGCCGTCTCGATCACGCGGCCGCGAATCTCGATCGGCGGCAGCGGCGTGTAGCGAAGCCCATTGCCTTCGAGCGTGAAATCCGAGTAGCGCACGCGCACGGGCTCGCTGTTGTTGTTCGTAATGGAGACCTTGAGTGGCAGGATGCGCGACCCGAGGTTTTCTGGGTTCGACGTCCATGCGCCCGGCTCGACGATCATGCGCACGCCGCCCTGCTCGGTGACTGCCGCAAGAGGCGCATTCGGAAGCGTGCGCGTTTCCTCGGCAGGCTTGAGCCTGGCGGGAGAACAGGCGATCAGCAGAGTCGCGAGTGCGGCGAGTCCAGCCAATCGCAATGGGCGCGCCAGTGAAAGGGAAGTCTGGGCTTCTGCAGTGGAAGCACGCATAGGTCTTACCAGTTCGCGCGGGGGATGTCGTTGGGACACCTGGACGATGCTGAAGTTCTGCAATACGTCAGCGCACGGCGGCGCTGACGCCGAGTGGTCATTTGCCCTCTTTGCGCGTGCGTTTCTGAAGCAGGTGTTCCCAGCGCGGATCGGATTGAAGAGGCTTGAGAAACGGCGAGTTCCGCACGTCCCAGGAGACGTCCGTGCGCGATGCGTCAGTCCCTCGGTCGACCAGGTTGAAGCGCTGTAAAGCCCGGAACGCCTCGTCAATCTCGCCCCGGTACGCCAGCACCTCGGCGTCCATCGGGTGGTCCCATGGGCCCAGCCGTTCTACCAATCGGGCCAACGCTGCGTCCGATTCCCCGGCACGGCCCAATGCATGGTTCACCATGGCCATTCCCTGGTCACGATCCATGCCTTCGGGCGTTTGCAGCAACCAGGACTCGGCAGCTTCGAACTGACGATCGAGGATGAGCATGAGCCCCAGGAGCCCGCGCTCGGCATCCGGATTGAGGTCGACTTCCTTCAGCAGCTGCGCGCGCGCTTCCGTAAACCGGCCGGCGGCGTAGAGCAGGTGGCCATAGTTGTGACGCTGCGTCGCCGACAACGGGTCGAGCGCGACGACGCGTCCATATCGCGCGATCGCTCCCTCCAGATCTCCGTTCTCCGCCAGTTCCATCGCCGACGTGGACAACATCAACGGACTGTTGGGCGCGAGCGCCAACGCGCGCCGGTAGTGCACTCGCGCAGCCGCAGGGTTGCGCGACCACCAGTAGTAGTTCGCAAGCCTGAAATGCCCTTCGGCGTCGTTCGGATCGAGTTCCACTGCTTTTTCAGCGGCTATGCGCAATTGTTCCTGGGCTTCTTCCGCGCGCGCTTCGCCCCCCGATAGAGAAATCCAGGTAGCGCCGGCCAGGCCCGCCCAGGCGCGCGCAAACTCCGGATCGATCCGGATCGCTTCGCGGTAGGCGTTCGCCGCCCGCTCCATGTCGCCTTTCGCGCGCCGTCCAAAGAAGAACTGGCCCTGCAGATACTGCTCGTATGCCGCCGCACTCCTGGGCAACGATGGAGGCGTGCTTGCACCGAGCAATTCGATCTGCAAAGCCTCCGTGACCGCACCAGCGATTTCGCTCTGCACCGCGAGGATGTCGTCGAGCGTGCGGTCGTACGTCTGCGACCAGAGGTGACTGCTCGTTTCCGCGTCGATGAGCTGCGCCGTGATGCGCACGCGATTCCCGGTCTTGCGCACGCTGCCCTCGAGGACGTGCGTGACGTTCAGATTGCCGGCTATCTCGGCGACGCTCGCCTTGCTTCCCTTGAATGCGAAGGACGACGTGCGGGCGATGACTTGAAGATCGGGCGTCTTCGCGAGGAGATTCAGGATTTCTTCCGAGATGCCATCGGAGAAATACTCCTGGTCCGGCTCCGGGCTCATGTTCACGAACGCAAGCACGGCGATGGATTTTTCCGCGGCAAGCGCGTTGCCGCCAGCGCCGATCGCGGCAGCTTCGATTGCATCCGTCGACCTCTCGCGCAGGACCCACAAGGCGGCCCCGCCCGCGACCAGAGCCAGGACGACTGCAGCAACTGCGATTGCACGGCGCGGGCTGGCGGGAGCAGAGGTCGCCTGGGACAGGTTACGCGCCGGCTCATTGGTACGGAGCGGGACACCGTCGCCTTCGGTCACCGGAACATCAAGAATGTAACCGCGGCGCGGCACCGTTCGGATGACCTGCTGCGATTCGTCACCGATCGCGCGACGTACATCGATCAGGCACTGGGCTACCGCTCCGTCCGTGACGACCACCTCGGCCCAGACGCTGCCCAGCAAGTCGTCCTTCGTGACGAGCTGGCCATGTCGCTGCACGAGCAGACGCAGCACCTCGAACGATTTCGGGCGAAGTTTCACGTCCTCCCCGCCGCGCAGCAACGCACCGCGGTCGAGGTCCAGCGTGTAGTCACCGAACGAATAGCGTCGAATGGAAGGCATACGGCCGGCGTTTCCCTCTGATTCGGCTGGCCAGTCCGTGGATCGCCAGAGTTTCACGGCTTTATAGCGCGTTTTTAGCCGTTTTGTCGTTACTCCGCCGGCTCCGGGGAAATAGCCTGCGCGCGTTGAAACCACCGCACCAGAGGAGACTCCCGTGAGCAGAATAAGTACAACGCGTCATCTGCGCATCGCAGCAACCTGTGTCCTGGCTCCGTCCTTGTCGCTCCTGTCCAGTCTGGCCGGCGCCCAGCAGTTCTCGGGCTGGTCGCTGGCGACACAGGCCCCGGGCATCAACGTGCCTGCGCCAGTCAACGATGGCTGTCCGATCGAATCCCGCGACGGCTTGAGCCTTTTCATCGCCTCGAACCGCCCCGGCACCCTGGGCGGCAACGACATCTGGGTAGCCGAACGCTTGAGCAAGAACGCACCCTGGGGCGCACCCCAGAACCTGGGCGCTCCTTTGAATACGGGCGCCAACGATTTCTGCCCGACCCCGGTCGGCGGCAACTGGCTGTTCTTCGTCTCGGAACGTCCAGGCTCCGATACCTGCGCCAACATGCCGGGCGTGGGAGACATTTACCTGACGCGGCATACCCGCAATGGCTGGCTCGAACCCACGCACCTCGGCTGCCTGGAGCTGGGCGAAGGTCCGAACAGCGTCGGCGCGGAGTTCAGCCCTTCGTTCGTGGAAACGGCGGAAGGAACGTTCCTGTACTTCTCGAGCAACTCGCAGGGAACACAGGACATCTACATGAGCAGGATGGATCATCACGGCAATTTCGGACCGCCGATCCGGATCAACGAACTGAGCACCGGCTTCGACGACCGCATGCCGAACGTGAGCAAGGACGGGCTGGAGATCGTGTTCAGTTCCAACCGCAACGATCTCGGTGGCCTTGGGGCGCAGGACGTCTACATCTCGCGGCGCGAGTGCACCGAAGACCCATGGGGCCCGCCTGTGAACGCCGGCCCGAACGTCAACACCGCAGGAAGCGAGACGCGCGCAACGATGTCCTGGGACAGGAAGCGGTTGTACTTCGGCCGCGATGGTGACGTCTACACGAGCACGCGACAGAAGCTGCCGCGACAATGAGGTCCGCACCCTGGGCGGACAATGACCGTCCACGACCGGCGTCGTCTCACTGACCCTCTCGCGACGGCACCTGAGCGGTGCCTCCAGCCGGCGGCATGCGGCTGGTTGGAGATGAAGCGGGCCCCTGTCAAACGGGGCCCGCTTTTTTTTGCGGGAGTTTCTACAGCGGACGCTGTTCGCGATCGCGCCGGCGCGGCGTATCATCGCGTGTAATACGTTTTGTATTACAGCGCACGACCCATGTCACTCATCAGCATCCGGATTCCGGACGATATCGATGCCGATCTCTCGGCAGAAGCGGAGCGCTCCCAGCGCGGCAAGTCCGAAATCGTCCGGGATGCGATAGTCGACTATCTCAGGCGCCAGTCGCGCGCGCGCTTACTGGCGCGCATTGCCCGTGCCGCAAGTGCTCGCGGCGACGACGAGGCTGTCGCCATGGCAGAGGAAGCTTTACCAGGGGACAACGAGGCCCTCGCGATAGCGGAAGGCATGGTCCGCGAACAGCCGACGCAATATCGGGTTCGAAGGCGCACGCGCAAGAGAAAGCCCAAGTGAAGCGCGGCGAAATCTGGCTCGCCAATCTGAATCCGACCCGCGGAAGTGGGGTGGGCAAGATTCGCCCGGTGGTTGTCTTCACCGCGGACTTTCTGATCGAGCAGGGCGAGCCGACCCTGATCGTGCTGCCACTAACCACCCAGGTGCGGAAATCGAAGGAGCCTTTGCATGTCACGATCGAGGCCCGTGGCAGCCTGGAAGTGATCAGTCAAGTGATGCCGGAGCAACCGCGGACACTGGATCGCCGACGACTCCTCGAAGGGCCTCTGACGGTGCTAACCCGCGGAGAAATGGTTGCAGTGGAAGAAAGCTTCCGTGCGGTGACGGGACTCTAGGCACCTTCGACGAAGGTCCGCGCTCGAGCGTGACGCAGGTTCCACGCTAGCTCGGTACTAGCTCGGGCGAGCGCTCTGCGGCGTAGACATTCTCTTGTGGAGCAAGGCTTGGCGCGCGGCCCATTCGTCGGCCGGTTCCATCTTCTCGAGGAACTCTGTCTGGCCACCGGCGTGAGTTGCGACCGGCACTCCGTCGCGGAGCAGGATGCGGTTCGAGGCTAGCGCGGGCACGCGGGCGCCCGGCGTGATGATGCCGGCAAGATTCAGCGGATCTGCTGCGCTCAGCGAAACGAGGTCGCCCTTCCCTTCCTTGCGTCTGACTGCGCGCAGCGCTCCGACCGCGTCGGAGAGCGCGTACTGCTCACCGCTCATGCCGGCGACGAAACGACCGCCGCGAATCGTGCCTTGGGCTTCTAGTCGCCGATACACGCGCAACAGCTGGTGCCAGGGCGGCAGCCAGTCCGCCTCTCGTTCGAGCACACGGCGGAACACGACGCCATAACGGCGCAACAGGATCTGCGCGATCTGCTCGACAGCTTCGTTGCCCGCAGCTGTCTTGCCCTTGCGGATCAGGCTCCAGCGGCCAGCATCTTCGAGTCCGAACGTGGCGATGCGTCGACCGCGAGCAGCCATACGGCGCTTGCGATCTGACGGGATGAGGAGCGCGCGGAGACCGCTGTAGCTGTCCGCGTTCACGATGCCCGCTGCGACCAGCTCGCCGAGCCCGCCTTCGGCTTGCGATTTGAGCAGTCCCGTACCAGTGACGATGTCCTCGAAGAACGACGCACCGTGACTCGTGAGGTACTCAGCCATCGCGCGCGCCGGGTGCGAGAGCTGCATTTCCTCGCGCGACTCTTCGGAGAGCGAGTGCCACAGCGACCAGTTCTTGCGGGTCAGCAGCGCGATCGGCGTGGCGCGCACTGGCGCCGCCGTCATGCTCTTCGACGGCGTGAGTCGCGCCCAGAGCGCGCGGCCGGAAAGGCAGAGGCTGTCGAGCCAATTCGGATCGTATTCATTGACACGCGCGGCGAGGACGTCGGATTCCCAAGCGGCAGCGGGTAATTCGTAGCCTTCGAGCTGGGTGACGACGCCTGCGAGCGCCTCCAGCCCTTCGGGCCGAGGCTGGCGCGTAACGCCCTGCCACTCGAGCAGGAAGCGCATGAAGTCGGCGGTGGAGACCGGTTCGATCTCGGCGCGCAGCGTGCGGATCGTGTAGCGATGGATGCGAGCCAGCAGGCGGCGCTCGCACCATTCGGTTTCCGTGGTGGAGCCCTGGCCCGCACGGTCGTTGCCTGCACCGTCGTCGTTGCCTGCGCCATCACCGTTGCTCGCGCCATCACCCGTGCCGTTGCCGTTGCCGTTGCCGTTGCCGTTGCCGTTGCCGTTGTCGTTGCCGTCGCGGCGAGCCTGCAAGGTGTTGCCCGTGAACTGTCCGCGCAGCACGAAGCCCTCGCTTTCGAGTGCTGTGAGTGCGGTTTCAACTTTGGAATGAGCAAGACCGAGCGAGTAAGCGATGCGGGCGGTCGTGACCGGACCGAGCCCCTGCATGCGTCCGCGCACCAGCTCGACGAGCGCTTCTTCCGGAGTCCAGGTGCGAGCCGCCGATTCCGCGGGCGCACGGATCTGCGGATCGAGGCGATGATCCGGATAGACGGCCGAGAGCATGGGCAGCATTTCGGCGGCTGCCCAGAAAACCCGCTCGCCCGTCGCTGCACGCGCTTCGTCCAACGTTTCCGCGGAAACGCCCGAGCCAGCCTGGATCGGCGAATTGCCCGGGTGCGGCGTACCCGGGTTCGGAATCTCAAGCGGCGGCGTCTGATCCGGCGGCTGTTGCGGAGGCGGCACGTCGCCTGGCGACGGCCTGCTCGGCGGCTCGATCTCAGGCTTCTTCGGCCCAGGCGGAATGATCTCCGGTTTCTTCGGTCCCGGCGGCATGACGGGCGAAGGCTTGCCCGGTTCCTTGATCGGTGGTTCTTTCGAAGGTGGCTCCTTCTGCGGCGGCGGCTGGCCCGGTGGTTCCTTCACCGGTTTCTCTGCCCTGACGCCGAAACCGCCCGAAGTGTGAAGTCCGTTCAGGTTCGGCACTCTTATATATAGGCGCGCCGCGCGCCTCGACTCGATCAGCTTGTCCAGATGCTCCGTCCAGTTGGATCTCATGCCCTCCTCCTCCGTGATGAGGCCTAGCGAGATGAGTGCATCGTGCAACTCATCGGGATTCTCAGCGGACGGCCACGCCTCGTCGCGCACCTGTGCAATCGCAGCGGGATCGAGCTTGCCGAGATCGGCAGCCGTCTCCGGATCAGACCATCGCCGCGAAGCAACGGCTTGCGTGCGACGCTCCTCGAGCGGCGCATCGTCCAGGTAGGCGTACGGTCGCGCTGTAAGAATTTCCTGCGACAGCGGCGATGGCGTCGGCAGATCGCGCGCGAGCACCTGCTTCTCACCCTTCTCGATCGCACGCAGCAGTTCTTTCAAACCCTCGACGTCCATCGCTTCGTGCAGGCAATCGTCGAGCGTCTGGTTCACCAGCGGATGGTCCGGAATCTCGCGCTCACCCGTGAGGTTTTCGGCGCACGCGATCTGGTCCGGAAACACGACGGAAATGAGGTCCTCGGCAGCCATTCGCTGCAACGGCGGCGGCGTTCGCTTGCCGCCCTGGTTGCGACGCACGGCGAGCGAGATTGCCGCGTTCCATCGCCAGCGAGTCGTGAACAGCGGCGCATCGAGCACGGCCTGCGTGAGCACGTCCTCGACCGTGTTGCTGTGGAGATAGTGCTTGATGCTTTCGAGCTCGAAGCTATGGGTCTCGCCGAGCGAGAGCACGATGGCATCTTCGGTCGCGGCCGCCTGTAGTTCGAAGTTGAACGCACGGCAGAAACGCTTGCGCAGCGCGAGCCCGAACGCCTTGTTGATGCGCGCGCCGAAAGGCGAATGGATGACGAGCTGCATGCCGCCAGACTCGTCGAAGAAACGTTCGAAGACGAGCGTGTCCATCGTCGGCAGCTTGCCGAGCACAGCCTTGGCAGCAGCGAGATATTCCACGACCTGCTCGGCCGCATAGCGGTCGATACGGTATTTGTCCATCACTTGCGTGATGGTGCTCGCGATGGCGACGGCAAAGTCGCTCTTTCCCTCACCCTCGCCGCCAGCGCGCGTGCCGGCCTTCGCCGTGCCCGTGTCCAGCATGTTTTCGAGGTCTTCGCGCAGGCGCGAGACAGACGCGGAAAGCTCGATCGTTCGCGCGGGCGCCTCGCCGAGCCAGAACGGAATGCTTGGGGGCTGACCCTTCGCATCCTCGACGCGCATGCGTCCCGCTTCGACACGCAGGATGCGATACGACGTGTTGCCGAGCTGGAAAATGTCGCCCTGCATGCTTTCGACCGCCCAGTCCTCGTTCACGGTGCCCACGAATGTGCCCGCGGGCTCGAGGATGACCTGGTAGTCGGCGTTGTCCGGAATCGCGCCTCCGCACGTGATCGCGGTGAGGCGCGCGCCCCGACGGCCGCGCAGGCGCTTATTCACCGCATCGCGATGGAGATAGGTGCTGCGACGACCGCGTCGCGTGCTGATGCCTTCCGCCAACATGCGCACGACGTCATCGAACGACTTGCGTTCGAGATCGCGATACGGCCACGCGCGACGAACAAGATCGAACAGCTCGTCCTCGCCATACTCGCGCGCGGACACTTCCGCGACGATCTGCTGCGAGAGCACGTCGAGCGGATGCTTCGGGATGCTGAGCCTGTCGAGTTCGCCGCGCCTGACGGCGTCGAGCAGAGCGACCGCTTCGACCAGTTCGTCGCGGCTGGACGGGAAAAGCCGGCCCTTGGGAATGCCGGTGACCGAGTGATTGGCGCGTCCGACTCGCTGCAGGAAGGTCGAAATTGAGCGCGGTGAGCCGAGCTGGACGACCAGTTCGACATCGCCGATATCGATACCGAGCTCGAGCGAAGCCGTCGCAACCATCGCCTTGAGTTTGCCGGCCTTGAGCCGCTGCTCCGCATCGAAGCGCTGCTCCTTCGCGAGACTGCCGTGGTGAGCCGCGACGTTGATCTCGCCGATGCGTTCAGCCAGGTGTCGCGTGACTCGCTCCACCATGCGGCGCGTGTTGGCGAAGATGAGCGTCGTGCGATGTTCGAGGACGAGCGATGCGAGCTGCGCGTAGACAGTGTCCCAGACTTCGCCCGACATCACCGCTTCGAGCGGCGCGCCCGGAATGACGATCCCGAGATCACGCTGGCGAACGTGACCGGAGTTGACGATCTCGACGTGGTGGTTGGCTGGGCTTTCCTTCGGCGGCGACGTCGACTCGCGCCCCCTTTCGTCGGGAGGCTCGCGGCTTTCGGGCGGCGTGAGGGTGAAACCGAGTGTGTGTGCGGATTCGGCTCTTGCCCCTACGCCGGCTTGCGTTGCGTACGCGCCCTCGCCTCTTTCCGCGCGGGAGGCTGGCGTACTCGTCGCTCGGCCATCTCTCGGGTCGTTCGCGGTCTGCTCAATCGCCGCCGGCGCATTCGCCGCGGCAGTGACATACTTCGCCGCATCGGTTCCGACCAGGAAGCGCGCGACTTCCTCGATCGGTTTCTGCGTCGCCGACAAACCAATGCGCTGCAGCGGCTGCGGCGTCAGCGCGGTCAGCCGTTCGAGGGACAACGCGAGATGCGCGCCGCGTTTCGTGCCTGCGACGGCGTGGATCTCATCGACGATGACCGTGCGAGCGGTGGACAGCATCTCGCGTCCCGACTCGCTCGTGAGTAGCAGGTACAGCGACTCCGGCGTCGTCACGAGAATATGCGGCGGTCGCTTGCGCATCGCCGCGCGCTCCGCCTGCGACGTATCCCCGGTGCGCACCTGCGCGCGAATCTCGAACGGCAGCATGCCGAGCTTGGTCAGCTCCGCGCCGATGCCCGCCAGCGGCTGCTCCAGGTTGCGCTGGATATCATTCGACAAGGCCTTGAGCGGCGAGACATAGACGACGCGCGTGACATCCTCGAGCTGGCCGTCCGCCCCCTCGTGCACAAGCGAATCGATGGCTGAAAGAAAGGCCGCGAGCGTCTTCCCCGACCCCGTCGGCGCGGCAATCAGCGCGTGATGCCCGCTCGCAATGGCCGGCCAAGCGGCCCTTTGGGCAGCGGTTGCCGCGGGGAAAGTAGCGGCGAACCACGCCTGGACGGCGGGGTGGAAATAGGAGGCGGGCACAGGGTGGGATTATATACAGGTTGGTGCACCTATACAGCACGGTGCTGAAATCACGTCACGGAATTGATAGCCCTTAGTAAATACGCAACTTCGACTGCTCATGCACTTTTACTCTGAATGACTAGTCAATCGAGGAGGTCTGAAACCAAGCCCACAATTTGCGTCGCACTCGCTCGATCAACGCCGTGAATAAGCAGCGCTAGCTTCGGAGTGTGGATGGTTTTCCTGTAAATCAGTTTTCCACCGGATAGGTCCATGAACAAGTCTTCAAGGAGCTTCGCGGCATTCACGTTAGTGAGCCACACGTCGTCGTGCACTCCAACGTTGAGTGCGCAATACTTGCTTCCGTTCTGAGCCATCCAGTTCGACACTGCCTCGACAGATGTAGAAAGAGCGTGCTCTTGGCCACTTTCGGTGAAGAGGCGCGCAATCGCCACAGGATTCAGGAGATAGTTTTCCAGCATCCGCCGCGGAAGAAACCGAAGACGCCCGCCTCCTTCGCGTACGGCGTCAGTTATCTCCTTCTCAGTACGCCCCTCTCGGTCGAAAAGAAACATTAAAGCTGGCGGAATGAGCGCACCACCCATGGAAAGTGTGCGGTAGATATCAAGCACCTCCCCTATCTTCCGCCTTCGGAAAGACCCGGTGTCTCTAACCGGCAAGATTCCCGTACCTCTTGCCGAGATTCCCATCGCGTCAACTAGTGCCCGGAACGCCAGTGCGTCGCTCTGCCCCTCAACCCATATGACATTGTCAAAGCCAAATACGTCGCTAAGGCGCGCCCCGACTTCGGTTAGCGCAATGCTAGCGACCGTATCGGTCGCCCGTGCGAATTGCTCGACTACCGAGTTTGATTCCTGCCATCGGACAAGCGTGACCGGGGCGTCTGAGAGTTCCGAAAGTATCTCTGGCGAGTGAGTTGCAATGATGTACTGATGTCGACGAAACCGCTTCAGAATCGCAATCAGCGCGCGAGACGCGCCGGGATGCAGAAAGCTTCCTGGCTCATCTATGACGATCGTTCGAGGTTGCTCAGATATCAGCGCGACGTACAGGATTGCGAGCACCTGCCCAACTCCAGTCCCACACTTGTCGAGCGGCATAGCCAAGTCATCGCGCTCCAATGCGGGATCGACCTGCCAAACCAAAACATCTACCGAGCTTGACTGCGTCATCGAAGGCCGACAGGTGATCTTCTGGATCGGCGGAAACACCTCTCTTACGAGTGCGCTGTAATGAGAAAATCTCTCTGGATTGCCCTGCAGTACGTTCAAGACTTCCGGCAGATTCCGCGCATCAGCGGAAAGCTCAGTGCTCGTTCCATGGCCTCCCGTTCCAAGACCAAATCTCTCGGCACCAAAACGATAGATCTTCTTTGCAATCTGTTCGCCGATGTTTGTTCCGAAGTCTTGATTTGGGGCCCCATTCTTTTCCGTACTGATCGCCACAATGCCGCGGTTAGTAGGGTTGGCATCAAACCTAAACATCCTGCGTTGATCGCCTTCCTCTATGCGAGGCTTATGCAGACGCATCGCTGGATACTCATCAACCGTCCAACTAGGCCCTCCCTTGCCCGTGGCCTGCGCCGAAACTCTTAGTGGAATTTCCGCAGCGGATAGGATGCGTTCTAGCACTCCCTCCTTTCGGTTGTCAGCGAACTTGACGTCGCTAGGCCACGGAAGTAGGCCCTGCTGATGATTGCTAAGAAGGATTCGCCTGACCTCATCTCCGCTCGTTACTAGGGTCAGATCGACTCGCGAAGTGAGATCAAGCGGATCGTCACGACTTGGTAGCGTGGCGATGCTTCTGTGTGGTTCTGCCTGAAACCTAGCGGCAAGACACAAGAGCAACGAGGATTTCCCGACGTTGTTTGCTCCAACAATGAGGTTGAACCCTCCTTGGAACGAGAGTTCTCCCGAGTCCAAGATGCTTCGGTAGTTCCTAATTCGCGCGCCCTGTATGTGCATTTGAGTTACCTCATCGAGCCTACAAGAAACTATTCATGCGCCTTTCACAGTGGATTTTTGTTCGGTTTCGATGGAAACTCCACGCCTCGCCTTAATTGGGCAGCGTCAGCAAGGAGGCTCCCACCAAAAACATCTACGCACGGAAGCGGCGCCCGCCAGTGTTATCAGCACCGACGAGCGCCTGGCCACAATCCCTGATTGGAGGAACTATGGTTGCCAAAGAGTCTACCGCCAAACGCGCGCGTGCCCGAAAGGAAAGTCCGGTCGATGCGCGCACCGAGAGAGCCAGTCCGGCAGCGCCCGTTCGCGAACGAGCATCGGGTCCGTCCGTCACGGCTATCCACGACCAAGCGCCCGTCCTAGACGCCGCGCTCCTTTCCGATCGTCTCTGCCGTCTGCTGTATTCCCTGAGTCACAGCATGTCCGTCCTCATCGTGTCCGTGGAGGCGCTGCGGCGCCAGGACGCGGATGCGGACTCCGACATCGCGAAGGTGCTGCAGCAGAACGTGGGCGCTCAGTTGGATATCGCGATCGAGGAGCTCGCGCAGGTGATCGAGATCATCGATCAGCACAAGCCGCGGGAAAAGAAGGTTGCGAAGGCCGCCTAGTTCGAGGCTGATCGAGAAGCGAAGAGCAACGCTGGAAAGACGCCCGAGACAGAGGCGGCGGGGACGCTAAAAGCTAACCGGGCTGGCGTGTAGTCAACCCAAGAGCGGCCGAGCAACAGGCTAATCCAGTCTACTTTGGAGAGATGATCCGGGTACGCACCAACGTCTTGACCACATTCTCTCGAAAGCGCTCCAGAGGAGAAGAAATGCGGTCGGCGGGAAAACCGACGACGTTGTTCGACGTCACCTTCGCAGATTGCACAGGCCGGTCAAACTCCAGCGATCGCTGATTGGGCGTCGCCTCCGGCCTCTTTTTCATTTGCGCAACTCTCGCGACGACCTACTTCTCGTGCGTAACATAGTCATCCAGAGAGACGGCGAAAAGGGGAGTCGCAGTGTAAGTTCGAGCAGCGTATCCGTAGTCGTGCTGCAAGATCTCGCGCAGTAGAGAACCAACTAGACTGGATCCCGAACCGACTGGACCGACAACTGCGAGCACCAGTTCTTCGCTCTTGCGCTCGCGGGGTGCAGGGATCTTCTCTACCGTGGTTCCCGTAGCCAGCGTGCTGCTGTGATGCGGCGCAATCCCTCTTGCGCTCTTTTGAGTATGTTCCATTGCTCCTCCTTGCACTTTTCATTCTAAGAGAAAGCCGCGTTCGATCAAAGCGACTTCTTTCGCAAAACGCCACCCAATTCATCTGTTGCGAGGCGCGATCGCCCCTCGCTGATGAATGCATCAGACACAACGGAAAAGGAGGCTGGGAAGGCTCCATAGCCACAAAGCGAAGGCAGACGTCGAGTACAAGGCCTGTGACAACACCCGGAACAGAAGCGTAGGAACCTCCAGTGGCAGATTTTCTTGCCGAATTCACGCCTTCAAACGTCTAGAGCACTGAGCATCGCGCATCCTTGAGGCAACACCAGGGGCCGTATTCAGCCATGTCAGATCCTCAGCCTGTGTCGGACGTCGACATCCACGAAACTCTTGCTCTCCTGAAAATCCTGGAGCTCGGTAATCAGCAGCTAGAAGAGGGCAAGGTCAGCCCCCTCGCAGAAGTCTGCAAGCGGATACGCTCGAGCCGTGCCCGGAAAAGCACCGACTGATGCGCCCCGACGTTCTGGCAAAGATTCTGGCACTGCGTGAAGCCGTGAAGGTCGGGATCGAGGATATCGAAGCCGGCAGATTCAAGGATTTCCACTCGGCCGAGGATCTCGACAGGCATCTCACCGCAATAGCCAAGGAGGCGCTGGCAAAGAGATCGTCACGCGGACTATTACCGGTAACCTCATGACTCTGCAGATCAAGGTTCTTCGAGATATCACTGAGTGCCTTTCAAAGGCAGGCATCCCGTACATGCTCACCGGTACATTTGCTATGCCCTTCTACGCCGGGCCTCCCAGCTTGACGCGCGCACTCGATTTCGTCGCGGCACTGAAAGCACAGGACGTTGTTCGCGTCGTGTCGATCTTCTCGCCAAGCTTTCACGTGGACATCGATGAGGTGCGCTTGGCAGTCGAAACCGAGCGGATGTTCAACCTCATGCATTGGTCAACCGGAATTAAGGTGGACGTTATCGTTCGAAAGAGCGATGAATATCGCGTCCTCGAGTTTGAGCGCCGCGTCCGGCAGAAGGTGCAGAATGAAAAGCAGGAAGAGAGAGAAGTGTGGGTCGCAAGCGCGGAGGACCTCATCCTGTCAAAACTTCTTTGGGCCCGCGACTCCGGATCTGAACTGCAGCGGCGAGATATCAAGACGTTGCTCGGCGTCGAGCTCGATCGCGCCTACCTCGATGAATGGGCCGCCAAGCTCGGTGTCGCTTCTCTGCTGACGGAGATCGACTCGTGAACGACACATCGGAAAGGATGGCCAGGCTGATCGCCGAACGCTGTCGGCAGATGACGCCGCAGGAGCGCGAGTGGATAGCGTCAGGAATGTTCGACAGCGCGAGTTTGATCATTCACTCAACGTTGCCAGCCGACCTCTCAAGGCGCGACCGCCGCCTCGCCTGGGCGAAGCGCTTCTATCAAGGCGAGCTGCCGGAGGCTGTTCTGATCGCATTAGCAGAGTGGGAACCGCCAGGGACTTGACGATGCTTGCACCCCCCTTGGAAGGTGCCGGCGACGCTCCGGAATGGATGCTCAGCCGCGAGCTCTTCGCTTCGTTGACCGCTTCGGCCCGATGCGCGCCTCGAAGTCTCTGAATCTCGCCCGCAGTTCAAGCTCGCCCCCCATCGCTTCGATGTAGGCGATCAGGGACCCAAGAAGCATGTCTTCCCGATTCTCCAGGCGTGAAATCGCTGCCTGGTTGATATCCAGCTTCTCTGCGAGCTCTGTTTGCGGCGTTCCTACGAGCTGCCGCAGCTCTCCGAGCAGCATCGATGAAAGCGAGCTCTTGCTCTCAGCGCGTTCCATTAACTGACAAAGGCGCGTGTAGGCGTCCTCCGCCTTCCTGTAGATTTCGTCAGGCCTGTCCCCTATCCCCTGCTCTTCGGAAGTGAAGAAGCCAAAGCCCAACGATGGCCGCCACGCCACAGTGGTTCTGAACCTGCCGCTGGCAATATCCAGCATCCACTCCCCATCTGGATTTCGCGGCTTGTCTACGTCGACGCGCGCATTGGGGCGCTCACGAACCACAGTCTCGATCAATTTGGAGACAGGAACTGGGTTTGTCATAGCTCTCCTACCTTGCGACCATCTGCACCGGGCTTGTCAATCATCACTTCGTCGAGCAACGACTTGATGAGGATTGCACCGTTGGCCGCTATCCATATGTTGTGCCCTACACTGCGATAGCGCGTCACGTCGGACCGGTCTGGCACGTCATGGGCGTTGTCAGGCATTGGCGGATACATCCGGCCGTCGCTCGCCCACTGATCCGGCTTGAACGGAATTCCAGTTGTTTGATCCTCGACCGCATTGAGGAGACTTCCAATCAGGGTCAACGCCTGTTCACCTGAGATGGCCGGAGGCGCGTCGCAAAGGCGTTGCAAGATCTCCAGCCTGGCTCGCTTTCCTGGCAAACTGATATGTCTCCATGGCTATATGCCTTGCGAGGAATATTACCGTCGCAGGAGAGTCAAGGCAATTCTCCGCTGCGCTGCGGTTGCGCGACGCCGCTCTCCTTGCGACTGACCGCCGCTGCGTGTACAAGAGCCATCGTCTAGAGCCAGCGCTTTACAGCAATCCACGAACGCCTTGACGGACTTTCCATGCGTCGCGCAGGCGGTGTGGTCTCACTTCTGCTCCCTGTCCTCGTTACGGTGATCGGGTGCTCGCAATCCATCCCCGCATGTGAGCAAGCCTATTCGCAGGTAGGAGATACGGATTCCATCCGCCTGTTGATGGACGATTTCAGACGCACCCTGGATGTCGTGAGAAAGAACGAGAACATCATGCCACCTACCGCCCTGTTGCCTGGCTCGCGGCGGCCGCCACTGTTGCGGCTGTTGCCGCTTCGAGGACACTCTCCGCCAGGACCATTGATCGTTGCCCTGGCTCCCGGCGAGCTGACAAAACAATCACTTACAGCTAAACATCGCCAACAGACGACCGCGATTCATCCCGACCTGTAAGATGCCGCCTCGAATTCCGCCCGCTCCCGAGCCGCTGACAGGCGCCGAGATGGCGCTACCCCACTCAATGGCTCGAGCCCGCGCTCACGGAAGCAATGAAAATCCCCAGAGGCCTGCAACCCCTCATCGACGATGGTGTGATCGATGAAGTCATCCGTTCACTGAAGAGCGGCAAGGAAGCAACCGTCTACCTGGTGCGCTCGGGTTCACAGCTCCGCTGCGCGAAGGTCTATCGGGATCTCGCGCAACACAGCTTCCGCAAGCGCGTTCACTACCAGGAAGGACGCAAGGTCCGCGGCTCACGGCAGACCCGCGCGATGAACAAGGGGACGCGCTTCGGCCGCAAGGAACAAGAGGCCACCTGGAAGAACGCGGAGGTGGATGCGCTGTATCGACTCGTCGCCGCTGGCGTGCGAGTGCCGAAGCCTCATGGATATTTCAGCGACGTGCTGCTCATGGAACTGGTGACGGACGCCGCTGGGCATCCTGCCTTGCGCCTCGGCGAAGTGGAGCTGTCTCCAGAAACCGCGCGCGAGTACCACCGGTGCCTCGTGCAGCAGATCGTGCGCATGCTGGGCATCGGCCTCATCCACGGCGATCTCTCGGAGTTCAATGTGCTCATATCGCCCGATGGCCCCGTCATCATCGACTTGCCACAAGCGGTCAACGCGTCGGGTAACAACAGTGCTTTCGCAATGCTCGAGCGGGACGTCAACAACATCAGGTCGACGCTCGGCCGTTTTGCTCCGGAGCTGCTCGTTACGGAATACGCGCGCGAGATGTGGTCGCTGTTCGAGCGAGGCGAACTGCACGCCGACAGCGAGCTCACTGGAATTTTCGCGCGCGACGAAACAGTCACCGATCCCGACAGCGTCATGATCGTGATCGATGATGCGCGCGAAGAGGCCATTCGGCGTCAACTGGGCCAAACCCAGCCGAGCCAGGAGAACTAGCCGCCGATGGGCCGGGGCCTGTGCTTCATCGGAAACGATCGAGTCCGTGTGCCTTCAAAAACCTGCGAAGGCCATCACTCATCTCGGGGTCGCGCGGCGAGAAATGCCCATTGTGGTCGCCGGGCACGGCCAGGAACTGCTTTGGCCCGGCCGCGCGGCGGAAGATTTCCTCGCCGTGCGAAAACGGCACGATCTCGTCGTCCCGAGGGTGAATCACGAGCGTCGGTGAGCGCACCTTCGCGACGTGGTCGGCCGTGGCATAGCGGAAGCGCGCGAGAAGTTTCACGGGAAGATACCAGTAATGCCGGCTTGCCACGTCGGGCGCGGAAGTGAATGCGGAAAAGGTGATGAGTGCAGCGGCATCGACGTTGCTCGCGAGTTGCGCAGCCACGGCGCCGCCGAGCGATTCACCGAACACAACGATGCGCGACGGTCGCAGGCCACGTTCGCGCGTCAGGTAGTCCCAGGCAGCGCGCGCGTCGCGATACGTGCCCTCCTCACTCGGTGTTCCGCCGCTCTGACCGTAGCCGCGATAGTCGAAGAGCAGAACCGAGAACCCGAGCGCTCGCAGGAAGTCGAGCCGCTCGAGACGGTGCGAGATGTTGCCGGCATTCCCATGGCAGAAAAGCACGGTGGGCGCTCCGCCATCGCCCGCATCGCCCGCAACACCCGCAACACCCGCAACACCCGCAGCGCCGGCAACCGCCGGAATGTACCAACCGTGCAATTCGATCCCGTCCGACGTCTCGAGGCGCACGTTCTCGAACGGCATCCCGATATCCGCCGGAGTTGCGGTGAGCGCGCGACCGGCAGTATCCGGAAAATAGATCAGGCGTGCCTGGAAGAAATACACGGACGCGAGCAGCAACAGGTAAACCCCGGCGCCGACCAGCAGCATCGAGACGAAGGTACGCGTGATGCCGGGCTCCATCGCGATCCCGCGCCTGTCATCGCTCGTAGGTGAGTCTCAAGGATTTCATCGGCAGCCCTTTGTTGTTGCAATCGAGCTGTCTCCATCTTGCACTGCCGTGGCACCGGGGCGCCACTTCCATCGATCGGCACTCGTGCGGTGGGCTGCAATGAGAAAGGGCGGGCCCGCACCACACATCAGTGCGAGGCCCGCCCGGGCGCGATTTTCCCTGCTCACTCGCTCACGAGTGAGCGCGCCGATCACTCAGCGTGCGCCAACTTACTCGACGTCGACCTGCAGGTTCACATCCAGCCTCGAGCCGCGGCAGGGCTGCAGGAAGTTCCGGAACGCATGGTCCGCAACGTGCTCGCCCTGGATGCGAGCCGCGACATCCGCGAACCGGAAGTGAATGCCCAGGTACACGCGTGCATCCACGACTTCACGCGCGACATCCGAGAACCGGCTGTACGTGCGCGTCTTCTGGACCGCGAGCGGTGCATTGCTGGTGAGGTCGAACGTCATCCGGTCCCGTCCGAAGAACAGCTTCAGCGTGCGCGTCATCGCGCCGCCAATGTTGTTCGCGCCGGACGTGTAGTCGGGATAGTTCGGGTTGTTCACGAGCGGACGCCAGCCGCCATCGCCGACGGTGGCGGGGTTACCATCGTTGTCGCCCTCGTGGATCGCAGTCATCGGGCGCCAGAAGGCGTAATGCACCTTGCTGTCCCATGACGTGATCACGGCGTCGGCGGTGGCGGCGTTCGCGAGTGCGAACAGGCGCGCGGAGTCGCCGAGGTTGTGCACGTGCTTGCTCGCGATTGCGCGCAGGCCACGGTTCCACTGCACGAAGAAGTTGTCGGTCCAGAAATAGCCGACATCCGTCTGCTGGGGGCTGCGCGCGCTGTCGACGAGCGCACCTAAAGCCTTCACCTCTTCGTAATCCATTGCGTAGCGCTCGCTCGTGAGAGCGGGCGGCGGATCAGCGCGGAAGCGCGCCGGGCCGGTGAGCGTGAAGGGGTGGAACTTCGCCATCCACGGCGTGACCATCGGGGCATTTGACGGGGGAGCCGGCGGAGAGCCGTTGAACGATTCCGTCGGGCGCCACTGGCCGGGTTTCATGCCGCCGACAAACGGCGCGGGCAGCGGATCCGGATTCAGGCGACGCAGCGGGAGCATCTTTCCCGCAACGATCTTGCCGACTTCGAGGCCGGCGTTGCCATCGAGGCCGTTCTGCGCGATGTAGTTGTAGTACGTGGTGTCGAGCGTCGTGGTCTGCGACGGATACATGCCGACGAGCATGTTGTACGCCGCGCCCACTGCCGCAGCAGCACGCGAACCGCGCGCACCGGGCACTTCAGCGAAGTACGGCTCATAGCGACGATCGATCGCCTGCACGGCGTCGTGCATCGCCAGGTGAACCAGGGCGAGATCGGTCTGCCCGATGGGTCCCGGGCGGCCGGCGGCCTGTGCTGTAACGGCAATCTCGTTCCAGTCCGTGACCGCATCGGCCTGCGCCGACACAGTCCAGCTCATGATGCCGCAGGCAACGAAGCCCGCAGCGATTGCCCGATAAGAGCGGGGCCGGATCGAGCGGGGCTCCCGCCGGCGTGCGAGTAACGAAGTCATCTCATCTCCTCCACTGCAGTCAGTGCGCCGCGATTGCGGCGCTGGGTTTCTTGTGTCCGGCCATGGCCGGTCCGGGCGCGCAATCTGCGGGAGCAGCGTGGATGCGGGCGTGGGAGTGCCCGTGGAAAAACGGCCTGACTTTGGTCAGGGACGGCCGACCACGATGGTCAGTGGGCGCGCAACGCGGTTCTGGGTTCTACTCTCGCCCCGCGATTGGCCACCCGAGACCACAATGTCAGGCAACGTGGCTTCAGTCCTGGCGCCCATCCCCGTGGAACGCGTGCAGAGCACGCCTGCAATCCACCTTCGCATGCTCGGTCCGATGCAGATCCGGCGTGCCGGAAAGGCCATCGAGCTGCCGGCATCGCGCAAAGTCCGCGCCCTGATCGCCTACCTGGCGCTCAATCCGGAACCCGTCACACGCAGTCACCTGTGCGAGCTTCTCTGGGATGTGCCGAACGATCCGCGCGGAGAGCTGCGCTGGTGCCTGAGCAAGTCCAGGGCACTGCTCGATTCTCCGGGGCACAGGCGAGTCCACACGCGCGAAGAAACCATCCGGCTCGATCTCACGGGCTGCCTGGTCGATGTGCTCGAAGTCGCGCGCGCGGCGGACCGGGGCATTGCTGAGCTGCCGCCCGCCCTGCAACGCTCCCTGGCCAGCCTGTTTACCGGCGACTTCCTGGAAGGACTCGAAGTCGCTCGCAATCCCGAGTTTGATGGCTGGCTGACCGCGCAGCGGCGCCGATTCCGCGGATGCCACGTCGCCCTGCTCGAACATCTGGCGATGAATGCCGCAGGTGACGCAGCGCTGCCTTATCTCGAGCGATGGCGCCAGCTCGCGCCGTTCGATATGCGCGTTCATGAAGTATTGCTCGCTTCGCTTGCCAAGGCTGGCCGGGTCGCGGATGCGGAGCAACACGTCAAGGCGACTGTGCGCGCATTCGAGGCCGACGGGCTGGACAGCACGCCGGTGCGCAAGGCGTGGCAGCGCGCGAAGGCGGCCCTCGAACCAACAGCGCTCGCGCGGCCCGCGTCGATCGAGCGCTCAGCCGCTTCCATCGGTTTGGTACTGACCGCACACGACGGTGACGGCAGCATTGCCGGCATCCGTTCGCAGAATGGCGGCCGCGGCAACGCTGCGCCCTCGCCTCGCAGAGCCTCGATCGCCGTGATGCCGTTCGAGGACCGCAGCACCGTCGCTCCGGAACGCGGTGGCGTGGCACACGCACTGGTCGACGATGTCATCGCACGCCTTGCGAAACTGAGAAGCCTTTTCGTGATCGCGCGCGGAACCGTGTTCGCGCTGCACGAGCGTGGCATCGGTCCGGAGGAAGCGGGCCGCATGCTCGACGTGGACTACGTCGTCGGTGGCTCGGTCAGGCGCGTGGGCAAGCGGCTCGGTGTGATCGTGGAGCTGACCGAAACGCGCACGTCGCGCATCGTCTGGGCGGACGTCTACGACCACGGCGCCGGCGATGCGCTGCTGATCCTCGAGGAGATCGGTAATCGCATCGTCGCCTCGATCGCGAGCGAGATCGAAACGATCGAGCGCAATCGCGCCATCCTGAAGCCACCGGATTCCCTGGACGCCTGGGAGGCGTACCACCGCGGCCTGTGGCACATGTATCGATTCAACCGCTCCGACAACGATCGCGCGCGGCACTTCTTCGAAACCGCGGTGCGGCTGGATCCGACATTCGCGCGGGCGTACGCGGGCGTTTCGTTCACGCACTTCCAGAATGCCTTCCAGGGATGGACCCACCGCGATCCGGAGATCGCGCGAGCTTTCGAGGCCGCTGGCCAGAGCCTGATGGCGGACGACCGCGATCCCAGCGCGCATTGGGCTATGGGCCGGGCGCTGTGGCTAAGCGGAGAGCAGGACCAGTCAGTGACCGAGCTTCAGTGTGCAATTGATCTCAGCCCGAACTTCGCTGCCGGACATTACTCGCTCGCGTTCGGGCATTCGCAGGCTGGCGATCCGCAGGCGGCGATTTCCGCCGCGGACTTGTCGCAAGAGCTGAGTCCGTTCGATCCGCTGCTGTTCGGCATGCTCGGCGCGAAGGCCATGGCGCACGTGCGGCTGGGGAATTACGCGGAGGCGGCGAACTGGGCGGTAAAAGCAGCGGCTCGACCCAATGCGCACCCGCACATGGTTGCGATGGCGGCGTACAGCCTGGCGCTCGCGGGATCGCTCGAGGAAGCGCGCAAGCATGGGACAGCACTGCGGCTGCGCGTGCCGGGATACGAGATCACACATTTCTTGAACGCGTTTCGGTTTGATGAGACCGGAGCGAGCGCGTTTCGGGCCGGCGCAGCAAGGTTGAGCGCCGCCTAGCCCTTTTTGAGTTATTCTTCACCCCCGGCCGGCATCACACTAAACACACGCGCGGCCGGGAGATTCGGCGACCATGGATTGCCCCAAGTGCGGTCACTCCCAGCAGGACACCGTCAAGTGCGAGTCCTGCGGCATCTACTTCGAGAAGTTGAAACGCCAGCAGGACGCTCCGCAGGTGGGTCGCCGCGTCACGGAACTCGACAGCGACGCCGGCGGCTTCGGCAAATGGGTCATCGTCGGGCTGGTGGCCGTCGGCGCCGGCGTGTGGTTTTTCTCCGGCGACGAAGAACCCCAGTTGGCGATTGCAGAATCCACGGCGCCAGGTGACGAGGATTCCTCCGGAGTGCCGTCCACCCTGACGAGCACCGGTTCACTGGAAGGCCTCGCGCGCCAGCTTGCCGCAGCGCACCCGGCTCGAAACGCGATCGAAGCCGCGCGCAATGCCACGGTTTTCATCAGCACCGCCTGGGGCTCGCAGGGTTCCGGGTTCTTCATCGATTCCGAGTGTCGCGCGGTCACGAACCGTCACGTGGTCGAGCTCGATGCGCAGGAGGCCAGCCAGTATGTGCAGGAACATCCGGAGTTCCGTGCGCTCGTGATCAAAAAGCGTCGCGAGCTGCAGGCGCACATCGCGAGCGTCGAGCGCTACCTGCAGGACCTTCGCGCGCGCAATGCACCGCGCCGGGAAGTCAAGGAAGCCGAAGATGCTCTCGAAAAAGCGCGCGCGGAGCTGGCGGAGCTCACCTCCGAGAACGTCGACGAGGTTCTCGACAAGGAATTCTCCGACGCCGCCTACGACGCTGACGTGGAGGGATTCACGGTCACCCTGATCGACGGCACCAGCTTCCCCAAGGTGCGTGCCGAGTACGCACGCAATCTCGACCTCGCGCTGTTCCAGATTCCGGGGAGCAACTGCCCCTTCATCAGGTCCGGCTCGTCCACGGTGCTGCAGCAGGGCCAGCGGCTTTACACCATTGGCAGCCCCGTCGGCCTCACCTACACCGTCACGTCCGGCATTTTCTCCGGTTCGCGCTCGCACGAGCAGTACACGATTATCCAGACCGATGCGCCGATCAATCCCGGTAACAGTGGCGGCCCGCTCATCACGGAGGACGGACGCGTCATCGGCGTGAACACCGCGATCCTGGCGGAAGCTCAGGGCATCGGGTTCGCCATCCCCATCGAAACCATCCGGGACGAGTTCCGCAGCCTGCGCTCGCGGTGAGTGCCTGAGGGCGCGACGCTCTACCGGGAGTAGTTCCCTCGCGGTTTGACCGGGCGGCTGGTCGCGTCTTCGACAATACGGCAGGCGATGTCGATGGATGTGGCTATTCTCACAGTATCACCGACATAGCCTTTCGCCGCTTCTTCCGCCCGGCGCCGCAAGACGCGCGCGGTCACCAGACCGTTGCGCGCGAGCGCGGCGATGTCCTCGCGATCCTGGCTGGAAAGGCGACCGATCTTGCTTACGGCAAGGTCGGTCGGCGTTAGGAGACGTACGTCCAGGACGGAAGCCTCGACACCTGCCAGTTCGAGCCTTTCGGAGTCGTCGTACGCGCTCTCGTGCATGAGCGCGTAGGTGTCGTTGTATTGGCGATCGAAATACAGGACCCGCGCCGCGTTGTCTACATCCCGGTAGGCCACCTCGAGTCCGTCTGGCAGGGCGATACGATGCGAGAAGGCCGCATCGATGTCGCGCGACACACGTTCGCCCAGGTAGAAATGAAGCGCGGCACCACCCGCAACGTACATCTTGATGGGGAGCGTGGTTTTCGGCAGCGAGGTCAGTACGTTCGCGATACGGCTCGCGATCTCGCGAAACGCATCGACATACTCTGCGCGCGCACGAATCTTATGCCGCATGTGCGTCGCCTGCCTCGAGCTGCGGCAGGAAGCGCGAAGGCTGCAGCGGACTGCGTTGCAGCCATCGGTCGAATACGACGGGCTCGCTGATTCCGGGGTGGAGCCCTTCAGCCAGCGCGACCAGTCTGCGACGATCGAAGCCACGCATGCTCGACACCAGCAAGGCAAGGCCCGCCATGAAATAGGGCGGACCCAAGGCTAGCCACCGCGCCGGATCCAACGCGCGGGAACTGCACAACCTGAGCAGCTCCGCCTCGTACGATCGACCGAATTCCTCGGGAAAATGCCCATCGCCGGAGGTACGCGGAGGGCGCTCGGCGAATACGTGCAGGCGCGCTCCGACGACCCGTCCCAGTGCCTCCAGGGTAGCGAGGTCGCACGTCCGCCTCCTGCGAAGGCGCGACAGGGTCTCCTTCCTCACACCCGCCTGCTCAGACCATTGCGTATCGGTCAGGCCTCGCTCACGCGCGTAGCGCGAAAGGTCTTCGAGGAGTCCCGTCAATGTTGTTGACTTGTGCATCAACTACATGATGACGTAAGTTGCGCTATAGATCAACCGGCCGTCGGACTGCAATACCGGCCGCTTCGCTGCTCTGCGGTGCGTCTCGATCTGGCGACTCGGGGCGATCCCAAGCCCCCGATCAGGCCGATCCTTGGAGCGACGGCCGGGAGCGTGTGGCAGCCTGCGATGCCCTCCCCCAAGCAGGGCGTGCAATCTTGAATTTGAACGCGGAAACGACGTCCCAGAACGGTGTTCTGCACCTCTACCGCGAGCTCTGGCGACTGGCAGCCGGAGCGCGTTGGATGCTCCTGAGCGCGATGGGTCTCCTCGTCACTGCACAGGTGATCCTTCTCTCGGTCCCCTACTTCTCCGGCAAGGCGATCAACACGCTGCAGGCGCGAGGCGCCAGTGGTCTGCGCGACGCCGGGATGTGGCTGAGCTTGCTCGTGGTAGCTGCCGCGGGCCACTGGCTCCTCCATGGGCCCGGCCGACTGATCGAACGCAACGTCGCACTGCGCGTCCGTGGCGCGGTGACGCGCGGACTGATCGACAAGCTGCTGGCGCTTCCCCTCTCCTGGCACGAATCCAATCACACGGGAGCGACCGCCCATCGCGTGCAGCAGAGCAGTGCCGCGATCTCGGGGTTTGCGCAGACGCAGTTCATCTATCTCAACAGCGTCGTCAGGATTGTCGGTCCCATCGTGGCGCTCTCGGTGCTGGAGCCGGTCGTGGGCCTCGCGGCCTTCACCGGACTCACGATCATCACCGTCGGCGTCGTCGGTTTCGACCGCGCGCTGATCCGGCTCGCGCACGCCGAGAACGCGGCGGAGCGCACCTATTCCTCGACACTCATCGACACGCTGGGTAACTCCTCGAGCCTGTTCGCGCTGAGACAGGGCCGCAGCGTCAGGGCGCTCATCGAGAAGCGCCTGCTTGCGATCTTCGTGCCGCTGCGCCGCTCGATCGTGATCAACGAGGTCAAGTGGTGCACGGTCGATCTCAGCAGCAAGGTCCTGAGTGCGAGCCTGGTTGCGCTCTTCGCGTGGCTCGCCACGCGAGGCGGCGCGATGTCGGGAGCCGCGCAGAGCGCACTGGTGCTCGGCAGCGTGTACATGGTGTGGGAGTACGCGCAGCAGGCGGGCGGAGTGATCTCCACTGTCGCCCAGCACTTCCAGACGTTCGCACGCCAGCACGCCGATTACCTGAGCGCGGATGCGATTCGCGATGCGACTGCCGGCCGCAGCACGCCGCCGTCCGGTGCGTACGCGGCATGGAATCGCATTCAAGTGCGCGATTTGACTTTCACGCATGCCGCCAGCCGCGACGAGCGGCCGACGCTGGACGGGGTGAGTCTTACGCTCGAGCGCGGCAAGCGCTATGCGCTCATCGGCGGCAGCGGTTCGGGTAAGAGCACGTTGCTGCGAGTGCTTTCCGGGCTATACGCGGGCGACAAGATGGTCGTGCGCACCGATGGCCGGCCGGTCATCGTATCTGCCGCGGAGGCCGCAAACCTGCTGCGCGGGACCACGACGCTCATTCCGCAGGACGCGGAAGTGATTGCCGGCACGCTGGGTGAGAACCTGGCGCTTTGCGAGTCTGTGAAGGGCGCGCCCGACGGCGCACGTTTCGGCCAGGCACTCGAGCTGGCTCGTGCGACGGAGTTCGTCCAGCCGACGGCCGAGGGTCTCGCTGTTGAAGTCGCCGAGCGCGCTGCCAACTGGTCCGGCGGACAGCGCAGCCGCGTCGCCCTTGCGCGCGGCATCCTCGCGGCCGAGGGCAGCAGCCTCGTGTTGCTGGACGAGCCGACCGCGAACCTCGATCCGCGGACCGAGGCGGCCGTGTACGACAACCTGTTCGACACGTTCCGCGACGCATGCGTGGTCTCTTCGATTCACCGGATGAACCTCCTCGACCTGTTCGACGAGGTGCTGGTGATGAAGGAGGGCCGCCTGGTAGCCCACGGTCCGCCCGACGTCCTGACGCTGACGTCGCCTGACTTCCAGCAGTTGCTGCAGACCCACACGCGCATCACGCCTGTGATGAGTCATGCCGGCGACGGGCGGAGCACCGCAACGGGCGGAGTGAAACAGGGTCGGCTCGGCCGCTATTTCGCCGGCTGGCTGAGCCGTTCGAGCTGAATCTTCGATAGAAGCGGGCCGTTGATCGCCAGGGCAGCACGCGACAGGTAAGCTGTTGCGCCCATGAGCTTGCCGCTCCTGCCGCTCGTCTACGCCCTGCTCGGCAACCTCAGCCTGTGGTGGCTGAAGCGGCGTTGCTAGCCGTCGATCGCCGTGAACGCCGCCAGATCGCTTTGGCTGCCGATCGTGACGCACTCCGCGTTCAACCTCACGGCGTACGCTCTCATCTATTGGCGGCGCGAGGTGGACGTCGCAACGCTGTTCTTCAGCTAACTTCGGGTCACGCGCGCAGCTCGAAGCGCCCGCCTTCCGGCTTGAGATCGAAGTAGCCGTCAGCGACGGCGCGCAGCCACGTGGCGGCGGCCATTGCACCGCCCAGCGAAAAGAAGTGCGGGCCCACGATTAGCGGCGAACTGCCGCAGTCCGCGAGAATCCCGGTCATCATCTCGTCGGGTGAAGTCGCCAGGTGGGTGACGTTGCGCATCGCGGTCACGCTGCGCATCAGCCCGCGCAGCGATGCCCCCACGCCACACTGCATCGCATAGCGGATCAGTTTCGGCAACGGGGTCGGACCGGCCATCCCAACGTACACCGGCAAGGTGATGCCATGTTCCGCGAAATGGCCGACCCATTTGCAGATCGCGGCGGGGTCGAATCCAAACTGCGTTACGACGTGCACGCGCGTGCCCGTGCTTTCGGCAAAGTCCTGCTTTTCCGCGAGAGCGTGCCAGAGCGCCGCCTGGCCGATGCCCGGATGCCCTTCAGGATGGCCCGCAACGCCGATCCGCCGGATTCCGGCGCGCGTGAGAATGCCAGTGCTCAGCACATCCATCGCGCTCGTGTAACTGCCTGCCGCCCTGTCACCGTCGCCACCAATCACGAGCGCGCGCGAGACGCCGGCGTCGCTCAGTTCGTTTGCAGCGTCGCGCAGTTCTCGTGAACTTTCGATGCGACGGGCCACGATGTGCGGAGCCGCGTTGAGCCCGGCAGCCTGCACACGTGCTGCCGTTCTCACGACCTCCTGGAGTGTGGCGCGCGGCGTGTGTGCGACGTAAACCGTCGTGCCCGGCACCAGTCGGGTCACGAGCCCCGGAATGAACTCCTCGTCGAAGGTCGTGATCTCGGTCGAGGCACGACGCGCGAAATCGACAATCAGCCGCTTGAGTTCCGCGCGCGGGTCGGTCGCCACGGCACTGTTCATGGCGTCAGGCACGACGCCGCGTCACGACGAAGATCTCGTCGTTGAACCAGAGGCCGCCGTGTTTCTGGAGAACCGTCTGCGTGGCGTCCAGGTAGGCGTTGCTGGCGAGGACTGCGTCGAGCCGTTCATCCTCGATCTGGTTCACGTAGATCGCGGCGTTCCACGCGGCAAACAGCGTGGAGGTGCCGATACGGTCACCGATTTCCGAGGGCAGTGTGTGCATCTCGTAGCGGAAGATCGCTTTCTCGTCCGCAGGCGCCGCGAGCGTGAAGTCGCGCGCGTCGCGTCCGAGCTCGCTGCGCAACGCCGCGAGCAGCTCGTGGCGGTCGGTGCGGAACGGATTCTCGTCCGGCCACAACTGCTGGATGACTTCCAGGCCCGGGTCGCGACCATAGGACTGGATTGCGAGCAGTCGGCCGCCGGGCGCGAGGCTGCGCGTCAGCGGTGCCAGCACTTTCTTCGCCTTGAACTCCGCGGACATGCGCGCCCGCCACGGCTGTGAAGCGACCACGAGGTCATAGCTCTCGAACACCTGCCCCGGTTTCGGGATCACGCCATCGAGCACGAACTTGTGATCCTCGCGATACAGCACCAGGACCGACGGGCGGACGTAAACCGGATTGCCGGTCTTCGGGCTCGGCTTGGTCTGCCATCCGTGTGCCAGCAGGGTCGCGAGGTCGTCGATCTGCTCGGCGTACTCATCCGCCGTTGCACCGGTCAGCTTCACTTCCTGCCAGTTGAGCGCCGCAGCTGCCTGCACGTCTCGCGGCATGAGGCGCGGCGCCTCGGCGTAGTTCAGGTTCGTGATCACGAAGACGGTCGCCGGATGCTCCTGGAAGCGATCCGGCATCTTTTCAAGACCGAGCCGCACGTCCTCGAGGCTGATCTCCTTGGCGACGACGGAAATGGGTGACGTCGGAAAGATGCGATGCGTGGCGCGCAACAGGCGCGCGAGCACGGTGCCGTCGCCCATGCCTGCGTCGAAGATGCGCACGGCAGGCGGCGACGGCCGCACGTGCCTGAGCTCCTCCGCCGCGCGGCGCGCGACCACGGCTTTCTCGTTGCACGTGTTGACGAACGCGAGGTACTTCTGCCGGTTGTCATAGAAACGGAACGGCGTGGTTTCGCCGGCGGGCGACGGGTCCGAAGCTGCCTGCGCATGACGGTGGGCAGCGTCGTTCATCGCCGTTTCCACAACCGGTCCGAGGCGATGCGGGCGCCTTCGACCAGCGATCGCAGCTTGAGATAGGCGATGTCAGGATCCACCGGTCCGAAACCGGCGAACGTGCCAAAGCCACAGTCCGTTCCCGCCACCACGCGTTCCCTACCGATGAGGTCGGCGAAGCGGCCGAGCCGCTCCGCGACCAGCAACGGATGCTCGACGTAGTTCGTGGTCGTGCTGAGCACACCGGGAATGAGTACGCGATCGTCAGGTACCTTCATGCTCCGAAAGACTGCCCACTCGTGCGCATGTCGCGGATTGGCGGCTTCAAACAGCAGTGACTGTACGCGCGCCTTGATGACGACCGGGAACAGGTCTTCGAGCGGCACGTCGTAGTGATGAGGCCCCTCGTAGTTTCCCCAGCACACGTGCATGCGCACGCGATCAGGCGACACGTTGCGCAGTGCGTGATTGAGCACTTCGATGTGCCGCGCGGCGAGCTTGAGGAACTCCGGCGTCGACTGGTGGCGATACAGGGTGTGCCGGCCCATCGCCAGGTCCGGTGCATCGATCTGGAGCAGGAGACCGGCAGCGACGATGGCTTCGTACTCGGGCCGCATCGCCTCCGCTACGGCTTCGAGGTAAGCGTCCTGCGTCGGGTAGAAATCGTTCGGCTGGAACAGCGCGATCACGCCCGGCGAGGCTGCATTCATGAACGCAGCCTTCGGCGACGCTGCGCTTACCGCCGATCTCAGATTGCGGATGTCCTCCTGGAGCGGCTCGAGGTTCTTCACCTGGATCTCGCCTACGCAGCGGGGGCGCCGGTACTTCGCCGTTGCACCACCGGCCGCGAGCTTCTGCAGCAGGCGGGAATTCGACGAGATCCTGGCCGGGCTCACGCGGCGTGTCACCGTCGAACCCGCTCAGGCGATCCTTGATGTACGTCGCGTAACTGATCTTGCTCGTTTCACCGTCGCTCACGATGTCGATGCCGACTTCGACCTGCCGTCGCACGACATCACGCACGGCGTCGCGCAGCACAGCGTGCGGCTCGGGCGGCATCGTGCCATTGCCCTCGCGCGCGAACAGCACGTCAGTGACGGCCTGCGATCGCGGCAGGCTGCCGACGTGAGTGGTCAGGATGCGGTCGACGCTGCGCACCTGTCCCACTCCTCAACGATACGTGTTGTTGGACTTGTGATTTCCCGCCAGCCAGGTCTTCAGCACCGTATGCGCATCCTTGCGCCGCGCGGCATTGATCTTCTCCACGTCCGGATGATCGCGGGTGAACTCGACGATCATCCCGTTGGGATCCGTCGCGTACACGGAACGGCAGTACCCATGGTCGAGCACGAAGGACTGCGGCTCCTTGTACCCCGCCTTTTTCAGGCGCTCCTCGATGTCCGCCTGCGTCTGTTCGTCGACCTTGAGCGCGATGTGATGGAATGGCGTGAACGGCATCTTCGGACCGAACTGTTCGGCGTCCTCCGGCTTCTCGAACTGGAAGAATGCCAGCGCACCGCCGTCCCCCAGGCCGAAAAAGACGTGGCAGTAGGTACGCAGGGCGCCGAACAACTCGTCGGATTCGCTCCAGGTGGCGAGCAGTGGGAGGCCGATCACCTCCTCGTAGAACTTGCGGGTGGCCTCGAGATCGCGCGACACGTAGGCCGTGTGGTGCAGTCGTGAGGGAAGTCGTGCTGTGGTCGCCATGGACGGATTCCTCTAGAAGCGATAGGTGAAATCCACGCCCCAGGTGCGTGGCTGTCCCTTGAAGACGAAATTGTTGACGTAGCCGGGGTCGGGGAAGAACATCGGTCCCGGCGACCACTCGGCGTTGTACTCCTCGTCGGTCAGGTTCTTCGACCAGGCGGCGACGCCCCAGTTTTCGTTCTCGATGCCGATGCGGGCATTGAGCAGGTTCACCGGGTCGCGCACCGTGAAGTTGTCCGGATACCAGTAGGTGTCGCCGATGATCTGGTAGTCGCCGCGGATGAAAGCACTGAGCGTACCGCCCGGCGAGAAAATCCAGCGATACTGCGCGCCGAGATTCGCGGTGTACTCCGAGACCAGCGGGGCCTGGTTACCGACGTCGGCGGGATCGCGCCGCGATTCCTTGATCTCGCTGTCCGTCCAGCCGCCGCGCAGGTACAGATCGAGCCCTTCGAAGGGATTCGCCTGCAACTCGACTTCGAGGCCCTGGTATTCCACTTTGTCGAGATTGCCCAGGTTCTGCGTGCTCGTACCCGGGTCGAAGACGAAGTAGTAAGTGCCCTCCGCCTTCGTGTGGTAGAGGCTGAGACTCGTGCTCAGGCGGCGATCGAGAAAGCGCGCCTTGACGCCCGCCTCGTAGGTATCGGCGGTTTCCTCGTCGAACAGGTCGCCGATGCCCGCAATGCCCGTGCTGCCGACACCCGTCTGGTTGAATCCGCCGCTGCGGAACCCGCGGCTGTAGCCGATGTAGGCGGACGCATCGCTGCCGAACTTGTAGCGCAAGGTCGCTTTGGGCTGCAGGTCGCTCCAGGTTTCCTCGCGTTTCTGGCCCTGGAAGGCAATTCCCTGCAGCGGTGCGGGAATGAAGCCGTTCGGCGTTTCCGTCGTGTTCTCGCGCTTGTCGTTGTCGTAGCGCAGGGCAAAGGAGGCTTCGAGGGCATCGGTGATGTCGAAGCCCACCTCGCCGAAGACTGCGTACGCGAAGTTGTCCTGTGAGTCCGCGAGGAACGAAAACTGCGGATTGAACGGCGGCAGCGGCGTGCGTTTCACTTCCGGTATGACACCCGAGCCGAAGTCGAACACGTTGCCGGTCGAAATGAAGCGGTCCGTCTGGATGGCATACGCACCCACGATGTAGCGAACGCGCTGGTCCGCCGGCGAGGTATAGCGGATTTCCTGGCTGACGGCGTCCACGTCCAGCCACTGGTGCTGGGCCTGGTCGGGGAAGCCGATGTTGAAGATCGCCGACTCCTCGATGGGCAGGAAGTCGAACTGGTCGCCGGTGAGGATCTCGTCCAGGTGATCGTAGGCAGTGATCGAGGTGAGCGTGCCGCCGCCGACGTCGAAGTCGAGCTTGAGGGACGCTGTGTACATGTCGCGCTCGTTGTTGCCGCGATTGTTCACGCGCACCGGGAGGCTCGTGTCGTTCACGTCCTCGGTGATGTTGAAGTAGAGCGCCTGCGTGTCCACCTGCGAGAGGGAGAAGCGCAGATCGGCGCGCATGGCGTCGTGGGGTTCCCAGATCAGCTTGACCCGACCCGAGACGTCCTTGAAGGGATCGGCTTCCTCGCCGAGGAACGGGTTGTCGATATAGCCGTCCGTGTCGAAGTACGAGGCGGACGTCTGGAACTTGAGCGTGCCGGAGCTGTTCAGCGGCCCGCCGACGCTGCCGCGGACCGCGAAACCCGGGCCGGAATCGTAGCCGGCCATGACGTGACCCTCGATTTCATCGCCCGGCTCGATCGTGTTGATGATGATGGCACCGCCGATCGCACTGCGGCCGTACAACGCGCCCTGCGGCCCCTTCAGCACCTCGATGCTCTCGATGTCGAACAACTGCTGGTTGAACTGCGATGGGTTTGCCATCAGCACGCCGTCGATGAGCACCGCGACCGAGGGCTCGCTGTTGCGCGCCTGCGAGATGCCGCGCACGACGATGAACGACGTGCCCTGGTTCTGCGTCTGCACCATCGTCATGTTGGGCGTGAGCGCGATGTAGTCCTGCGGTTTCTGGATGCCTGCGGCTTCAATGTCCACGCGCCCGAAATGATTGACGGCCACCGGGACGTCGATCAGCGCTTCTGCGCGCTTGCGGGCAGTAACGAGGACTTCGTCCTCGATCCGCTGGTCGGCCGCCGGTGCCTGTGCCCAGCTGGCCGATACGAACACCGCGGCGCAGACCGCGGTCAGCATCAAAACGACAGTGCTACGCATACTCCCCCTCTTTGGCCGCCCGGTTTGCGGCGACCTATGGTTCTCGTCCGTGCTAGCGGTCGAACTCCGCGCGCACGAGCTGCGCGCCTTCGACCATCGCCCTCATCTTGCGGAACGCGAGGTCCCGCGGCAGGTACTTCATGCCGCAGTCCGGTGCCACGATCACGTTCTCCGGCGGGACGTACTCGAGCGCGCGCCGGATACGGGCCGCGACTGTTTCGGCGCTCTCCGCTTCGGGACTCGAGAGGTCGATGACGCCCACCATGATCTTCTTGGTCTTGAGCGGCACGAGCGCGGAGCAGTCGAGGTTCGACTGCGCGGTCTCCACGGACACCTGCGCACAACTGCACTGCGCGAGCTCGGGCAGGAACGAGTAGCCGGATGGCCGCTCATGGATGATTGCGGCGTATCCGAAACAAATGTGCACGGCTGTAGTACCTTTCACACCTTCCAGCGCACGGTTCAGCGCACGCAGCCCGTACTGGCGAGCCTCTTCCGGGCGAGCCTGCATGTAGGGCTCATCGAGCTGCACGATGTGGGCGCCGGCGGCGAAGAGATCCCTGATTTCCTCGTTGACCGCCGCGGCGTAATCCATCGCCGCGAGGTCGCGCCGCGTGTCGTAGTAGTTGATCTGGGCCTGCTGCGACATCGTGAACGGTCCCGGCACGGTGACCTTCACAGGCTTGTTCGTATGGGCAAGCAGGAACTCGAGGTCCTCCAGCTGGACCGCGTGCTTGCGGCGGATCTGCCCGACGACGCGCGGAACCGGGTTCGGGTGACCACTGCGATCGAGCGCGATGCCCGGATTGTCGATGTCCACGCCCTCGAGCGCGGTTGCGAAACGGTTCGAATAGCTTTCGCGCCGGATTTCGCCGTCGGTGACGATGTCGAGACCGGCTTCCTCCTGCGAGCGGATCGCCAGCACGGTAGCGTCGTTCTGTGCTTCGGCGAGATACGGCTCCTCGATGCGCCACAGCTCGCGCGCACGCACGCGCGGGGGGAAGCGCCCGGCGAGTTTCTTGCGATCGATCAGCCAGTCTGGCTGCGGAAGGCTGCCGACGAGTGTGACTGGGAAGAGCACTTGTGCGTCCTCAGGCCTGTCGCGCTCGCGCGGTGGATGAAGGCGCGCGAATCGAGGGCCAACGCTCACCGCGTGCCAGCGCCTGTCGAATCTCCGGCCCGTGCTCATCCAGAAGGGGCGCGGCGTTGACACTCTGCGCACGATCGCCGTCGAACTGGACTGGCGGACGCACAGCGCGAGCACCTCCGTGTGGTTGCTCGACTGGCACCATGAGGCCGAGATGGCGCACCTGCGGATCGTTCACAACCGTGTCGATGTGATTCAGCGGTGCGAACGGCACGTCGTGCTGCTCGAGCCGCGCGATCCACTCGTGTGTGGACCGCAGGCGGAAACTCGCGTCGAGCTCCGCGCCGAGTGCTTCATAGTTGTCGATGCGCGCCTGGCGCGTTGCGAAGCGTGCATCGCCGGCCAGTTGCGGAGCATCCACGGCTGCAACCAGCCCCTGCCAGAACTTTTCGAGCGACGAAAGATGAATCACCAGCAGGCCGCCGTCGCTCGTGTGCAGGATGTACGCCTGCGCGAGCCGTGGCCGATCACTCGAAGTGGGCACTTCGTTCAGCGCAAAATAGGCGGCAAAGGGCTCCACCGCGAAGTGCGCCATGGCTTCGAGCATGGACACTTCGACGATGCGCCCTTTGCCGGTGCGCCCCCTCTCGAGAAGTGCCCCGAGAACTCCATACGCGGCGTAGATGCCCGTGATCGCATCCGCGAGCGCCGGCCCCATGAACCGCGGCCGCTCGGTGTCGACGATGACGCTCAGGAAGCCGCTGAGTGCCTGCGCCACCGAGTCGTAAGTCGGACGATCCGAGTACGGACCGGTTGTGCCGAAACCGCTGATCGAGCAGTACACGAGTTTAGGGCTGAGCTCCTGCAGCCGTTTCGGTCCGGCGCCGAGTCGTTCCGCCGTGCCCGGCCGGAAGTTCTGGATATAGACATCCGCTTCACGGACCAGGCCTTCGAACAGATGGCGGTCCGCGTCGAGCTTCAGGTCGAGGCTCAGGCTGCGCTTGTTGCGGTTGTACGCCTGGAAGTGGGGGGAATACGCCTTGCCCTGGTAGCTGCGATACGGATCGCCCTCCGGACTCTCGATCTTCAGGACATCGGCACCGAGGTCGGCAAGCATCATGCCGGCGCACGGCCCGGTGATGAACGTGCCCTGCTCCACGACCTTGATATCGCGCAGCACTTTCACTTGGGGTCCTGCTGGAAACCGGGCGGCAGTGGTCCGTCGTACTCGATCGCCTGCGAGCCCGCGTGCGTCAGGACAAAACCGATGCCGCGCTCGTGTTCCTCGAGCAGGTGCGCAATCAGGCTCGCCGTGCGCGCCAGGATCGGGATCCCTTTGAGGGCCGCCAGCGGATAACCGGCATCGAGCAGGACCGCGGGAATCGCGCCGGAAACATTCAGGACGAGCGGCTTGCGAATGACCTCGGCGATGGCGCGCTCGACCGCGAGCGCCGCTTCCACGTGTGGACCCGCGACCTGGAGTTCGCGAGCAATCTCCAACAGGCGATGCGCACGCGGATCGCCCGCCTTGTGCAGCGGATGGCCATAACCGGGAATCGCGCGGCCGGCCTCTTTGCATTCCGTCGTAACGGCATGAGCCGCTGCGTCGAGTGACGATCCTTCGCGGCGGCGCACGATCCCGGCGAGGAATCGCCCAGCGCCTTCCGAAGAACCCAGGACGACGGATCCGCAACCCAGGATCCCGGCTGCGACCGCACCCTGCAGTGCTTCCGGCGCCGCGGCGTAGGTTATGCGGCTTGCCTGCACACTGGGCACGAGCCCGTGCTCTGCGATGGCGACCAGCGTCGCATCGAGGATGCGGCGTTGCGCGTCGCTCGGCAGCTCGCCCGTAAGCAGGAGCCAGAAGTGATCGGTGAAGCCTATGTGCCCCACCAGCTCGGCGCACAAGTCCCGTCCGCGCACCAGGATGGTGGCTGCGCTGGAGGTCGAGATGGCGGACGCCCGCACGTTCTGCGCCCCGATTTTCATTGCGCCATGTTTTCGCTATGCGAAATCTACTTCGTTATACGAATGATGCTGAGCCGCCGCGCGCCAGCTTGTCAAGGCAGGCCCGGTTACCCGTTTCTATTCTTCGCATACCGAAATACACTGGTCCCATGCTGCGCAAGCGAACGCCGGGCGGCCGGCGCGAAGTCATGGGGGGTCTCGCCAAGGGACTGGAGGTGATCCGGGCGTTCACGCGCGAACAGCCCGCATTGACGCTGAGTGAGATTGCCTCGAGCTCGCGCCTCCCCGCCGCTACCGCGCGCCGCTGCCTGCACACGCTGGAAGAGCTCGGTTACGTGACCCGCCGCGGCCGCAGTTTCCTGCTGCGGCCCAAGGTACTCGAGCTTGGCTCCGCCTACCTCGAGTCGATGAACATCGAGACGCTCACCAGCACGTTCCTCGAGGAGCTGGCGGGCAAGACCGGCGACTCCGCCGCGCTGACGGTGCTCGACGGCTCGGAAATCGTGTACGTCGCGCGCGCTTCGCTGCGAACCCTGGTGCGCCTCGAAGCGCACGTTGGCAGCCGTTTTCCCGCTTATCCCACTTCCACGGGACGCGTGTTGCTGGCCGGCCTCTCCGACGAGAGGCTGGCGGCTTATTTCGACAGCGTCACCCTGGCGCCGCTCACCGACCGCACCATCACCGATCGACCACGGCTCGAGCGGCTCATCGCGGAATGCCGTCGCAACGGTTACTCCGCGGTGGAGGACGAGCTGGCGTACGGTGTGGTGGCCGTGGCGGTACCCGTCACGGACCAGGCGGGACGCGTGGTCGCCGCGCTCAACAGCTCGAGCCATTCCAAGAAGACCGGAAAGGCGCGCCTGGTGAAAGAACGTCTCACGATGCTCAGGCACACCGCGCAACAGATCTCGCGCGAGCTCGCGCATTTCCCCGGCCTGTCCCTCAGCGCACAGGTCTGAACCCGCGCGCCGGGGATTCCTGCGCCGCGAAACGTGTTCCGGGAGGTCTTCTTGACGGCCGACGCCTGTCACTCGTAGCCTCTATGCGAAATGACGTTCGCTATGCGAAACGCTCGAGACCCCCGGGTTCCGACCGGAACATCGCCACGCGCTCCAGCGAGCGCCGCCGATCGTTTCGTCGCGTGGGGCGGCGTGCGCCTGCGTTATCGACAAGAGCCCGGCGATGAAGGAACGGGTAGCGAAACCACCGCAGGCCCTGCTCTCCTCCTGCTGCACGGCTGGGCGCTGGAACTGACAATGTGGGACCCGCAGGTCCCACGGCTCACGGCTCTCGGTTATCGCGTCATCCGGGTGGACCGCCGCGGATTCGGAGAGTCGACGGGCGTGCCCGACGTGGAGCAGGACGCGCTGGATGCACGCAGATTGCTGGAACAGCTCCGCATCGAGCGCGCCGCCGTACTTGGCATGTCACAGGGCGCGCGCGTAGCGCTGCTTCTCGCGCGAACGTTTCCCGGTCTCGTCACCGGGCTGGTGCTCGATGGGCCGCCGGAACTCGACGCCACGCTCGCCGATGACGATGAAGAGAAGATCCCGATCGAGCGCTACAGCGGAATCCTGCGCGACGCCGGTATCGGCGCGCTGCGCCAGGAACTCGTGCAACATCCCCTGATGCGGCTGCGCACCGCAGACCGTGCAACTCGCGATCTGCTCGCCGGAATGCTCGGTCGTTACGCGGCCCACGATCTCCGGCAGCACGCATTCGCGACGCATCCAACCGTCCAGGTCGATGAGCTGCACATGCCCGTGCTCGTCGTGAATGGGGCACATGACAACGCACCGCGACTTGCAGCGGGCGAAAGCCTTGCCCGGCGCTTGCGCGCCGAGCGCGCACTCGTGCCCGCCTCCGGTCACCTGCCCAACCTCGATAACCCGGTGGCGTATCACGCGATCCTCGAGCGATTTCTCGCGCGGCACGGACTCCTGCCGTAGCGCGAAACCATAGGGAGAAATCTCATGAGCCGCATCCTCGTTGTTTACTACAGCAGCTACGGACACGTGGAAGAGATGGCCTATGCACAGGCCGACGGCGCGGCGCGCGTGTCTGGGACGGAGGCAGTCGTCAAGCGTGTACCCGAGCTGGTACCGCCCGATGTCGCCAGGGCTTCCGGCTTCAAGCTCGATCAGCGCGCGCCGCTCGCGGAGCCCGAAGAACTCGCGCAGTACGACGCGCTCATCGTTGGAACGCCGACGCGCTTCGGCAACATGTGCGCGCAGATGCGCAACTTCTGGGATCGCACCGGCCCGCTGTGGATGAGCGATGCTCTGGTCGGCAAGCTCGGCAGCGTGTTCACGAGCACGGCCAGTCAGCATGGCGGGCAGGAAACCACGATCATTGCCACGCAGATCACCCTGCTTCATCACGGGATGATCATCATTGGGCTGCCCTACTCGCACAAGGAGTTGAGCTCGATGAGCGAGGTGCAGGGTGGCACGCCGTATGGCGCAAGTTGCATCACCGGCGCGGGCAACGAATACCGCATGCCGACGCAACGCGAGCTGCTGCTCAGCCGCTACCAGGGCGAGCACGTCGCCAAGATCACGAAACAGTATGTCGCAGGCAGGAACGCAGCATGAAAACGATCGACACGCAGGCTTTCCATTCCTGGGTGCAGCAGTACGGTGCCGCGTGGGAATCGCGCGATCCCAAGGCTGCGGCCGCGCTTTTCTCCAGAGATGCCGAGTACTACTGGACGCCGTTCGATCCGCCGCGCCGCGGACACGAGGGAATCATGGCGGCCTGGGCCGGCGCCGTCGGTGGCCAGAAGGACATCCGCTTCAGGTTCGAAGTGATCGGAGTCAGCGGCCGGAGGGGCTGCGCGCACTGGAATGCGCGCTTCACGGCGGTGCCCGCCGGAGGACCGGTCGAACTCGACGGCATCCTGTCCGCCGAGTTCGAGTCCGAAGGCCTCTGTCGCGTGTTCCGCGAGTGGTGGCACCTCAAGGGTTGAGTGCGGCTGCCGCGGTTACGTCCCGGGTATCGTTACCTTCCTCGGGTGCCTGGTCGGCGTAGCGGCCTTTGCGAATCAGCACCATGCCGAGCACCGCAGCAACTACAGCGAACACGGCACCGATCAATGACGCCAGTTGATACCCGGTATTGAGCGCGGCAACCGAATCCACTCCGGCCTGCTGCAACGTATCGGTGTGCGCAGCCGCAAGACTCGCGAGGAACGCGAGACCAAGCGCGCCGCCCATCATGAACGAAGTGTTCACGACACCCGATGCGAGGCCAGAATCACTCGGTTTCACGTCGCTCATCGCGGCCAGCAGCACGGGATTGAACGCGACGCCCGCGCCGAGCCCGAGCAATAGCATTCCGGGCAGGATGTCGATCCAGAAATCGCCCTGCACCGGCGCACGCGCGAACAGGGCGAAGCCAATGGCGGCCAATACCAGCCCAGCCGCAAGCGGACCGCGGATTCCGAATCGCATGACGATCTTTGCCGACAGACCGACGGAGAACACGGCCATGATCAGGTCCGCCGGCAGGAAGGCCAGCCCGACCTGCATCGGCGTGTAAGCGAGCACGATCTGCATGTACAGCGCCGTGATGAAGAACCAGGCGAACATCGCTGCGGCCCAGAGCACGCCGACGACATTCGCGGTGGCGACGTTGCGGAGCCGGAACAGTCCCAGCGGCATGAGCGGGTGGCTCGACTTCGCTTCGATCACGAGGAACGCAGCGAGCAGCACAACGGCGGCACCGAGCAAGCCCAGCGTCTGACCCGAATTCCAGCCGAGCTCGTGACCATTCACGATCGCGTACACCGCGAGCATCAGCGAAGTCGTCACGGTGAGCGCGCCTGCGACGTCCAGGCTGCCCTGGCCCGCGTGCCCCGGTGCAGCCGGCAGGAGCCTGACGCAGAGTGCGTAGACGACGACGCCGATCGGAATGTTCACGAGAAAGATCCAGTGCCAGTTGAGGGCTTCCGTGAGAAAGCCGCCGAGCAGCACACCGACGCAACCTCCGGCGGAGCACACGAAACCATAAATACCCATCGCCTTGGCGCGATCACCCGGCTCGGTAAAGAGCGTCATGATCAAAGACAGGGCGACCGCGGTGACCACCGCGGCGCCGAGACCCTGCAAGGCGCGCGCGGCAATCAGCACGTCCTGCGAAGTCGCGAGACCACAGGCGAGCGAGGCGAGCGTGAAAAGCGCCAGGCCGATCAGGAACAGCTTGCGATGGCCGTACAAATCGCCCAAGCGCCCGCCCAGCAGCAGGAAGCCGCCGAAAGTGAGCATGTAGGCGTTTACCACCCAGACCAGCGAGGCCTCGGTGAACTCCAGGTCCTCGCGAATGGAAGGCAACGCCACGTTCACGATCGTCGTGTCGAGGACGATCATCAGCACCCCCGCGCAGAGGATGTAGAGGGCGAGCCAGCGCTTGCGAGCGTCAAGGCCGTGAGACATGTGAAGGCTCCCAAAAATGACCGAACAGGGTTAGTCCAACCCTGCGTCGTTTCACGACGCGCGAATTCGACATTCTAAAGGGTGAGCCCACGCCGACTGTTACGCTTGTGTAACCGGGCACCGCTCCCGTGGGCCTCGGAACCTGTTATGGGTCCTCGAAGGCGTTCGGCGATCACGGCGCGCGTCTTGTCCATCCGTCTGACACTGGCGGCCGGCCGTCAGGCATGCTGGCTAGACAAAGACGGGGGATCACGTCATGCCTGCCTACCTGCGAGCCGTTTCCGCGGCTGCACTTGCCTGCACTGTCATCTTCAGCGCTGGGGAATCGCTGGCCGCGACCCCGGATTCGTCCCAGGCCCGGGCTCGCGTGACAGCGCTCGCGGACCGTTACATCGCCGAGTACCGCAACAAGTTTCCCATCAGCTACACGGCCAGCGGCATGCCCGTCGATCGGCACGATGGCATCGACATCAACTCGCCCGCGCAGATCGCGCACTGGCACGAGTTCCAGCGCGAGATCGGCGCGGAGTTGAAAGGGATCCAGCCCGATGCCCTGACCGGCGCGCCGGAGTGGGTGACGTGGCACTTCCTCAACCAGACCGTCCAGCAGGACGCCGCCACGACGGCATGTCGCAACGAGCTTTGGAACGTCTCGGCCTTTGGCTGGCAAGCGGGACTGACGCAGGTGCTCACCCTGCAGCCGGTCGGAACGGAGCAGCTGCGATCGCAAGCGCTGAAACGCTGGCGTGGGCTCGGCCCGTGGGTTGACCAGGAAATCGCAAACCTGAAGGAAGGTCAGCGCCTGGGGTTCTCAGCTTCGCAAGCGACAGTGAAGGCAACGGTCGGCCAGCTCGACGGCCTGCTCAAGGGCGAACCCGAAAAGTCGGCTTACATGGAGATCACGCAGCGGGATGCGACACCCTCGTTCATGTCCGACTGGGCACGAGTCGTCAGCGACACGGTGTTCCCGGCGCTGACGCGCTACCGCGACTTCCTGCGCGACGAGTACCTGCCGCGCGCTCGCATCAACGTCTCGATCGAAAGCCATCCCAGGGGACGGGAGTGCTATCGCGGCCTGATCTTCTCGAACGTCACGATCACGGCCGATCCGAACGCGCTCTACGACATCGCGGTGGAAAAAGTCGCCGCCGAGCGCGACCTCGCCGTGCGGCTGGGCAAGAAAATCTACGGAGACAAGGCGAAGGACTGGAACAGTCTCGCGGCGCTGATGCGCGCCGACCCGCGTAACCGGTTTGCCTCGAAAGAGGAAGTGCGCGAGTACACGGAGCGCACGTACGAGCGAGCCCACGCGGCTGCCGCAAGAATGGTGCTCACACCGCCCGCGGCGAAAGTGAAGCTCGAGCCATTCCCCGAGTTCCAGCAGGCGTCGGCGCCGGGCGGACAGTACCTGCCCGCGGCAGACGACGGCAGCCGCCCGGCAACCTACTACTATCGAAACGTACCGCATGACCTGTACAAGGCGTCACTGCAGAACGTCATCCTGCATGAGACTCTGCCGGGACATCACCTGCAGATCGCGTTCCTGGCCGAGCACGGCCGCAAGGAAAACCACCCAATCGCGCGATTGCTGTTCTTCAGCGGCCCGGGCGAGGGCTGGGCCTCCTACTCCGAAGACTTCGCACGCGAGATCGGCCTGTACGACTCCGACTACGAATACATCGGCGCGCTGATGGGCTCGATCACGCCGATGATGGTTACGGATCTCGGTATGCAGGTGAAGGGGTGGACGACGGACCAGGCGATCGCGTACCTGCGCGAGGCGATGCCGATGCGTCCGCCGGAACGCGCGGCGCAGTCAGTTGCCACGATCAGCGGCCTGCCCAGCTTCGTCCTGTCGTACCCACTCGGCGCGATCCAGTGGGAGAAGATGCGGAATCGCGCGCAGTCGACGCTCGGCGCGAAGTTCGACGCGCGCGCGTTCCATCAACGACTGCTCGAGGACGGCATGCTTCCTTTCGCCGCGCTGGAGGCAAAGACTGACCGATTCATCGCGAACGGCGGGAAGTAGCGCGGAGCAGGAACAAGAAGCGTGTCGCGACGGGGTAATGGACTGACAGCGTCCACTCCCGTCACGGCACGCCTCTTCAGCACGCCGGAAAGGATCTCCCTCGTCGCGACGCGCTTCTTCTTCCGCCGTCACACCGCACCGGGCGACACGCCGGTGCGGCGAGCTCCTACTCGTCGGCTGGATTTGGCTGCGTCGCCGTAGTCGCGACGGGCCGCCGGCCTGACGAGCGCAGGTTCACGACGCGATTGAGCAGGTCGAACCAGAACGGCGCGCCCAGCGTGACCGCCAGTGCCGTGAGCAGCAGGCCGATCAGCTTCGTCAGCCAGTCGCCGTTCGAGAGCATTCCGTTTGCGCTCGCCAAACAGCGCCTGGCTGTCGAGACATTTGACGCCCACGCGCCGGTCGTTGCCGCCGTCGCAGTCTTTGCGCCGGCCTCTGCGCTCGCACCAGGCACCGCTGGAGTCGCGAGACACGAGAAGCCGACCGGCAAGCCCATGCTTTCGTATTCCTGCATGCTCGCCACGACCTGCTGCATCTCTTCACGCACCGCTGCGGACTCACGTTGGCCGCCCGCGGCCGGCGCCTGACCCTGTTCCACCCGCTGAACCGCGGCCTCGACCATCGATTGCCGCAACGAATCGGACTGCCGCAGCGATTTCGCGATCTCGATGCTGTCGATGTTGAATCCCAACGCGACCACGGCGGCGATGACGAAGAGCAGGATCTGCGTGCGGCGCTTGTACCAGCCCGACACGCGATCCATGGACGAGTCGTACCACGTCTCGATGTTGCGCACGGCCTGGTCGAATTGGCCGTTCGCACTGTCGAGCAACGGCTCGATCGCCATGCCGATGTGGTAGCCGTACTCGGCGCACCGGTGCGCCGCGCGGCGCAAATCGCCGACCTGCCATTGCCCGTTGCCGTTGGGGCTGATGTGCACGCCGAGCTGTTCCGCCTTCAGCCGCACGATGTCCAGCAGCGCCAGCGCGAAGTTGTTCGACGGTATATACGACGGGTGCGTGATCTTGCCCGGCTTGTCGCGATAGAGACTCGACACCACCGGATGATTCACGAGCCGCAGGTACATCCAGCGGTCGCCGAGGACATTCTGCAGCCCCTGGCGCAGGAACTGCCCGCGACGGGCGGTGTACTGCGCGATGAGCTCGTTGATTCCCGAGCACAGGATACTCAGCAGCAGGTAGACGAAGATGAGGCCGATGACGACTTCCAGGATGACGGGCAGATCCATCTTCCACCTCTCGTTGGTGTGGACTCAGGGCGTGAAATCGGTGCGACCGGCGGAAGAGAAGTTTTTCGGCCGGTAGCGCGAGTCGTTCGCCCACTTGAGATGCGCACTCTCGTCGATGCACTCGTTGCAGCCTTTCACCAGCATCTGGCGGTAGTGGCGGTTGGTCAGCACGCGGTACACGCCGTATGCCATCTCCTTGTACGAATCGCGCACGTTGCCGAGATATTCATTCCCCTGCAGCTCGAAGTCCTTCGGCACTTCGGTCGAGCACGTGGCGTCCGATGGCTGCGCGGGCATCAGCTTCTTGCTGAACTCGAGACCGCAATCGCGCGCCTTGCAGGACATCCAGTAGAGGGAGGGATCCGGCAGCAGGTCATCGTCGTAGCCTCCGCCGACGTTGGAATGTGCTCCCGGGAACCAGCGCTGCTCCACTTTGGTGTTCCACTGCGCGTGCGTCGTGCCGGTCCACAACGCCACGTCGAAATCCTTGCGGTGCTCGTCGATCGCAACAGCCTGGTACGCGTTCTCGACGACACGCCCGAGCCGCGTGTCGTGGAACTGGTGACGCGCCTGCAGCGGCGAAAAGATCTTCTTGATGAAGGGAATGCCCAGCGCGCCGACCGTGTCCCACACACCGATGAACTTGACCTTCACGTCCCACGAGTTCTGCTGGCGGAAGGTCTTCGCTTCGGGTGAGTCGCGCTTCTGCCCTTCCTTGCGATACAGGTCCCAGGCCTGCTGCACCATCGGGTGATGCGGCCCCAGCGGTTTTTTCGAAGGATGCTCCTCTATCTTCCGCCGCCGGATGATGCCGCAACGGTTCACGAGTCCGCCGAGACTCCGGGCGGTGAATGCGCCGCGGCTGAATCCGAAGAGAAAGATCTCGTCGCCCTTGCGGAACTTCTGCCCGTCCGCTTCCGTAAACGCATCCTGATCGGCACCCTGCTCGTACTGCTCGATGAGCCACGCGTAGCCCTGCAGGATGTTGACGTCGAGCCCCTTGCCCGATGCGCCGCCGCGAACCCGGTTTCCGACCTCCGTCCCAACGCCCGCGTCGTAGAACTTGAGTTGCTTGTGGCAACCGCTGTGCACGTCGGCGATGGCCGAATAGATCCGTGACACGTTGGTGTGATCCTCCGGATCGTTCCACGTGCCGTCGAAGCACAGTGCGAGACGCATGGTTGCGCGACTGGCAGCGGCGGGCGCGACAGGTGTGTTCATGCGGTTTTTCCTTCGTGAAGACAAAGCGACGGTGATGCCCCGGGTGTCATGCGTGCGATCCGCAGGCGTGGCCGGACAGACGCCACGGCGCGCAGGCGCAGGCAGATGTGCGCGGACAAAACGCGTGATGTGGCCAAAGGATCGTCCCTGCGCGGCTCTCCAGCCGCTTGTTCTCATGAAGAGTGTCGTCCGCGTTCCGCAGGTTTGTCACGCTGCGTCGCAACGCGCGCGCGGACACGCCCGCTCGTTGAAGGGTTTCCCTGAACGTTGCAGCGCTCCCGCGCCTTCAGGCTGCGACGGGCGCTGCCACCTGTACGCGGTTGCGTCCGGATTTCTTCGCTGCGTACACCGCGGCATCGGCGCGTGCGATGAGCGTCTCTCCCCACACGCCCAGCATGTCACTGGTAGCCACGCCGATGCTGCAGGTGAGCTGGATCGGCTCGCCGAATCCTTCGACGCGCGTCTCGGCGACGCGCGCGCGAATGCGCTCCGCGATCGGCCGGGCGGCTGTCACGTCCGCGCTGCTCAGGATTACGACGAACTCCTCGCCGCCGTAGCGCCCGATGACATCCGACTGCCGCAGCTCCGCCTGGATCGGCTTGATGATGGCGTGCAGGCACGCATCGCCGGCCGCATGTCCGCGCGTGTCGTTGATCTCCTTGAAGTGGTCGAGATCGATGAAGAGCAGCGAGATCGGCAGACCACGAGCCTGCGCTCGCGCGCACGCTGCTTCGAGACGCTCGACGATCGAGCGGCGATTGAGCACGCCGGTGAGCGGATCGGTTTGCGCGCGACGCTCGGCGTCCGAGAGCGCCACGCGCTGCTCGCGCATGCGATCCGCGACACCCAGTGCGACGAATACAGCGGCAGCCACCATCGAGAGTGGCAGCGCGTAGTACAGGAGGATCTCCGCACCTTCGGGATCCGCAACCAGCAATCGCACGGCAGTCGCGATGGTGAAAGCTTCGAGCAGGGTCCAGGCGACGAGGAACCAACCCGCAGCCCGGCTGCCGCGCTGCCACGCCATGAAAGCTGCGATCAGCGTGTACACCGCGGCACCGACGAAGATCACGTTGCCGATCATCGCCACGATTCCGCCGAAGCCGAAGACATAGGCGACGTTGGACAGCGCCAGCACGACGAACGCGATGGCGAGCCAGCCGAAGATCCGGTAGCTGCGCGCCGAGTATCGCTTCAGGTCGGCAATCTCGCGCACGAACAGGCAGGCAGCCGCTCCGCTCAGGGCGGCCGGCACGTTCCACGCGTGCGTCATCAGCGGCTTTGCAAAGCCGAGCACCGGCCAGTCGAATCCCTGGCCGGAAAGAAACGCAATGTAGAGCGCCTGCAGCGAGAAGAGCGACGCATACAGGATGAAGAGTCGATCGGAAAGCACGAACCAGATCAGCAACGCGCCCGTGGCGAGCGCCATGAGCGCGCCGAATGCCAGTGCGATCATTCGCTCGCGCCCGGTGCTGCGATCCAGGGCAGCGCCCAGAGTGTCGCGAGTGAAACTGAGGGTTTCGGCACCGCGACCCTTGGGCTCGACGCGAACGTAGAGCGGCTGCCCGGCTTTCATACCACCGGGTACGACGAACACTGCTTCGTGTACGCCACTGAACGCGGAGAGCTCACGGGCTCGATGCAGTGCCGTTGCGCTCACGCCCGAATCCCCTGCCGCCAAGTACGGCCGCACGGTGAGATGGCGTCCCTTGCGTACCAGCACGGAAGGCACGCCGTCCGGCGCGAAGTCCGTCGCCCACTGCACTTTCAGCCAGAAAGGCCCGCCGAGGCGGCGGACGTCGCGATACTGGAAGGGCACGAAGCGGGAATCGAGGGAACCACTGGTGATGGCGGCTTCAGGAGAACCCGCCAACTTCGCGTCCAGCGTGGAGATTTCGGGGTCCGTCGCGGGCGGCGCCGCGGCAGCGGCAAGGGCTCCGGACCCGGTTACCGCAACGAGTGCGACGAGCAGCACTGCCCTTAAACGGTGCACCGTGAGACTTCCCTCGTTTTTCTATGTCCGCGCTCGCCGGGGCAAGGCGCTGCGCTCGCCGCTATCTAACCAGTGCCCTCGCCGCAAATCAATTTCCGGACGCTAAAAAAGTCGCCGCGCGCAGAACCTTTTTCACTGCTGCGGGAATAGGCTCGCAGCGCCCCGCGCCCGCCTATTGTCGCACTACGAACGCGGGCGTACCTTCCTTGCTCCTTTCCCGGCGAACGCGCTGAGCGACTCGCCAGAACAACGACAGCGGCAAGGAGCAGAAAAATGAAAGCAGTACCCGTTGCCATCAGCGCACTCGTGCTGGTGGGTGCCACCACCGCGGCCCTGGATGCACACGATCGTGATCGGGGTCGCGAAGTCTTTGTCACGAAACTCGAATCGCACCAGGAAGTGCCCGCCGTGTCCTCAGTCGCGCGCGGCAGGTTCTCCGCGGTGCTGGACGAAGCAGCCGGCACGCTCACGTATTCGCTCACCTTCGAAGGACTCGAGGAAGCCGTGCTACAGGCGCACATCCATTTCGGACAGCGCAGTGTCAACGGCGGAATCATGATCTGGCTGTGCTCGAATCTCGCGAGCCCGCCGACACCGCCCAACACGCAGGCCTGCCCGCAGGCGGGCACGATCACGGGAACCGTGGGTGCCGGCAACGTCGTCGGACCGAACGCACAGGGAATCGCGCCGACGGAGTTTGCGGAAGTGGTGCGTGCCCTGCGCGGCGGCGTCGCGTACGCGAACGTGCACTCGGCGAAGTTCCCGGGTGGCGAGATCCGCGGCCAGCTGCGCTCGCGCCACGGTGACGATCACGACGATTGACTTCGTGCTGCCCGCCCCAGCATTGCACGGGCGGCATCGGAGTGAGGGGGGCGGCAAGGTGTGTGCGCCGATGACGGCGCGCACACCGAGCCGACGAAACCCTGGCCTATTCCTGTCAATCGCGTATCGCTGTAATGATCTCCTGCGGCACGATCTGGTCGCGGAAGCGGCCCCAGATGCCGCCCTGCATGTAGTTGGCTGCCGTGAACACCACCGCGAGTTGCAGTTCCGGCACGACGACCAGCAGCTGACCGCCGTTGCCACTCGCGCCGTACTCTTTATATACGCGATCGCCGAGCCGCAGCTCGCCGGGGTGCCACGTATAGGCGTCGCGCCCCAAGCCATAGTTGTTGTTGAACTCTTCTTCGCTGAGGCCCGTCGTTGCTGGATTGATGTCGACGCGCGGTGCGGTCGATTCCGCGACCCACGACGCGTCCACTATACGACGCCCATTCCACGTGCCACCGTTCAGGTAGGCCTGCCCCACCTTCAGAAAATCGCGCGGCAGCAGGAACGAGCCGCCGCCCTGGTAACCCTCGCCCGTGGGCATCAGGTTCCAGTGATACCTGCCGAAGTCGAGCGGGCGTGCGACGGTGCGCTCGAACAGCTCGGGTAGCCACGTTCTCGTCCCAACAGTCAGCGCCGCGCCCACGAGGTTTGTGTTCGCGGAGCAGTAGGCGTAGCGCGTGCCCGGCTCGTGCACCATCGCCAGGTCCAGCGTGTACTTCCACCAGTCGGGCTGCTCGTCCTGGCTCTGCATCGTGTTCTCGTTGCCGCGCGATTTCTCATCGTTATCGTTGCAATCGAGCCCCGACGTATGCGTCATCAGGTGCGCGAGCGTGACCTTCTGCTTGCGCGGATCGGGGTTCGCGAACGGGCCCAGCGGCGCCAGCAGTTCGTAGACTCGAGTCTCGGGTGACACTGGGGCTCCCTGCATCTTCGCCGCGCCCAGCATCACGGCGGACCACGTCTTGCCGGCAGAGCGCAGGTCGTGCGGCGTGTCGCGATCGTAGCCGTAGAAGTATTCCTCGAGCACGAGCTTGCCGCGATACGCGACGAGCACAGAATGAATGAGCGCCGCGCGCCGTTGCGCCGGGTCGTAGTCGATGAGGCGCTGCACGAACTTCTCGAGCTTCGCCTCGTCCATGCCGACTTCGCGCGCATTCGCCGTAGTCCAGCCATCCTTGAGCGCTGGAGGGCGCCGATATCGATACGCGGGCTCATCCGGCGGGCGCGGGAAGAAATGGGGTACCTCGGCAGCCGTGCGCCGCTGCAGTTCGAGGACCTGCCCGACGTCGGGCCACATCATGCGCAGCCGGTCCGGGGCGCGTACCAGGGTCGCATCCGGGCCGAACTCGGGCGACGTGTCGTCATAACGCACACGAAACTGCACGGCGTCGCCGGCGCGTCGCACTTCGAAGTTCGTCGCCCCACCGTT
>Ga0187892_10000537_pt1 | contig 98692 bp, 67 predicted proteins | sample MA1701073metaG_FD_139345 | JGI IMG/M metagenome (GOLD analysis project Ga0187892, IMG submission 139345) | Bio-ooze microbial communities from a basaltic lava cave in the Kipuka Kanohina Cave System on the Island of Hawaii, USA - MA170107-3 metaG ... | reverse complement strand
GAAGATCGAGTGCACGGGCAGATGGCGGAAGCAGGCCCGCAGGCGCTCCCTGAGCGCCAGCCGGGCGAACAGCGCCTGCAGCACGACCAGGCCGGAGAACGAGGTCAGGCGCTGATCCTCGAATCGCAGGGCGGGAATCGCGTGGGTCTTCCGGTGGGTCTGGGATCGGCTATACTTCATCGGGATGGCCTCCTTGGGTGTTCGACTGTTTGGTCACAATCGAATTCTACCTGAGGGGGCCATCACTGTGAAGTGCCAATCTCGCCTACTTACACAAAGAACGTACTTACACGAGCCACTTCCGCCGCCTGCCGCAGGACCTCACGCTCCGTGAATTCCAGCTCTCGTCCTCGAACCACGCTGCCGACTCGTGAAATCCGCGCGATCCGTTCACGCGATCGCACCGTTTCTGCAACGGTCGAGTTTGCCAGTCGCTTCCAACGCTGGGGTTATGTAGGAAGGAACCGACCACGAAGCGCAAGGAGGTGCCGCGCGCTGGAAAGGACGAGGAATGAGAAGGTTTCCGTTCATCGCACTGACAGGCGTCGCGCTGTTGTCCGCCGCATGCGACAGCGCCCAGCGGCCGGACCCTTCGCCGATGCCCGAGCATGCGACGGCCGTGACGCAGACGCCCTCGAATGCCGAGGCGCCATCGATGCCGCCCCCACCTACCGCTCCGCCCCCTGCCGGCTCCACCGCAGAGTCCAGCGCGAGCCGCACGTACGAATTCGACGCCGATCGCGTAGGCGCAGCGCCGGAGGGCTTCTCCTTCGGCCGCACCGGCACCGGGAGAGCCGGCCGCTGGGTGGTCCAGGCCGAAGCCGACGCACCCTCGCGCCCGAGCGTCCTCGCCCAGCTCGACACCGACGACACGGACTACCGCTTTCCTGTCGCCGTCGCGGACGCACCCTCGCTCCGCGACCTGCGGATCTCGGTTCTCTGCAAGCCGGTCTCGGGCCGCGTCGACCAGGCGTGCGGGCTCGCCTTCCGCTACCGCGACGAGAACAACTACTTCGTCACGCGCGCGAACGCGCTCGAGAACAACATCCGACTCTACTACGTGAAGGACGGGAGCCGCCGGCAGATCGCGAGCTGGAGCGGAACGGTCATCTCCGGGGCGTGGCACGAGTACGTCGTAGAGGCGCGCGGCGATCACATCGAGGTCTTTTGGGACGGCACGAGGGTTCTCGACCACCACGACTCCACGTTCATGGACGCGGGGCGCGTCGGCGTCTGGACCAAGGCCGATTCGGTCACGTACTTCGACGACATCGCCGTCGCTCCGCTCCCCGGAGGAGCACCATGAAGCATCGCGCTCGCATCGCTGCAACGCTGCTCGGCGCGCTCGCGGGCTGCGCCTGGTCACACGCCGCGAGCCCGGCTCCGGCCACCGCACCGCAGGCGCACGCCGCGCCCGCGGCACTGCTCGACGCCGGCGCCATCGGACGGGCGGCCGGGAGCGAGGCGAAGACCACGCCCGACGGCGTGGTCCGCCTCTCGTTCCCGCGCGGCGACGTGTCCGTAACGGTCGACGGGGTCGCGCTGCGTCCGTTTGCCGGGCTGTCGTCGTGGGCTGCGTTCGTGCCGGCTCCCGGCGGCGCCATGGTGATGGGCGACACCGTGGTCTTCGAGGACGAGGCGGAGCCGGCGCTGGACGCCGCCTTCGCGCACGGGCTGGAGGTCACCGCGCTCCACAACCACTTCTTCTTCGACCGGCCCCGCGTCCACTTCATGCACGTCGGCGGCATGGGCAATGCGGTGCGCCTGGCTGAGGGCGTCAAGGCGGTGTGGGACGCGATCCGCGAGGTTCGCCGAGCGCGTCCCGAGCCCGCCACGAGCTTCGGCGGTCCCGTGGTCGCACCGGGCTCGATCGACGCCGCCGCGATCGAGCGCATCGTCGGTCAGGCCTCCGAGGCCGAGGACGGTATCGTCAAGGTCACGATCGGGCGCGACGGGGAGATGCACGGCGTGCGCGTCGGCGGCTCGATGGGCCTGACGACCTGGGCGGCGTTCTCGGGGAGCGACGCGCTCGCGGCGGTCGACGGCGATTCCATCATGGCGGCGAGCGAGGTCCAGCCGGTCCTGCACGCGCTCCGGCGCGCCGGCTTCCACGTCGTCGCACTCCACAACCACATGATCGGCGAGACGCCGGTTCTCTACTTCACGCACTTCTGGGGCAAGGGGCCGGCCGCCGACCTCGCGCGCGGCTTCCGCGCCGTGCTCGACGCCCAGGCGGCCGCGGGGCGCTGAGGCGACGGTGCACGGCGCAGACATCCGAAAGCCTCGCGAAGCCGACCTCACCCGGGCTACGACATCTCCGGGGATCTCCATGACCGGACGCCTCCTGCCCCGACTCTTCTCCCTGCTCCTCTTGCTCGGCCTCGGCCTGCTGCCGGCGGTCGGCTGCAAGTCCAGCGCCCGTGAGGTGGTCGTCTACACGTCCGTCGATCAGGTCTTCTCGGAGCCGATTCTCCGTGACTTCGAGCGCGACACCGGGATCGAGGTACGCGCGGTCTTCGACACCGAGGAGACGAAGAGCACGGGCGTGCTGAACCGCCTCATCGCCGAGGCGGACCATCTGCAGGCGGACGTGTTCTGGTCCGGCGATCCGGTGCGGCCATTCCTGCTGGTCAAGCGCGGTCTCGTCGAGCCGTACCTGTCGCCGGCGGCCTCCGGGCTGCCCTCCGGTCTACGCGCCGCCGATGGGACGTGGACGGGCTTCGCCGCGCGGGCGCGCGTGCTGCTCGCGAACCGGAACCAGGTCCCAGCCGGCGAAGTACCGCGCTCGATCCGCGACCTGGCCAATCCACGATGGCGGGGACAGACCGCCATCGCCAACCCGCTCTTCGGCACCACGACGATGCACGCCGCCGCGCTCTTCGCGGTTTGGGGCGAGGAGAACGCGCGCCGCTTCCTCACCGATCTGAGGGCGAACGGCGTCCGCATGGCCAGTTCGAACGGCGAGGTCAAGCGGCTGGTCGTGGCGGGTGAGGTCGCCTTCGGGCTCACGGACACCGACGATGCCAACGAGGCGCTCGAGGAAGGAGCGCCGGTCGAGGTCGTGTACCCGGACCAGGACGGCCTCGGCACGCTGGTCATGCCGACGTCGGTGGTTCTCCTGCGCGGTGCTCCGCACTCCGAGACGGGCAAGAGGCTCGTCGACTACCTCCTTGGCGCGGAGACCGAGCGGCGCATGGCCGAGTCGGCTGCCCACATGCCGCTTCGTGCCGGCGTGCCCACGCCCGCGGGCATCCGCCGCGTGAGCGACATTCGCGCGATGGAGGTCGACTACGCGCGCGTCGCGGAGGAGATGGAGAGGATCCAGCCATTGCTCAGGTCATGGGCGGGGCTCTGAGCCGCGCCCTCCGGCGCCGCGAGAAAGTTCTCTTCCTCGCGGCCGCCGCGGCCCTGCTTGCGGCCGCCTCGATCGCGCCCCTCGTCCAGGTCCTCGTGCATGCCGCCTCCGGCTGGTCCGCGGGCCTCGCGGTCCTGGCAACGACCCGGACCTGGATGCTCTTCCTGCGCTCCCTCGCGTTCGCAGCGGCCATCACCGCCATCGCGCTCGCCGTGGGTGTGCCGCTCGGAGTGCTGCTCGGCCGCGGCGACATGCCGTTCCGGCGCACGATCTGGCTCGTCCATGCCTTCCCCATGCTCCTTCCGCCCTTCCTTCCGGCGCTTGGCTGGTTCCACCTGCTCGGGAAAACCGGCTTTGTCGGAAGCGAGACCAGTGCGCACCTGCTGTTCAGCGAGGCGGGGCTCCTCATCTTGCTCGCGGTGACGTTCGCCCCCGTGGTCACATCGCTCACCGCGCTCGGCGTGATGGGCGTCGACGCGTCGCTCGAGGAGGCGGCCCGCGCTGTCGCTCGCCCCTGGCGCGTGGCGACGCGCATTCTCCTTCCGGCCGCGGCACCGTCGGTCGCACTCTCCGCCGTCATCGTGTTCACGCTCGCGTTCTCGGAACTGGGCGTGCCGATGTTCCTGCGCGTGGACGTGTTCCCTGCGGCCGTCTTCGCGCGCCTCGGCGGCGTGGACTTCGCGCCAGGCGAGGCGTTCGCGCTGGCGCTGCCGCCCGTGCCGGTGGCCGCGGTGCTCCTCACGCTCGAGCGGCGGTTCGCGGGGCGGAGATCCTTCGCCGTACTCGGGCTGCGTAGCACCACACGAAGGCCTGTCGCTCTCGGGCGGTGGCGCGCAGCACTGGTGCTGGCCTGCGCGCTCGCAGCGCTGATCTCGGCCGCACCTATCGCGGCTCTCGTCCTGCGCGCCGGTGGTACAGGCGGCGGTGCCTCTGCGACGCTCGAGTGGGCCAGGGACGCACCCTGGAACGGGCTCGTCACCGGCGCCGTGGCGGCCACCATCATCGCGGCCGTCGGGCTGGTGCTGGGTCACGCCGCCGCACGCGGTCTTCGCGCCGCCACCGCGCTCGACACGCTGGCGATGCTCGCGTTCGTGATGCCCGCCGCCGTGCTCGGCGTCGGGCTCATCGCCTTGTGGAACAGGACGTCGACGCAACTCGTCTACGGCACACTCGCGATCCTGGTCGTCGGCTATGTCGGGCGCTACGCCGCGGTGGGCGTGCGCGTCGTCGCCTGCGCCGTCGCGCAGAGCCCCGTTCACCTCGAGGAGGCCGCCGCCGCCACCGGCGCACGGTTCGGCCGGCGCCTGTTGCACATCGTCCTGCCGGTTCACACGCGCGGCGTCGCGTTCGCCTGGCTGCTCGCCCTCGTCTTCTGCCTGCGCGACCTCGAGACCGCCGTGCTCTTCTACCCGCCAGGACGCGAGCCGCTGACCGTCCGCATCTTCACGCTGGAGGCCAACGGCCCCTCGGCGGTCGTGGCGGGCCTCTGCGCGCTCCACGTGGCGATGATCGCGGCTATCGTCGCGGTCGGTGCCCTCGTTCTTCGGAGGCGCAGTACATGAAGCCGGCGGTTGCGCTCGACGATCTACACTTCCGCTACGGCCCCCGGGCGGTGCTCTCGGGTCTCTCGTTGTCCGTCCTGGCAGGTCAGGTCGTCGCGCTCGTCGGGCCCTCGGGATCCGGGAAATCGACGGTGCTACGCCTGCTTCTCGGCTTCGAGTTGCCCGAGCGAGGAACCGTCCAGGTGAACGGCTCCGTCGTCTCCGCCCCTGGCACGCTGGTCGTCCCGCCCGAGGAGCGTTCGCTCGCGGTCGTGTTTCAGGACCTCGCGCTTTGGCCGCACCTCACCGTGCACGGCAACCTCGCGTTCGGGCTCGTCTCGCGAGGCGTAGGCCGCGATGAACGCGAGCGGCGCATCGACGAGACGCTCGCGCGCGTCGGTCTCGAGGGCCAGGCCCGCCGGCACCCCGGAGAGCTCTCCGGTGGCGAGCGGCAGCGAGTGGCCATTGCGCGCGCCCTCGTCCTCGAACCGCGCGCGGTCCTGCTCGACGAGCCGCTCGCGAGCCTGGACGCGCAGCTCAAGCGCGAGCTGCTGGGCAGCTTTCGCCGCCTGTTCGAAGAGCAGCGCGTGGCCGCGCTCTACGTGACCCATGACCTGCGCGAAGCAGTGGCGCTGGCCGACGGCATCGCGGTGCTCGAGGACGGCAAGGTCGTGCAGGAGGGCGTGCTTCAGGACCTGCGCGAACGACCGTCGACCGACTTCGTACGCGCCCTGGTCGAGGATCTCACCGGGCCGGGGGCGAGGACGTGACCGACCGGAAGCTCATCCTGGCCGCGGCGTTCTTGCGCGCGCTCGCGACCGGGATGGTCGGCGTGCTCCTCGGGATCTACCTCGCTCGCCGCGGATTCGATGCGGCCGAGATTGGTCTTGTCGTCGGCACGGGACTGGCAGGCGCCGCGGTGGCCGCGCTCGCCGTCACGCTGGTCGGAGATCGTCTCGGCCGACGCCTCGCGCTCGTGCTCGTGGCTCTGCTCGGCGCGGCGGGAGGCCTCGGCGTCGTGGCCGCCACGAAGCTCGGCGTCATCGCGGCCGCGGCTTTCCTGGGCATGGTGAACGGCATGGGGCGCGATCGCGGCGCCGCGCTGATCATCGACCAGGTGGTCCTGCCGGCGACCGCCACGGACGCCCGGAGGACGACCGCTTTCGCCCGGCACAACGTCCTGCAGGATGCGGGCCATGCGCTCGGCGGTCTCGCGGCCGGAGCGCCCCTTCTCTACGTGAGCCTCCGCAGGCTCCGGCCGCCGGAAGAGGTCGCCTCGCGTGGAGGCCAGCCCTGAAGCTGGTGACGATGCCGATGGCGCTCGCAATGAAAGCTGCCACCACAGGATCGGACGCGAGGCGAGCATCGGTCGGTCCCTGGCTGTCAACGAAACACACGCCCCAATCGAGAGCGCCGAGATGCGCCGCACTCCGACGCCGCCGTGCCCGCTGCACGGCACTCCGCCTTACCTTGTCGCGGGTCGACGTCGACCAACAGCCGATGGGCGGCGAGGTCAATCAACAAGTTACCATCGGGCCCGTACTTGGACGTTGAAAGTCGGAGCTGCGCCGGCGGGCACCTGGTCATGCTCCTGTATCTCGCCGGCGTGGCGGGTGCGTTGAGCTTCGTGCACGCGGTGGCGCGGTTCCGCGTCTACATCGTCCCGTTGTTCCTGGTGTACGCGAGCGTTTGCGTCGCGCTCGCGTGGGACGCGCCGCGCAAGCGGCGCGCGGCGCCGGTACTCGCGGCGCTCGTCGCGTGCGCAGCGGGCTGGCCGCTGCAGCGGCTGGCGGAGGGTCCGCACACGATGGCAACCGGCCGCCCGGCGGACTACGGAACGGCGTTGACGATCGCGCTGGCCGCGGCGAGGTCGAGCTGGCCGCGCGCGCCGCGGAGCGGGCGGCGCACGCGCTGCCGCGGGATGCGCGGTACTTCCACGCGCTCGCGTCGTACCTGAGCGACCGGGGCGAGCACGACCGCGCGATCGCCCACTTTCGCAGGGCGCAGGAAATGGATCCGGACTCGCCCCGGATCCGGGCGGAGCTGCAGACGGTGCTCAGGCGGAGCGAAGAAGCGCGCTGAGCGCGGCTGCCGCTGCACCGTCCACCGTCCCCCTCCAGGGAGGGGATCCGTGCGAGTTCGTGATAGCGTGATCTCGAACCGCGATGTCGAAGCTCGCACGTCCTCGTGCAGCGGTTCGAGCCAAGCGTTGAACCGTCCGCGACCAGGCGAGCACTCCGCTCGAGGATTGAACGGCCACCGCAGACGGCGGCGTCTCGTCCTGGCGACCGCCGGGTCGATGCTCGGTGCCCTCGTCGCCTGTGACGGGCCGGCGCCGGTGGCCCGCCACGCCCCCTTCGTGCTGCGCGTTCCGCTGCCGCGGGACATCCTGACACTCGATCCCGCCCAGGCCGACGAGATCACGACGTTCAACGTCGTGCGGCAGCTCTACGAGGGGCTGGTGGACTACGATCCGGCGACGCTCGAGGTCGTGCCGCGCCTGGCGCGATCGTGGACGCGCTCCGCCGACGGACTGGAATGGCGCTTCGAGCTGCAGGCGGGCGTCCGCTTCGCCGACGACGCCTGCTTCGGGCCGCGGCGGTCGCGCGAGGCGACCGCGGCCGACGCGAAGTTCTCCCTCGAGCGGTGCCTGGGGCAGGGCCGCGGCGGACGGGACGCGGAACTCCCACCGCTCGACGGGCTCGGGGCGTACCTGTCGGGTTCGGCGCCCGAGATCTCCGGCATCGTCGTGGAGGGCGATCGGACGCTGCGCTTGGAGCTGCGCCGTCCCGACGCGACGCTCTTGCACTTCCTGGCGCGGCCCTGTGGCCGCATCGTGGCGCGCGAGGCGGTCGAGACCTACGGCGAAGCGATCGCCCGGCACGCGGTCGGCACCGGGCCGTTCCGCCTCGTCGCCTGGCACCCGTTGGCCGGGATCCTTCTCGTGCGCAACGGCGCCTACTGGCAGCGCGACGCGGACGGAGCGCGACTGCCGTACGTGGACGCCCTGCGCTTCGTGCCCGCGCCGCACGCCAGCCAGATGCAGCTCTACGCGCGGGGCGAACTGGAGCTGGCCTACAACCGGGCGGTCGACCCCGGCACCGGCGGCGAGCCTCGCGGGGAGCAGCGGTTCCTCGTCGCCTTGCTGAACACGATCTACGTCGGCTTCGACCACCGCTCGAGCCACCCCGCCGTGCGGGACCGCCGCCTACGGCACGCGCTGGCGCTCGTCGCGCCGCATCCGGGCTCGACGCTGCAGCGTCCGGCCCGGGGCCTGTTCCCACCGGGTCTGCCCGGCTTCGACCCGGATCTCGCCGGCCAGCGGGTGGACCCGGCGGAGGCGGAGCGGCTGCTCGGCGCGGCCGGGCATCCTCGCGGGCGCGGCCTGCGGCCCTTGCGGCTCGTCTGGCGGGAGTGGGACCTCGGCGTCGGCCGGCGCGTGGCGGACGCGCTGCGCGGGCTGGGCCTCGAGGTCGACCTCCTCCCGCGCGACGACCGGGCCTTCGCGCAGGCGGTCGCCGCGGGCGAGGCCGATCTGTTCCGCGGGGGCTGGGTCGCGGACTACCCGGATCCCCAGACGTTCCTCGAGCTGTTCTACTCGGGCTCGCCGCAGAATCTCGGGTCCTACTCCGACTCGGAGTTCGACGCGCTGTTCGTGGCGTTCCGCGCCGAGGTGGACGCCGCGACCCGGACGGCGATGGCGCGCCGGCTCGAGCGGCTGCTGCTCGACGACGCCGCGGCGATCTTCCTCCACCACGAGCAGGAGAGCCGGCTCGTGCGCGGGCGCGTCCGGAACTGGGAGCACAACGGCACGAACCCCCTCAACCTCGTGTTCTTCGAGCGAGTCCGGCTGCAGCCCGGCGATGCGTGAGCGCCGCGCGATGACCCTGCGTCGCAGGCTGCTGCTCATCCTGCTCCTGATCGCCGTCGCTCCGATGGCGGCGGTGGGGACGTTCGTCACATGGGAGGCGTTCCGCCTCGCGGAGCGCCGGGGGCAGGAGGTCCTGGCCGGCCAGCTGGACTCGGTGTCCGCGCTGATCGACCAGGCCCTGGCGGCCGAGCGCAGCGCCGTCGCCTCGTGGGTGGCGGAGTGGACCGCGCGCCAGCCGGGGACGCGCCGGGTCGGGCTGGACGAGTGGCTGCTCGGGTGGATGCGGCCGCTGTGCCGCCAGGGCCGCCTCCTACCCTCCCTCTCCCGCGTGGTCCTGCTGGAGGCGGGACGGTCGGATGCGTTCGTCATCGAAGGTCGCGTGACGGCGGACGAGCTGACCGTCGCCGGGAGCCGGATCCCCGTCACCGCGCTGCCGGAGGCCTACCGGCGCCGCCTGGAGGATCCGACGGACGCGACCGATCGCGTGACGGTCTCGCTTCCGGGCGGCCCCGTGGTGGCCCTGTACGTCGGGCTCCCGGCGCCCGCGGCGACCGCGCCGGCACTGCTCGTGGAGGAACTCGCGGTCGTGCCCTTCATGGAGCAGCTGCTGGCGCGGCCGGCACACGGCGGCCTGGCGCATGCCTTCGTCGTCGCGCCGGAGCGGCCCGGCGGCGGCAGCTCCTTTCTGTTTCACACGGACCTGGTGTCGATCGGGCTCCCGGCGCCCGCCACCGCCCGGGCCGACCGCAGCGCCGCACCCGGCGCGCTACCGGCGGACGGCGCGCGCTGGGCCTTCGTCCGGCGCGGCGACGCCCTCGAGGCCACGGGACGGCACGTGACGACCGGCTGGCGGCTGGGCGGATCGATCTCGCTCGCCCCGCACCTCGCGCCGCTGCGGCAGTCGATCCGCGTGCTGTTGCCCCTGTTCGCCCTGACCGTGCTGCTCGTCGTCGCCGGGATCCTGCTCGAGACCCGGGGCATCGGACGCGTCGTGGAGGAGATCGCCGCGACGAGCGGGGCCATCGCGCGGGGCGACTTCGACCGGGCGCTCCGCGTGCGGCGCAGCGACGAGTTCGGGGCGATCGCCGAGCACGTCAACCAGATGGCGCGGGACCTGGTCGTCACCGCCGAATCGCGCTCGATCGCCCGGCTCGGCGCCCGGCTGGTCCACGACCTCAAGGGGATCGCCTCTCAGCTCAGCCTGATGGCCTACGATCTCGAGGAACGCTACGACGATCCGCGCTTCCGCGCGGACGTCGTCGCGATCATGCAGGACCTCGTGGGGCAGGTGGAGTCGCTGGCGCTGAAGCTGCGGCGCGGCAGGGAGGGAGGCGAGCCCGAGTGGCAGACGCTCGACCTGGACGCGATCGTCGACGCGCTGCTCCGACGGCGGGTCGAGAGCGCCTGGCCGGCGATCGCGGTCGGCCGCGAGCTGCGCTCCCCGGGGCCGGTGGTCGCGAACCGCGAGCTGGTCGAGGAGGCGGTCGAGAACGTGCTGGTCAACGCCGGGGAGGCGATGGACGGCCGCGGCGCGCTCCGCGTGCGCACCGGCGCCGCGGCCCCGGGAACGGGAGCGGGCGAGCCGACCCACTTCGTCGAGGTCGAGGACGACGGCCCCGGGATGAGCCGGGAGTTCGTCGAGCGGGAGCTGTTCCGGCCCTTCACCACCACCAAGGCGAAGGGGCTCGGCCTCGGCATGTACTGCACACGGCAGGCGGTGACGCGCCTCGCCGGACGGATCGACGTGGCGAGCCTCCCCGGGCGTGGCACGCGCGTGCGGATCGAGATCGGCCGAGCCCCCGGCCGTCTCGAGGCCTCGGCGCGCCGGCGCGACGCGCCGTGACACAATGGAAGGGCGATGCAGACCGTCCTCGTCGTCGACGACCAGCTCGCGGCCCGGCGGCTTCTGGCTCACGCCCTGGAGCCGAGCTACCGCGTGCTCGAGGCGGCGGACGGCGCCGCGGCGCTGCGGCTGCTGTCGGCGAGTTCCGTCGACGCGGTGATCCTCGACCTGCACCTGCCGCCCGACGCGGAGAGCGCGGCCGAGGGCCTGCGCGTCCAGCGCGCGCTCGCCGAGCGGGAGCCGCTCCTGCCCGTCGTGATCCTCACCGGCGACCAGGACCACGGACTGGCCCTGGAGATGGTGCGCCGGGGTGTCGCCGACTTCCTGCTGAAGCCGATCGACCCGACGGTGATGAGGATCGTCGTGGCCCGCGCGCTCGAGCGGGGCCGCCTCGAGCGCGAGCTGCGCGAGCTGCGCGAGCGGCTCCGCGAGCGCTCGGGCTTCGGCCAACTTGTCGGACAGAGTCTGGCGATGCGCCAAGCGTTCGCGCGGCTGGAGCGACTGGCCGAGGTGCCGACGACCGTGCTGCTGCTCGGCGAGAGCGGCACGGGCAAGAGCGCCGTCGCCCGGGCGCTGCACGAGCGCGGACCGCGCGCCGGCAAGCCGTTCGTCGTCGTCGACGGCGCCACGATCCCGGAATCGCTGATGGAGAGCGAGCTGTTCGGTCACGCGCGCGGGGCCTACACCGGCGCGGACGCGCCGCGCAGGGGACGGATCCAGGCCGCCGACGGGGGAACGCTGTTGCTCGACGAGATCGGAAACTTGAGCGCCGCCGCCCAGGCCAAGCTGCTGCTGTTCCTCGACGATCGGGCCTGCACGCCCGTGGGGTCGAACGAGCCGGTCCGGGTCGACGTCCGGCTCGTCGTGGCCACGAACCGGAACCTGGCCGCGATGGTGCGCCAGGGGACCTTCCGCGAGGACATGTTTTTCCGCCTGCAGGTCGCCACGGTGCGCCTCCCGCCGCTCCGCGAGCGCCGGGAGGACATCGCGCCCCTGGCGGAGTACCTGCTCGCGCGGCTCGCGCGGGAGGTCGGCCGACCCGGGGCGCGGCTCACCCGACGCGCGATCGAGCTGCTCGCCTGCTACCCGTGGCCGGGCAACGTCCGGCAGCTGAAGCACGTCCTCGAGAGTTCGCTCGTACTGGCCTCGGGAGAGACGCTCGACGCGGGCGATCTCGTCCTGCCCGCGCTCGAGGCCGGCGCGGCCGAAGGCCAGACCGAGGACGTGGAGGCCGGAGCCGGCGGCAGCTTTAAGGAGCAGATGGCCCGTCACGAGCGGCGGGTGCTGGGCGATGCCCTCGCCCGGTGCCACGGCAACAAGGCCGCCGCCGGGCGCCTGCTCGGCCTGGACAAGAACCAGATTCACTACCTCTGCAAGAAGCTCGGCATGGGCTGAGACGGTCACCACGGGCGCGGAACTTTTCAGACCCGGTTCCGTGCGGGCGTCCCCACCCGGTCGGGGGCGCCCGGCTTTTCCGGGCCGGTCGGTCCGGCACGCGGCGTGCTCCTGCTTCCCCCCGGGCCCGGGCGATTCCATCCGGGGGCGGGGAGGAACGGATGCGGGATGGCCCTCGCGGCAGCCGGAGAGTCGCGGCGCTCCCCCCTCCTCCTCGGCCGGCCGCGGAGTCGCCCACCCCGCGACCGGTGGAGCGGACGCTCCTCATCGTGGACGACGAGCCCCTCGAGCGGCGGCTGGTCGCCCACGCGCTCGCGGGCCGCCATCGCGTGCTCGAGGCCCACGACCCGGCCTCCGCTCTGGACGTGCTGGAGCGGGGCGAGGTGGACCTGGTTCTGCTCGACCTGCACCTGCCGCCGCACGACGCATCCCCCCGGGAGGGCATCCGCCTGTGCGGGCGGATCCGCGAGCTGCAGCCGGCCGCCGCGGTCGTCGTGATCAGCGCCAACGGCGACGCCGAGGTGCGGGCGCAGCTGCTTCGCATGGGCGCGCGCGCTTTCCTGGTCAAGCCCGTGGACGCGCGCCGGTTGGTGGGTGTCGTGCGCGACCTGCTCGACCGTTGAACGGCGGGCTCCCCGGACTACTGGAAGAAGTAGGCGACGCAGGTCACGAGCGGAGCGGTCATCGTCACGGACCCGTCGGCGCAATCGGAGTCCCCGCCGAACCCGGCGAACGCCGACCCCGGATCGGGGAGGGGGAAGAGCGTGACCGGGAACCCGGGCGGGTAGGGCTCGGCGCAGTCCGGCGCGCAGGCGATCCCCGGCGGGCCGCTCGCAACCGACCCGGAGCCGTTTCCGGCGAGGACCACGGAGAGCAGGAACGTTCCCGGCGGCTGCGGCTCGAAGACGGCGCTGCAGCTCCGGTCGGCGATCATCGTGACCACGCGGTCGCCGCAGTCGGGATCGCCCGCGAAGCCGACGAAGTAGGAGTCCGGCGACGCGGTCGGTGCGAGCGTGACGACCGTGCCGGAGGCGTAGCTCTCGGTGCAGTCCGCCCCGCAGGTGATGCCGCCCGGGTCGCTCGTCACCGTGCCGGCGCCCGAGCCGGCCAGGGTCACCGCGAGCGTGAAGCTCGCCGGCTGGGACTCGAACGTGGCGATGCACGCCCGGTCGGCGGTCATCGTGACCACGCCGTCCGCGCAGTCGGGATCGCCCCCGAAGCCGGCGAAGACGGAGCCGGAGGCCGGCGCGGGGATCAGCTGCACGATCTGGCCGGGAGCGTACGGCTCGGCGCAGTCGGGGGCGCAGGCGATCCCCGGCGGGTTGCTCGTCACCGTGCCGGCGCCCGAGCCGGCCAGGGTCACCGACAGCAGGAACGAGCAAGGGCCGTCGCAGGCGTCGGGGATCCCGTTGCCGTCGCAGTCGGGCTGGCACTCGTCGGGGATGCCGTCGGGCTGGCAGTCGGCGCTCGCTCCCGAACCGACGTCGCAGGCGTCGGAGGTGCCGTTGTGGTTGCAGTCGGGGAAGCCCTCGCACACGTCGGCCGTGCCGTTGCCGTCGCAGTCCAGCTCGCAGTCGTCGGGCGTGCCGTCGGCGTCGCAGTCGGGCTGGCACTCGTCGGGGACGCCGTCCGGCTGGCAGTCGGCGCTCGCGGCCCAGCCGACGTCGCAGGCGTCCGGGGTGCCGTTGCCGTTGCAGTCCGGGAAGCCCTCGCACACGTCGGCCGTGCCGTTGAGGTCGCAGTCCAGCTCGCAGTCGTCGGGCGTGCCGTCGCCGTCGCAGTCGGGCTGGCACTCGTCGGGGATGCCGTCGACCTGGCAGTCGGCGCTCCCCCCGGATGCGACGTCGCAGTCGTCGGAGAGCCCGTTGCCGTTGCAGTCGACCTGGCAGTCGTCGGGGATGCCGTCGGGCTGGCAGTCGGTACTCGCCCCGTAGGCGATGTCGCACTCGTCGGGGACGCCGTTGCCGTTGCAGTCCGGCGAGGTGCCCCCGGCGACGTCGTCGCCGTCGGCGACACTGTTGCCGTTGCAGTCCTCGGCGAACGTCGCGACACAGGCCCGGCTGCCGGCCATCGTCACCGTCCCGTCGGCACAGTCCGCGTGGCCGCCCCACGCCTGGAAGACCGAGCCCGGATCGGCGACCGCGGCCAGGGCCACGACCGTCCCGGCGACGTAGGCCTGGCTGCAGTCCTGGCCGCAGTCGATCCCCCCCGGCGCGCTCGTCACCGTCCCGCTCCCGCCGCCCGCCAGGCTCACCGACAGCAGGTAGCTCTCGAGCACGCACAGGCTCGAGCAGCCGTCCCCGCCGAGGTTGTTCCCGTCGTCGCACTCCTCGCCGGGATCGACCTGGCCTCCCCCGCAGCCTCCCCGCACGCGGTAGAAGAAGATGTCCGCCGGGATCTCCGGGTCGGCCGCCGAGCCGCCGTTGGTCTGGGCCAGCAGGTTCTCCGGGCTCACGACGCCGGCCGGCTCCGCGGATCGGAAGACGCGGAACGGCGCGCCACCGCCCGTCCACTCCAGGAGCGCGACGACCGGGCTCGTCCCGCGCCCGAGGAGCAGCGTGATGTCCTGCGGGTCGACGATGCCGTCGCCGTCGTCGTCGTCGTCGCAGGCATCGCCAAGTCCGTCTCCGTCGGAGTCCTGCTGCAGCGGGTTGAACGTTGCCGCGCAGTTGTCCGAGGGATCCCCGACGCCGTCCTCGTCGGCATCGCCCCAGGGCGGGAGCGACGTCGCGACGGGACCGGCCGGCGGCGACTCCGCTCCGGCGGCGGTCACGGCGGTCACCTCGTAGCTCGCGCTCGCCACCGTGCCGTCGGCGTAGCGCGTGCCCGTCGTCTCGGCGATCTGGACGAAGCTGCCGCCGCCCGCGTCGCGGTAGACGCGGTAGCGGTCCGGCGGCGGCGCCGCCGGGTCGGCGAGCTGCGGGCCCTCCCAGGCGAGGACCAGCTCCTGGGCGGCCACGTCCGCCGCGGCGGTCAGGTTCGCCGGGGGGGGCGAGGGCAGCACGGCGATCGCCGCCTGGTTGTTCTGCTCGTTCGTCTCGACCAGCGTGTCGCCGTCGTCCACGACCACGATCAGAGTGTGCTCCTGGCCGTCGCTCGTCCATTGCCCGCTGACGGTCGCCAGCCGCCGGTAGCGCAGGCTCGGGATCGTCGCCGCGCCGACGAGGTTGGCCGGCTCGACCACGTCGAGATAGAAGCCGACCGGCACGTCCTCGACGTCCGTCGTCCCCGCGTTGCGCACGCGGGCCCGGACCTCCACGGTCTGGCCGGCCCGCGGGTACGGGCTCGACAGGCTCACCTCGCCGGGGGCCACGCCCACGTCCGGTCCGAGCGGGATCTCGACGAGCCCGATCCCGTCGAAGCCCTGGCCGAACGGCGGGTCGAACTCGGGCGGGACGTAGGACGACGGCCGGACCCAGACCGCCCGCAGCACGCCGGAGAAGGCGTCGGCGTCGAGGTCCACCTGCCAGTCGAGCACGCCGTCGCGCGTGAAGAAGGTCGGGCTCGGCCAGAAGTCGGCGGGGTCGGGGAACGAGTCGGCCGCCTTCATCGTGATCCCCAGCTCTCCGTCGTAGCCCTGCGCGCCGCGGCCCTCGAACACACGAGCACCGACGAAGGCCATCGGCTTGGGGAGCACGTTGGCCAGCGCGATCCGCGGCGAGCGGGCGCGCGCCTGCCCGGGCCCGCCCACCGTGGTGACGATCTCGAGCGGCTGCGCCGTCCCCGCCGCGACCTCGGGCGCGCGCGTCGCCGCGTGGAGGAAATCGTACGTGCCCTCGCCGTACTCCTCGCCCGAGGGCATCGCGTTCCCGTTTTCGCCGCGCGAGGTGAAGACGACGATCGGCCGGCCGCCGAGGTCGAAGGTCACGGTGGGCCAGAGCACGCCGGGCAGCGAGTTCACGGCCTCGAACACCCGGCCCCACTGCCCGGTGGCCGCGGTGTAGTAGGCAGCCTCGAGCACGCGATCCGCGCCGGTCGCGCCGTCCCCGTCGTCGTCGCGGACCCAGACGGCCAGCGCGTTGCCCTGGCCGTCGAAGGCGACGTCGGGGTCGAGAAAGCACTTCGGCGGCGCGCTGCGCAGGAGCTGCAGCGGGCTCCAGCCCTGGGTCATCGGGTTAAACCGGCTCAGCGCGATCTCGCTGTCGCAGGGCGGCTCGAACTCGGCGTCGGTGTCGCGCACCCAGATCACGAACGGGTCGGGGCGCGGCCCGCGCGCCAGCTCGGCCCGCCCGTCGGCGATCGGAACGAGCGGGTCGGCGTGGACCTTGCCGAGCGCGACCCAGCCCGGGGGCGGGCCCGGCGGGGCGTTCGGGGCGACGAAAACGTAGGACACGAGCTCCTGCTCGGCGATGAGGTCGGAGAGGTGGTCCTCGACCTCCGCCGTCGCTTGGTCCAGCTGGTTCTCCGTGACGACGAGCAGGGCCACGCCCGGGGAGAGGAAGGAGACGCGGGGATCGGTCTCGAAGCGCGGGGTGACGGCGACCGCCTGCGGCAGCGACCAGAACGCTCCGTTGGAATAGGAGTAGAAGACGTCCGGGTCGGGCGCGATCCCGAGGTCCCGGTTGTGGTCGTGGATCCAGACCGCGAGGGCGTTGCCCGCCCCGTCGGAGGCGATGCGCGGGCTCTCGAACGGGCGGCGCGTCGTGGCCTGGAGCGCCGTTGCCGCCCGGGCGAACCTCGCGGCGAAGCCCTCCTCGCCGGCGGGACACTCGCCGGGACAGACCGGCTCCTGGCAGGCGAACGGGGGGGCCTGCCACGGCGGGTCGACGAGGGCGATCTCGGGCGTCTCCGCGCAGCCCAGCCCCCAGACCACGCAGACGTAGGCGTGGACGGGCAGCTCGAACTCCAGGAACGCCCCGCCGAGGTAGATCGCGGGATCCACGGGGTGGTCGGTGTCGTAGCAGACCGGGGACTCGACGGTGAAGGTCGGCTCCGCTACCACGCCGACCGACGCCACGCCCGTGTAGAACTCGAGCGACACGTCGAACGCGAAGGACGGGACCAGCGCCGGGACGACGCAGACGGGATCGAACCTCAGCTCGTCGTCCAGCGTCGCACAGACGTCGAACGAGACCTGCATGCCGAAGTCCACGCTGAGGTGGACCTCGAACTCGACGAAGTCGATGATCACCGTGGCCAGGTCGCCGTCGTAGATCGTCACCGACTCGTCGAGCACAACCGGTCCGTCGTAGCTCACGAGATAGCTCGCGCCGTCGGGCACGACGGCGAACGGCTCGTTGAGCAGCTCGGCGCCGAGCAGCGTGGCCTCGATGCCACCCTGAGCGGACCTGAGCGGCGCCGTCCCCGCCCGGTCGTACCGCTCGGTCACGTCGATCCTCACGCCCGCCGCGTTCGTCAGGTCGCCGAACAGCGGGACGTCCTCGATCAGCCACTCCTGGAAGAACCCCCTCGGCACGCGCCCGCGAAAGACGTACTCACCGCGGTCGTCGTTCCACTGCACCGAGGCGTTCTCGACGTAGCCTTCGCCGTCGATCCAGCTCCGCCGGTACCAGGGCGGCGGAGGCCAGACGTGCTGCGTGCTCCAGCTGCAGGCCAACGGCTGGTCGTCCGCGTCGTAGGCGATCGCCGCCACCGTGTAGTCCCCCTCGACCGGCAGGGTCGTCAGGGCGAACGCCGCGCTGTAGACGTCGCCATCGGCCGTGGTGTCGGTCTGCTGGGCGACGAGCGGCGCCGAGGAGCCGCAGGTCCCCTCCGGCCCGACGCTACCCGGCTGCCGGATCTCGAACCCCACGTGGTCGGTGAGGCCGGCCGTGTCCTCGACGGTCACCGAGTACTCGTTGGGGACGGTCACGGGCAGTCGGGCGAGGAGCTGGCACAGACCGGTGCCGCAGTCGTCGGAGATCGCGCCCACCCCCGGCGGCGGGGGCGGGCCGACGCGCACGACGACCTCCGGGCTCGGCGCGGACCAGACGTGCTCGTCCTTCACGGCGAAGCGGAATCGGTAGGTCCCGGCGGTCAGGTCGCTCGCCTCGGACACGATCTGGACCGCGTTTCCGACGACGTCGCCGCCGGTCACGTCCCCCGCGACGAGCGACTGGACCTGCGCGCCTCCGTCCCTGGTGTAGGTCCAGCGATACTTCGCGATCGTCCCCACCCCGTCGGCGTCCTCGGCGGTGCCGGTCAGCTCGACGGTGTCGACGCCCTGGAGCGCCTCGGTCGGATCCGCGACCGCGCCGGTCACGACCGGGGCGGTGTTGGAGCCGGCCAGCGTGCTGAGTCGGATGTACACGTCCGGATAGTCGTCGGACCATCCCGCGGTCGCGTGCCGCCAGAGTCCGTCGCGCTCACGGTAGCCCTCGGCAGGGTCCCACGTCAGGCTCCACAGCCGGTCGTGGTCGTCGGAGCGCTCGAGGATCGTCCAGACGCGCTGGGTCTGCGCCTGCTCGGCGAAGAGACAGACCCAGTAGCTCCCGCTCAGCGGCTGGCCGAGGTCGACGACCGCGTCGTGCCACTGCAGGCCTCCCCAGCTCGCGTCGTCCGCCAGCGTGACCTCGCTGCCCGCGACGACCGGACCCGGCGTCTGGCCGAGACCGTCGGTCAGCTCGCGCAGGCGGAAGCGGAGCGTGGTCGCCGCGGGATCGAATCCGGCCGAGGTCCAGAGCAGGGCCGAGAGCAGGATCTTCTGGTCGCCGGCGAGCGAGAAGCGCGCCCCGACTTCGGGCCAGCTGCTGAGCGGGGCCTTGACCACCTCGCCCGCGGCGGGCTCGGGGACCGCGTCCAGCGTCGCCGGATACAACGGCTGGTTCCAGAGATCGACGGCGCTCGTCGGGGTGGAGAGCGCGAGGACGAGGGCCACGACCTGCATCGCTCCGCGGGTCCCGCGGCGCTGCGCTCCCGCCTGACCGCGCTCCGCCATCCTTCCGCCTCCAGCCGGCGCCGGGTCCCCTGCAGCCGCACGACGCCGAAAGCTCTGTGCCCCCCGGGGCAGCAACACGCGTGCCACGGCGCTCGCGCGTGATGCGCTCCCGAGCGCCGCGGGTTTCGCGCCGGGCCGACCGCATGGATGCGCCTCGCCGGCGGCCCCACGTGAAAGATGCGCGACCGGCAGAGTTCGCTCCGCGTTAAAAGATTCAGCCCTCGGTACGAATCCTTGCGCGCTCGCGCGACCGGGCGGAGACCGGCCTCGTCGAACCGCCCGCGGTCGAACGGCCACCCGGCGAGCGCCAGCCGCGCCTCGCGGTAGGGACCGATCGCGTCGAGTGCCTCCACCGCCGTGGCTTCGTCCGGCATCCTCTCGAGCTTCTCGAGCCTTCCGTCGATCTCGCCACGAAGCTCTTCGTGCGGCTGTTCCGCGCCGGCACGTTCAGCCGCCCGCTGAGCCAGATCGTCGTCGTGTTCCTGGCGCTCGCGCTGTACCGGCTCCTCGGGCAGGTGAACCAGGAGCCGGCGGTGCTGCTGACCGTGCTGGCGCTGCTCGGCCTTCCCGTCGCGTTCCCCAACGAAGCGCACAGCCTCGCGGCGCTGCGGCTGATCGTCGGCCCGGACCGGGGCGCCTTCACGCCGGCTCAGCTCGAAGCCCAGGCGGCGCTGTCGCGACTCGCCGCGGCCGCCTACCGGCCGACGGCGCATGTGGCGCGCCTCGTGCTCGCCGGCCTCGCGGGATGGCGTTCGAGCTGGCGGTCGGAGGAGACGTCTTTCCCCACGAGCGGCACGTGGCGCCGTGGGTCCCGGTGCTGCTGGTGCTGGCCTTCGCGTGGCTTGCGCAGTTCGTGCGCGGACCGGTCCCGCGGACGGTCGCGGGCGTCGCGCTCTCGGTGCTGGCCCAGGTCGCGCCGCTGCGGCCGGCGGGCTGGTACTCGGACAACGGCTGTCCGCGCGCCGGCGCCGTGACCGGCATCCTGATCGATCGCCACACGCGCCCCGAAGCCACGGTCGCGGTCGTCGCCGCCGGGAGCGTGTCGTATTTCGCCCGCCGGCGATCGATCGATCTCTTCGGTCCGAGCGACCGGCACGTCGCGCGCCTGCGCCGCGCGCCCCGGGGCCGATCGGGCACTACGAGTTCGACTTCGACCACAGTCTCGGGCTCGAGCCCGACCTGCTCGTCCGCGCCGGGGTTGATGTTGGCGTCCACGACCGCCCTGCCCAGCGAGCCCGGCGAGAGGTCGCCGGCCGTGCTGGTCACGGTGAAGGTCGCCGCGGGAGAGGACGGGAGCACGACGGGCGCGATCGCCTCCGCCGCCAGCACGACCAGGTCGCCCAGGCCGTCGCGGTTGAGCCGCATCGAGAGCGCGGCCGCGGGGGCGCCGGGATCGGAGCCGCCGGAGACGCGCCGTCGCGCTCGGCCACCTCGCCGAGCGAGACGTGCAGACGGCCGGCCGCGGGATCGAGCACGACCAGCTCCTCCAGCGGCAGGCCGGAGACGCGCGCGGGGAGGAGCAGCAGCCGTCCGGTCGCCGCGGACTCGACGTCCGCGATCGGGGCGACGACGCTCTGCAGCGCGATCCGGGTCCATTCGGGCGTCCCGGAACGGTAGAGCGCGAGGCTTCCGTCGCGGGTCAGCAGCGCCAGCTCGCTACGCCGCTCCGCGTCCCACACGAAGTCGCCGGTGGCCAACGCTTCGATCGGCGCCGGTGCATGCACGATCGGGTCGACGACGGGCAGTACTGAGGGCGCCATCTCGAGAAGATCTCGAATCGACGCCCTCTGCGTTTGCGCTGTCAATCCGGTGATGGTGGTTCGAATCCACCCGGCTCAGCCGCAAGCCAGAATGCGCGCTTCCCGATCGCCGGCGACCTGCGAGAGCGAACCTCATCGCGCCTGACGGCCTCGCGGGTCGTCGGATCCTGGGAGCGCGGGCACCGCGCGCGTCATGGCTTGCTGCAGTCCGCCGGGGTGATCGGAGGCGTGCAGAACACTCCTCCCTCCGTGATCGTCTGGTTCCCGCCTTTCTCGGTCGCCAGGACCTCGAACTCGTAGATCCTGCCGGGCTCGAGGTACTGCTTGGGCACGAGGAAGCTCGTTTCCGACCCCGCCAGATCCGCATCGAGCGCGGTCTTCGTCTTTCCCGGCGGCAGCACGGGCTGGGTCACGTCGACCACGAGCGCGTGATAACCGACGACCTCGACCGGTCCGAGACCGGGGAGGATCGGCCGAGTCACCTTTTTCCACTTGATGAGCAGGTTCGCGTCGTGGGGGACGATGGCTCCGTCCGCCGGCGAGGCGATGATGGGTCCTGCAGGAACCTTGTGGGTGAGCTTGGCCGCGCCTTCGAACTCGGCCCGCTGACTCTCGCCGCTGAATTCATATGTCCCCGCCGGCCAAGCCGAGAGCAGGCGGCTCAGGGAGATCGCGTCGGCGGAAGGCTCACAGCCGAGTGCGTCTTCCAGCTCGATGATGGGCGGCTCCACGCGCTCCTGGAAGCCCTCGGTCACATCGTGGGTCGTCTCCTCTCCGTGGACGGACCGGAACCTGTAAACGACCCGACCGCTCGGACTCTCGACCTCGCCCTCGGTGAGGCCGTCCGTATCGAAGGAGATCTGAACGCCCATGTCACACGCGGACGCGTTCGTCTCGAAATGGATGTTCGTGAGCTTGAACGGCTGCTCCGTGGCGGCCACCGTCGCCACCCCCAGGGTCAACCACACACCCGCCACCGCAGTCCAACGCCCGATTCGACCTTCTTTCCTCATGGCGCTTCCTCCATTCCCGGCGTGCGCGCTCCGGCGACGCCGCGTAGCCCGTAGGAGGCGGGCGGGCGGCCAAACCCTTCGGACGCACTGGAAGCGATCGACGGGCGAAAAGAACGGCATCCCAGGACTTTCTCGAAACGCCGCGCGAACGGCGGGGGAAGATGGGAATTCGGGACGAAAGGGAGGGAAGGACGCTCCCGGGCGCACCCCGGCGTCAGCCTCCGCGCGGACCACCGGTGATCTGCCGGTCACGCAGGACCTCCTCGGTGGCGACGTCGACGATCTCGCTGCCGCTCTCCACCGCGGCGCCCGGGCAGAGCAGCGGCACGAGACCGGTGGCCGCGCCGTAGGCCACGAGACCGCCGTAGACCCACGGTGCGAGATCGAACCGCTCGCGCAGCAGCTCGGCCACGGCGAAGGTGAACACCGTGGTCGGGACCAGGAACAGCCCCACGCTCGTGGCCTCGTGCCAGCGCTCGCGCAGGCCGACTCGGCGGTGCAGCAGCGTGGGGATGACCCGCAGCGGCACCGCCACCGCGAGCAGCGCCAGCGCGAGGAGCGCCGCCTCGCGCGAGAACGCTCCGGCCGGGAGCCGCACCCCGACGAGAAAGAAGAAGAACGGAATGAAGAAGGCCGCGAAGAAGCGGAAGGCGATCAGCGCCTCGCCCACCGACGCCGTCTCGATCCCCGCGCGCGAGAGCCGGTCGAGGTAGCGGCGCGCGATGACCCCGACGACGAACGCTCCGGCGAGGTAGTGGACGCCGACGTGATGGCTGACGTAGGCCGCGAGCAGCGCGAGGATCAGCAGGAACGGGAACTCGGTGCGCGGCGCCCAGGGCAGGATCAGGTGATGGAAGACGTAGATCAGCAACGGGACGGCGACCATCAAGCCGCCGACCGCCCCGAGTCCGAAGGCCAGCTCGCGCGGCGTGCGGGTGTTGGCGAAGACCAGCACCATCGCGATCGCCATCAGCTCGCCCGCGATCGCCTTCTGCATGATCCAGCCGGCGAGGTCCGGGCGCATCGGCCGCGCCTCGAGCGCGGTCGTGATGTACCCCACGGAGGGCGACATGACGGCGGCGCCGACGAGCGGGGCGACGGCGCGGTCCAGACCCAGCCAGACGCCGACGCCGGTCGCCACGCCGACCAGGCCGACCTGGAGCAGGAGGTGCACCGTCAGCGTCCGGCGCCGGGCGTGCAGCTCCGGCAGCTCGACCTCCAGGCCGGCGAACAGGAACAGCGCCGTGATGCCGAACCCGGACAGCCCGAGCAGCACGCCGCTCGGATCGATCACGCCGAGCGCCGTCGGCCCCAGCAGGACCCCCAGACCGAACTCCGTCAGCGGCGCGGGAATCCTCAAGCGTTGCAAGAGCTTGGGGAGGAAGAACAGGGTCGCGACGAGCGTGAGGAGCTGGAGGTAGGGATCCATCGCGGGGCCGACATTCTAGTTTGGGCGCGGTGCCCCGAAGGGCCGCGGCAATCCGGCGCGCCGTGAGCCGCAGGCCGGCGACCCGCGCGCGGCGGTAGCGCCTCGGTCTGAATCAGAGGCGCTACCCGCGCGGCCGGTCCGTTGACACGCCGCTTCCGATCTGCTCTGCTTGGCCGCTCGTCTGGGGGACGAGCACGGCCGGGAGTCGCCGGGCCATCCCGCTCGCCCCCGCATTACAGGGACGGAACCAGGGAGAGGCGGCATGCTGGGCTTCACGCACACGTCGGCGCTGTGGGGGGTGTTCGGGCTGATCGTCGCCTTCTTCATCTACCGCTGGGTGGCAAGCCAGCCCAACGGCACCGACCTGATGAAGAAGATCGAGGGCTACATCCGCGCCGGGGCGCTCGCGTTCCTCAAGCGGCAGTACGCCACACTGCTGGTCTTCGTCTCGCTCGTCTTCCTCCTGCTCGCCGTCGGGATCAACGTCCAGACCGCCATCTGCTTCCTGACCGGTGCGCTGTGCTCGATGTTCGCCGGGTTCTTCGGAATGATGGCCTCGACCAAGGGCAACTCCCGCACGGCCTGGGCCGCCAACCAGTCGGGAATGGAGAAGGCGCTGATCGTCTCCTACATGAGCGGCTCGGTGATGGGGCTCGCGGTGGGCAGCCTGGGCCTGCTGGGCGTGGGCCTGTGGTTCTGGATCTACGGCGGCAGCGCGGAGACGGCCACCTACATCACGGGCTACGCGATGGGCGCGAGCTCGATCGCGCTGTTCGCCCGCATGGGCGGCGGGATCTTCACCAAGGCGGCCGACGTCGGCTCCGACCTGGTGGGCAAGGTCGAGGCCGGGATCCCCGAGGACGACCCGCGGAACCCGGGGGTCATCGCCGACAACGTCGGGGACAACGTCGGGGACATCGCCGGCATGGGCGCCGACATCTTCGAGTCCTACGTCGGCGCGATGATCGCGGCGATCGCCATCGGCGCCACGATGACGGTCACCCCGGAGATCGCCGGCCAGTTCCCCGGCCAGGGCACGTGGGCCATCCAGTACCGCTACATGGCGATGCCGATCCTGGTCGTGATCGGGGGCCTCGTCTCGTCCCTGCTCGGGATCGCCTCGATCGGCGTGCTCAAGCGCTTCGGCCCGCAGAACGCGCTGCGCTACTCGACGTTCATCGCCGGTGCGATCCTGATCGCGCTGACGCTGGTCATCGACCGCGCCCTGGGCCTGCCGCTCGGCGTGTTCTGGGCGGTGACGAGCGGCCTGGTGGTGGGGGTCGTCATCGGCCTGCTGGCCGAGTACTACACGTCGGCGGCGCCGGTCGTGGCCATCGCCGAGTCCTCGAAGACGGGACCGGCGACGGTCATCATCTCGGGGATGGCGGTGGGGCTGCTGAGCACCGTCCTGCCGGTCGTCGGGATCTGCGCCGCGATCTGGATCGCCTACCTCGCCGCGGGGATGTACGGGGTCGGGATCTCCGGCATCGGGATGCTGGCCACGGTCGGCGTGACGATGACGGTCGACGCCTACGGCCCGACCGCGGACAACGCCGGGGGGATCGCCGAGATGTCCGGCCTGGGCCCGGCGACGCGCAAGATCACCGACTCGCTCGACGCCCTGGGCAACACCACGGCCGCGATCGGCAAGGGCTTCGCGATCGGCTCCGCGGCGCTCACGGCGCTCGCGCTGTTCGTCGCCTACGGCCAGGCCGCCCAGCTGCAGGTGATCGACATCACGCGCGCCCACACGCTGATCGGAGTCTTCCTCGGCGCGGTGGTCCCGTTCCTGATCGCGTCCTTGACGATGACCGCGGTGGGCAAGGCGGCGTTCCACATCGTCGAGGAGATCCGCCGGCAGTTCCGCGAGATCAAGGGCCTGCTCGAGGGCAAGGCCGATCCCGACCCGGCGACCTGCGTCGACATCGCGACCCGCGCCGCGCTGCGCTACATGATCGTCCCCGGGTTGATCGGCGTGCTCTCGCCGGTCGCGGTCGGGTTCCTCGTCGGGCGCGAGGCGCTGGGCGGGTTCCTGATCGGGGCCAACATCGTGGGGGTGCTGATGGCGCTGTTCATGGCCAACGCCGGAGGCGCGTGGGACAACGCCAAGAAGTACATCGAAAGCGGCAATCTCGGCGGCAAGGGCTCCGACTGTCACAAGGCGACGGTGATCGGCGACACGGTCGGGGACCCGTTCAAGGACACCTCCGGCCCGACGATGAACATCGTGATCAAGCTGATGTCGGTCATCGCGCTGATCCTGGCCCCGCTGCTGGTCCGGATGGGGGGCTGAGCGCCGGGGCGCGCGAAGCTCCTGCGGGAGACTGGAGCGAACCGGAGCCGACGGTGGCGTAGCCGGTGGGCGGAGCCGGTCTGCGTAGCGCCGCGACGGCGAATGCCGCAAGGAGCACCGCCACGCCGATCAGCGGCGTCCGAGCGACCGCGATCGACGCATTCGTCTTCATCCGTTGCTGGCCGAATCCACGACGCGCGGCGGCCGCTGGTATCCTAGAGTGCCGAATCCGAGGTTCGCCACGGCCTCTCGACCACGCCGGCCGCGCGACTGCTCGGTCCCATCGCCGCCAATGATCCGCCGAGGATTCACGCGACCCGGCGTGCGGGCTGCGACCCGAGGTGACGACCGGGGAGAGACGATGCGACCGTCCCGGGCCCCCGGAAGCCGCGGCGAGCGGACGCAGCCGGCCGCCGATTGCGACGCGCAAGTCCCGCTCGGGAGCTTCCTGCTCTCCACCGCCGCCTGCGCCCTTGCCGCGGCGGCCACGTCGAACGGGTTCTTCCTCGTCGCCCGCCCGCTGTCCGTCGCCGTGCTGCCGGCGATCATCGCCGCGCTGATCGTCACCCGACCCTGGGGTGCCGCCTTCTCCTGCGCCGCGGGCGTGGCCGCGGGTGTCGCCGCCGCCCCGCTCTCGTCCATGCTGCCGGCGCCGGGTCGCTGGGCTCTTCTCGGCGCCACGATCGCCGCCGCGGCGTTCGCCTCCCTCGCCGCGCTCGCGCTCGCCGTTCTGGTGCGTCGTGCCGGGCGGCGAGCCGTCGCTCCGCTCGTCGCCGGCGCGCTCGCGTTCTTGACGTTGACGCTGTGGACGACGGCGTGGAAGGTCGCGTCCGGACCGCTGTCGGGCCGGCCGCCGCTCGTCCAGGCCCTGCCGATCGAGCCGCCTCCCGGCGGTTACGTCTCGGACGAGGCGATCTACTCGCGCGTGTCGCACCTCGTCGGCCGCGGCGTCGGCTACTACGAGGCGGTGCGGATCGCGTGGAACGAGAAGGGGCAGACGGCGGGCGATCCCGTGGGCACCTTCAGCTTCCGCCTGCCGACGCTGTTCTGGCTGTGGTCGATCCTGCCGGGGAGCGCTGCGGCGCTCGTGCCGGCGATGCTCGTGTTCGGCACGGTCGCGCTCGTCGCGGCCTACCGGCTGGCATCGCGGATCGTGCGCGAGCCGTTCGCGCTCGTGGGGGCCGCGCTCGTGGCGGTCTTCTACACGCGGGAGGCGAGCGCGTCGCACCTCTTGCAGGCCGAGCCGTGGGGCGCCGCGCTGGCGCTGGTGGGAGCGGCGGGCTGGGCGAGCGCGCTCACCGCCGGGAACGGGATCACGCGCGCCCGCTGGACGTGGCTCGCGGCCGGATCGTGCCTGGCGGCGACGCTGCTGCGGGAGCACTTCGTCCACGTCCCGCTCGCCGCTCTTGCGGTCTCGCTCGTGGCGCCGGCGGAGCGCGCCAGGAAGGCCTGGATCCCGTGGTTGGTCGCACTCGTCCTGTTCGCCGCCGCCATGATCGCTCATGCCGCCGCCGCCGCGGCTCACACCGACAGCGTGGCGCTTCCGCTGGGCCGCTGGTTCGCGCCGGGCACACGGCACCTCGTCGCGACGGTGGCGTTCGGCGCGGAGCTGCTCGGCGGGCTGCCGTGGATGCCGTGGATGCTTCTCGCACTAGCGCTCGCTGGCGCGGCCGTCGCACGGCCCGCACCGCTGCGGGGATTCTTGCTCCTCGCCTGTGCGGCGCCGCTCGTGGGCTTTCTCATCGCACGACCGCCGGGAACGCTTCCCGACGGCGGTCAGCCCGGCTACTGGGGCGCCACCGTCACGCCGCTGCTGTGGGCGACGGCCCCGCTGGCGTTCGGCTGGACTCGCTCGGCCCGAGCGCCGCGGCCAGGCGGCGACTGACCGCTCCGCGGGTTCCGTACCCGCGGACCTCGCGCCGGCCGGCTGGCCCGGGCCGGCCCCTCACGGCCCGGACGAGCCCGCGCCGCACGGGTACGGATTCGGCCGCGGCGAGCCATCGGAAGCCGGGCCCGGCGTCGATTCCCGGCACTGATCGACGCGCGTGACGAGGAAGTAGATCACGGATCCGGGGGGCGGCTCGGGCGCGTAGCCGAAGCTCATCGTCCCCAGCGGCCCGGCGGGGTTCAGACACTCGTGCGTGTACTCGAGGCCGTCCGGCCACTGCATCGACCCGCCGTAGACGTTGAAGCCCCCCGGAGCGTCCGCCCATCCGATCGCCGTCGTTCCCAGCGTCTGCCCCAAGCGCACGCTGTCGTTGACCGCGGGTGGCTCGGGAACGAACGTCCCGCCGCAGACCCCGGCCGAGCACTGATCGGCGCAGGTCGCCGGGTCGTCGTCGTCACAGGCCGTGCCGATCGGCGCCGGCACCAGCTCGCAGCTCCCCGTCGAGGGATTGCAGAACGGAGCCAGGCACGGGTCGCCGGTGGCGCCGCAGCTCGAGACGTGGATGCATTGCTCCGCGCTTGGATCGCAGCCGTCCATCGTGCAGGCGACGCCGTCGTCGCAATCGACGCCCTCCGCGATCGACTGCAGCATCAGCGTGTTGTCCGCCGGAGCCGCGTCGCTCCCGTCGCTCGACGCCGAGAACGAGGCGAGGATCGGGCCCCCGTCGCGGAAGCAGAAGCCGACCTCCACGGTCAGCGTGAACTGCGCGCCGGCGCCGCCGCTCAGGTTTCGCGTCGTGCAGTGGATCGCCCCGGTGGCTCCGGGAGGAGGCGTGGAGCAGTCCCATCCCGCCGGGACCACGACGGAATCGAACGTCGTGCCCGGGGGCGTGGTCACGACCAGCCGGGCGTCGATCGCCGGCTCCGCTCCCGCGTTCGCCACGCTCACCGAGTAGCTGAGCGGCTGTCCGGCCAGCGCCGGCCCGGGCGCGTCGCCGGAGACGACCAGGTCGGGCGAGAAGCTCGAGCCGGCGAAATCGAACGAGACCTTGTAGGGGCGGAAGACCAGCGGGTTGTTGGTCGCGCCGCGGAACGGATTGACGTACTCCCACACGATCTGGGACGCCGGGGTGATCTCGAACATGCGGCCGCTCGGCCCCTCCGCGATGAAGGTGTTGCCGTTCTCCAGCCGCTGCGCGCCGCTCGTGAACGGCGCGAAGAAGGAGAAGCGCGACAGCGGGCCCTGGTGCGGCGGGACGTCCTGCGACAGGTCCGCCGTGTAGGCCGAGACCGTGAACTTGGTCAGGGGATCGAGCTCGAGCACGCGCGAGAAGCCGCGATTCGGCAGGACGGCGAAGTTGCCGGCGAATCCGTTGTCGAAGACCAGGACGTTGCCGCCGCCCGGCAGGTCGCCGGGGATGATGTGCGGGCTGTGCTGGCCGACCGTCACGTCGGTCAAGCTCCACACGATGTCGCCCGTCGCCGGATCGACGATGGTGATCGTGTTCAGGTGGCGGAAGCTGAGGAAGACGTTGCCGGCGCGAAAGCGCGGATCCGAATGCGGCGTGCTCTCGGGGATCACGATCAGCGTGTTTCCGTGCGAGTAGTCGCCGCCGACCTCGGAGATGTAATCGAGCCGATCCTGCGACAGCACCAGCTCGTCGAGGTGGTCCACGAGGTGCCACTCCCAGACGACGTCGCCGTTCGGTGCCAGCTCCACCAGGAAGTCGTCGATCAAAGGCTTGGTGGACAGCGCGGGCTCGTCGATCGTGTGCAGGCACATCGCCAGCGTGTTGCCGTTCTCCAGGCGCTCCCAGTCGTGGTGGAAGACGCAGTCGCCGGGTGGCGGGGCCTGCCACACGACCTGGCTGTCCCAGTCCAGCTCGACCATGTTGCCGCAGGAATTCATCAACACGTGGCCGTCGGCGAGCGGCCGCACCGCACCGGAGAAGCCGCAGGGCCCCTGCCAGGTGTGGAGCACGGTTCCTGCGGAATCGATCAGGTACACAAACCCGGTTTGGGCCGAGAACAACACGTGGCCCTCGGCGACACCGGAGCTGTGGATCGTCACTCCCTCCGGGAAGACGGTCGGGTAGGCGACGGCACCGCGCGTCAGGAGCGCGCCCGCAATCCACATCGACGTCAGCATCGATCCACGCAGCGTCGTCGTTCGCTTGATCTTCATCTTGTTCCTCGCCTCGCGTCGAACACGTGCCGGCGCCCTCCGGCGGAACGGCCACGCGCCGCGTTCCCGCACGGAACGAGCACAGAACAAGTACCACGGATGGGCACGTCGCGGGGCCCGATTGTTTGCCGTTCCCGAGGCGGGCAAGCGGAGCCGGGCCGCCCGATCCCGACTACCCCGAAACTGCCCCGCGAGCCGCCCGGGTGCGACGCCCGGGGCATGCCGGCCCCGCACGACGCCGTTCCGCGGCCCAAGGGCCGGGACGACCCTGCCGCTCGACCGGCGCGGGCCGCGCGCGGCTCGTCGCCGACCTACGGCGCGGCGCCGGCGGCCGGCCCCACGAGCGCGACGGCGCGGAGCGGGGCACCCGACCCCGAGCCGATCTTCAGCGGGAGGGCGACGAGCCAGGCGCCGGTCGCGGGCAGGGCGTCGAGGTTCGTGAGGTTCTCGAATCCGGCGACGTTGCGCGCGGCCGCGATGCGGTGCACGGGAAAGTCCGTCGAGGGACCGTGGTCGAGGCTCGGGGTATCGAGACCGAGCCCGGCGACGCCGCGATCGCCGACGAGCAGCTCGGCCGCTTCCCCGCCGAACGCGGGGAAGTGCAGATCCGACGTCTTTCCCCGCGTGTCATCGCCGAAGTACGCCTTGCGATCCGGCCACCGTCCGCTCCACCCCGTCCGGAGCAGCACGGCGGCTCCGCGAGGGATCGTGCCATGCACCAGCTCCCACGCCCGCACGTCGGCGGCGCTCAGCCGGTAGTCACGATCGACGCGGGTCTTCTCCCGGACGTCGATCACGACCGCGGGGCTCACGAGCCTGGACAGCTCGACTGCGTCCGCAGCGTGGCCGTCCCGCGCGAAATGGACCGGAGCGTCGAGGTGCGTTCCGCCGTGCTCGGGGGCGCAGAACGCGTTCGCGGCGTAGAACCAGCCGCCGGGCGTGAGCCCGAAGCTCAACCGCTCGAGCTCGAACCCGCTCGCGGCGCTCGGCCAGTAGAGCGTCGTCCCGTCGAAGACGTGCGTGAGGTCGACGACGCGTGCGCTCGCGACGTCGAGCGGCGGCCGCGGCGGGGCGGAGCGCTGGAGCGCGGAGAAGGGCAGGTCGAGGATCGGGTACTCGCGCCACGCCGCGTGGTCGAAGTGCCACCACTCGTGAGTGTGGACGAAGAACCCCTCCCGCTCCATCGCGGCGCGCAGCCGGTCGCGCCGGACACGCTCCTCGGGCGTGCCGCCCGCGTAGGTCGGATAGCTGCGCTCGGACATCTCGTCGTAGTCTCCCGCCATCTCGAGCGGCGCTCCCGTCGCCAGGTCGACCAAGGACAGGTCGACGGCCGAGCCCCGGTTGTGCTTCGAGCCTTGGGAGGGATCGGCCACGAACGCCCGCTTCGCGCCAGGCGTGGCGTCCCACAAGAGCTTCGTGACGTGCCACGGACGGTAGCCGTCGAAGACCACGAGCCCGTACCCCTGCTCGCGCAGCGATCGGTGCGCCCGCACGACCGCCTCCGCCGCCGGGCGCTGGAGGAACACGCGCGCCTCGGCGTAGAGCACCCGGCCCACGAGGTTGTCGGCACGGGCGTAGCGCACGTCGAGCCGGATCGTCGGGTCGAGCGCGGTCAGCTCGACGAGGTCGGGAACGCGGAACGGTCCGGCTTCGACCGGAGGCGCGTTCTGGGCGTGGAGCAGCACGGAGCAGACGGCGAGAGCGGCGAGAGCGGCGAGGACCCGCATGGCGGCCTCCACATCGACCGGACATGACCGGCGACGATCGGGGCTTCCCGGCTTCATCAGGCTCCCGGCGCTGGCTGGCGCCGTCGTTGCGGCGTCTCGGCGCAGCCCGTCGAGCCTCTTGCGGTCGGGCCCGCGGGCTTCTAGCACGTGGAACTGCGAGGGGTCAAGACGCAGCGCGTGAGGCCCGGCTCGCGGGACCAAGCGGCCCGGCTCCCGCCGGCGACGGCCGCGGTGCGTGGCAGCCCGGCGGGGAGCGAGCTTTCGGCGTATCTTCCAGGGCGCTGGGCGCGCTCTTCGGCGACGCCCGAAGAGGGTCGTGCAATGAGCGGCACCCGCGCGCGTCGCTGGCACCACGCACGCTTCGCTCCGGCCTGGCTGATCGTCGCGATCGCTGCGGGCGGAGCGGCGCTCGGCCAGCAGTTCGTCGAATCGACCGCGACGTGGTTCCCCGACCCGAACCCGGCGGAGTGGACGAACCAGCTGACCGTCGGCGACCTCGACGGCGACGGCGACCTCGATCTGGTCTTCGCCAACGGCGGCAACTTCAGCACGCCGGGACCGGCGCTCAAGGCGCGCGTGTTCATCAACGTCGGCGGGAGCTTCGAGGACCAGACGGACCTCCGGACCGGCGGCCACGCCGGGCTGTACCGCGGCGTCGAGCTGGGGGACTGCGATCGCGACGGCGACCTCGACATCGTGCTGGCGCAGGACTTCGACACCCGCCCCAACCTGCTGATCAACGACGGCTCGGGCTTCTTCAGCGTCGAGGGCTCGACGCGGCTCCCGCCGATCGTGCTCTCCAGCTCGCGCGGGCAGTTCGGCGACGTCGACAACGACGGCGATCTCGACCTGTACTTCACGACCGGCAGCGGCAACCGCTTCGGCTGCGGCCGCTACCGCCTGTACCTCAACGACGGCAACTGCTTCTACTCCGACGCCACGCTGGGCCACCTGCCGTTCGGCCTGGTCTGCGAGAACATGGATTGCATCTTCGGCGACATCGACGGCGACTTCGACCTCGACATCAAGACCGCCAGCACGGGCAACAACAACAGCCGGCTGTACCGCAACGACGGCAGCGGCGTGTTCAGCCTGGTCACCGCCGTCCCCCCCGATCAGAACTGCTACTCCTACGACTTCGGCGACATCGACGGCGACGGCGACCTGGACCTGCTCGGCGCCAACGGCCTGGTCGGCTCGAACGCCGAGATCCTGCTCGAGAACGACGGGACGGGAGCCTACAGCGACGTCTCCACGCAGCTCGTGCCCAACCCCAACCAGGACGACAACGACAGCAAGTTCCTCGACTACGACGGCGACGGCGACCTGGACCTGATCATCGCCCGCATCGGCGGCCCGGAGAAGACCTACGCCAACGACGGCACGGGCGGCTTCACCCAGACGACGGGCGTGATCCAGGCGATCACCGACTCGACGCTCGACGTCAAGCTCGGGGACTTCAACGACGACGGCAGGATCGACATTGTCACCGCCCAGGGCGAGTCGGGGAACTTCCAGAACCGGATCTACATCAACACCGGCCCGCCCGATCTCTTGCCGCCGACGATCGTCTCGACCGAGGCGCTGCCCGACACGGTGGAGACCGCCGGGCCCTACGTGGCGCGGGCGCTGATCCTCGACCAGATGACGTCCGACCGCAACTTCTTCGACGGCGGGATCGAGCTCAACTACTCGGTCAACCGCGGCGCCGCGGCGAGCGTCCCGATGCTGCACAGCGGTGGCCAGGTCTATCGCGGCGCGATCCCCGGCCAGCCCGCGGTGTCGGTGATCGACTACTGGGTGAGCGCCCGGGACCGGAACCTCAACCTGGCGCTGGGCCCGGCGCAGAGCTTCACCGTCCACTTCGACTGCACGAGCGTCGGCGACTGCTCGGGCCACGGCAGCTGCGTCGGCCCGGACACGTGCGAGTGCTTTTCCGGCTGGACCGGCGCCGACTGTTCGCTCGCGGTCTCGGCCGCCGGCCGCGTGCCCGACGGCGCGAGCCTCCCGGGCGTGCCGCTGACCCTGTCCCGCTCCGGAGGCGACATCAGCCTGAGCTGGGGCGCCTCGTGCAGCGCCGGGGCCGCGGACTACGAGGTGTACGAAGGGACGCTCGGCGTCTGGACCAGCCACGAATGGATCCTGTGCACGACCGGCGGTCTCACGTCGGCGACCTTCGCGCCGACGGAAGGCGACCGCTACTACCTGGTCGTTCCGCGCAACGCCGCGAGCGAGGGCTCCTACGGGCGGACCAGCGGCGGGAGCGAGCGTCCGCCGGGCGCTCCGGCCTGCGTGAGCCAGGTGCTCGGCGGCTGCTGACGGCCGCCGGCTCGTTGACAGCCGCGCGGCCCCTCGCTAATCTCGGGCCGCGCCGCGTGGACGCGGTCGGAGGGTCGCATGCGATCGAAGCTGGTCTTGACGTTCGCCGCGCTGTTGCTGCTCGCCACGGTTTCGTCCCAGGCGGCCACCTTGCGGACCTTGGTCGTCGAGACCCCGGACATCGACGCCTACCTCGAGGGTGTGAAGCGCGGCAAGCAGCTCTTGAAGAGCAAGGGCAGCCCGGCGACGATCCGCGTGTGGAAGGCGCGCTTCGCCGGGGACCGGGCGGGCACCGTGGTGGTCGCCGTGGAGTACCCGAGCCTCGAAGCCCTGGCCAAGGACGATTCCCTGATGAAGAGCGACGCGGAGCTGAAGGCTTGGCTCGAGGGGCTGAACAAGATCCGCAAGGTAGTCTCGGACAGCATCTACGACGAGCTGACGCCGTAGCGGCCGACGAAGCGCCGGCGGCGCGACGCACGACGACCGGCGGCGCCGTGGGACGCCGGCGACGGCGGCCGGCTCAGTGCGGCGGCGCGGGCGGCGGCGGGGGCCGCACCGGCGCAGGGGGCGGCGCGGGCCGGCCACGGAGGGGCGCTGCTTCGACCGCGGAGCGGTCGTGGCGCAGCGTGACCACGCGATCCGGCACCAGCGGGCCGTGCTCGGTCTGCCGGCCGTCGGGCCAGACGACCCGCAGCGTCGGCCGCACCTTCGCCCCCGCTGCGGCCGGGCCGAGGCCGAAGTAGGCCTCGGGCGCGTCTACCGACTGGTAGCTCCCGCCGCCCGTGATCCACCGTCGCTGGATCCCCGCGGGCGACGCGAGCTCGAGGCGCGCGCCGTAGGCGTGCGGGTTGGCCGCCGGGCCCCGCAGCCGGACGACCAGCGCGCTCGCCTGCGGCGAGTCGTTGCGGAAGACGTGGACCGGGCCGTTGAGCGCAGCCATCACGATGTCCACGTCACCGTCGCCGTCCAGGTCGCCGAAGGCGGTCGCCCGGGCCAAGTACTTCTTCGACAGGAGCGGGCCGGCGTCCTGCACGCGCTCGAAGCGCGCCCCGGCGCGCTCGAACAAGAGCGGCTCCTGCTCGTACCCGCTGTCCATCGCGTGGCGGGCCGTCTCCGGGTAGACGTGGCCGCTGGCGACGAACAGGTCCTCGTCGGCGTCGCCGTCGAAGTCGTAGAACCCGCAGCCCCACTGCAGGAACGGGCGGCTGACCAGCCCCAGGCCGAACTGGCTCGTGCGGTCGTCGAAGAAGCCGTCGCCGAGGTTCAGGTGCAGCGTGTTCGTGTCGCTCGAGAAGTTCGTCGAGAACAGGTCGGCGAAGCCGTTGCCGTCGACGTCGCCGAGCGCGATGCCCATCGTCGCCTGGGTCGCGCCGTCGTAGTTCGCGGCGCAGCCGGCGCGCCGGCCGATCTCCTCGAACCGGCGCCGGCCCAGGTTGCGGAACAGGAAGTTCTCCGTGGAGTCGTTGCCGACGTAGATGTCCTGCCGCCCGTCGCCGTCGTAGTCGAAGATGCGCACGCCCAGCCCGTAGCCGGGCGTGCGCTCGACGATGCCGGACTCGCGGGTGACGTCGCGGAAGCGCCCGCCGAGGTTCTCGTACAGGATGTCGTCCTCCGGCTGGAGCCCCGCCGGCCCGGCCATCACCGGCACCCCCTTGAACGTCTTGCCCGCGCGGTCCGGCGGGTTGCGCACGTCGAACGCCAGGTAGTTCGCGACGTACAGGTCGAGATCGCCGTCGCCGTCGACGTCGCCGAAAGCCGCGCTCGTGCCCCAGGCCCGGTCGCCGATCCCCGCCGCGGCGCTGACGTCGACGAAGCGCGGACCCTCGGGACGGTTGCACTCGTTGCGCAACAGCACGTCCGGCCCGTAGCACGCGACGTACAGATCGTCGCAGCCGTCGGCGTCGACGTCGCCGACCGCGACACCCATCGCCCAGCGCCGCAGCGAGATCCCGAGCCGGGCCGTCACGTCCTCGAAGCTGCCGTCGCCGCGGTTGGCGTACAGCCGCGAGCCGGGACCGCGCTCGGGCTCGGCCAGCGTCGCGCCGTTGGCGACGAACAGATCGAGATCGCCGTCGTTGTCGTGGTCGAACAGCGCGAGCCCGCCGCCGTTGACCTCGAGGATCTCGCGCGAGGGCGTGCCGCCGGACGTCGTGACGAGATCGATGCCGCAGCTCTTCGTCACGTCCGTCAGCCGGATGCCCGAGGCCCCGGCGGAGCCGGGCGGCAGCAGGCACAGCCCGACCAGCGCGGCAGCCGGTCCCCGCCGGTTCGCCCGGCGACGGCGACCCGGGTGCCGGGGGGGACGGCAGGGATCGCGGGCGAGCGTCCGCCACCTGCGGATGAGCCCGCGCGGGCTCATGGCGTGGGCGGATCCTGCTCGACCGCTGCGTCCTCGGCCCGGACGGGCGGCCGGGGACCGGGACGGACGCGCTCGCGCACCTCCTCGTGCGCCGCGAGCGCGCGCGCTGCCGCTTCGTGGTCTCCCAGTCGCTCGAGGACGCGCGACAGCTTGAAGAACGCCTCGTAGGCGTCGGGCCGCAGCAGGACGGCACGCTCCAGCTCCGCGCGGGCCGGCGCCAGCTCGCCGCGCCGGATGAAAACGTCCGCCAGACGTGCCCGCGCCTTACCCTCGGTGCGTGCGTCGCCGGCCGTCGCAGCGAGCCGGATCGTCGTGCCGAAACGCTGCGCCGCCCCCTTCAGGTCGTCGTGGTCGTAGTCGATCAGGCCGAGGGCGAAGTGGGCGTCCGCATAGTCGGGGTCGGACTCGAGGAAGGCCGTGAACTGCCGGCGGGAGGCCTCGGCCTCGCCCAGGTAGTACAGGCACCAGCCGTAGAACGGCAGGACCGAGCGCTCCTGCGGGTCGAGCTCCAGCGCCCGGGCGAACAGCGGTCGGGCCAGCTCGTAGCGCTGCTCCTCGTGGTAGGTCAGCGCGAGCAGCAGGTGAGCGCGCGCCCAGCCCGGGTGCGCGAGGACGATCGGCTGGAGCCGGCACCGAGCGGCCTCGTACTGCTTGGCCCGGATCAGCTCGAGGCAGCGGGCCATCTCATCCGGCGCGATCGCCGCGCCATGCGCCACCGGCTCCGGAGCGGCGATCTGCGGGAGGACGGGCGCGGAGGTCGCGCAGGCGGCGGCAACGAGACACAGGCGAGCCAGACGCGGCATCGGCTCATCATAGCCAAGGCACGCGGCTTCCGCTGCGTGGCGTCGCGGCGGAGCGCGGTCGCCGCCACGGGAGGCGCCCCACGATCCGCTCCGCGTCGTTCGGCCCGGTGGCGGGGCTCGTGACGGCTCAGATCCTCAGGCGGATCCAGAATAGCTGCACGCCCTTGGTCCAGGCGTACCCGGAGTTGAGCCCCTTGGCCACCGCGTCGTCGAGGTGCCCGAGCGCCAGATCGACGCGGGCCCGGGCCAGAGCCCGATCAGGCGTGGCCTGCGTCAGGGCCGCGTGTGCGACCTGCAGGTGACCGACGATCACCTGCAGCTCCGCCGCGAGCGGGCTCCCGGGAGCGCCGGCGATCAGCGCCTGGAACTGGCCGATCAACACCAAGAGCGCGTTCGGTGTGGTGCAGCCCTCGAGGTTGCCGTTGACGCCGCAGGTCGACGAGGTGCAGTTGGGATTGCACGAGATCCCGCCGTCGCACTGCTCGACGCCCGACCATACGAAGCCGTCGCCGCAGACGGCAGGCTGGCAGGTGCTCGGACAGGCGTCGGCGTCGCTCGCGTTCCCGTCGTCGCACGCTTCCTGGTTCGCCGTGTCGACGAAGCCGTCCCCGCAGACCGACGGCCCGACGAGCTCGAACGTCACGGCCGGCCGGCTCGCGAGCGTCGTCCCCTCGACGTCGACGACGATCGCGCCGGTTCCGGGGAGCAGCGACAACACGACGAACGAGTAGCTGCCGTCGCCGAGGTCCACGACCGGCGAGGCGACGATGCCGGGAAGCAGCGCGGACGCGTCGATCGTGACCGCCAGCCCGGACCCGAGCGGCACGCCCTGGAGATCGACCGGGATCACGACGACGATCGCGAGCGTCGCACCGTCCGCCGGGATGCTCGTCGCGTTCAGCGTCACGCTGGAGCGGAGCGCGTCGACCGCGGCCGAAGCGGGATCGCCGTCGTCGAAGCCCAGCCGCACCGCGTCGAGCACGAGGTTCTTCTGGACCGAGAGCGGGACGGCTCCCGCGGCGTTCGTCACGAGGTAGAAGTAGGGCGCGCCGTCGCTCAGCGAGCCGGGGGCGTCGTCGAACGGCGCCTGGGCCGTCTGCGCGAGGAGCGGGCCGCCCTGGACGAGCGACGCGCTGTTCGCTCGATGCACGCTGAAGGGCGCGGGGACGGGCTGGGCCGTCGAGGGCGCGCCGACGAGAGCCGCCGCCGCGAGAGCGAGGACGAAGTATGTGTAACTGCGCTTTCGCATATGCAATGCGAATGTAGAACCCGGATCCACGGCGGTCAACGCACGACAACACGGACTTCCGTCAAGGGTCGGAGCGCGGTGCGCGGAAGGAGCCGACGACGCCGAATCCGCCGAGCCCCGCTGCGTTACACTCCACCTCTCGCGCTCGTCGCGACCACCGCTGCGCCGGACGCGCTTCGATGTTGAGCGATCGACGACCGGAGCTGGCGCGAGGCTGGGTCTTCGGCCTGGCCGCCGCCAACGTCGCCCTGCACCTGGGGATCAACGCGGCGGACGGCTACGGGATCTTCCGCGACGAGTACTACTACCTCGCGTGCGCGAGCCGCCTCGCCTGGGGCTACGTCGATCATCCGCCGCTGTCGATCGTCCTGCTGGCGATCGAGCGCGCCGTGCTCGGCGACTCGCTCTTCGCGATCCGCGTGCTCCCCGCGGTGCTCGCCGGAGCAGCCACGCTGCTCGGCGGTTTGCTCGCGCGCGAGCTGCGCGGAGGGGCCGTGGCGCAGGTGCTGGCGGCGCTGCTGCTGTTCGCGGTGCCCGGCTACCTCGGGGCCTTCGGTTATTACTCGATGAACGCGATCGACGTGGTCGTCTGGGCCCTCGCGTTGCTGCTCGTCGCACGGCTGGCCGGCGGCGCGGACCCGCGGTCGTGGCTGCTGCTCGGGGCCGTCCTCGGGCTGGGACTGCTCAACAAGATCGGGGTGCTGTGGCTGGGTGCCGGGATCTTCGCCGGAGTCGTGCTGACGCCGCTCCGCCGGCAGCTCGCCCGTCCCTGGCCCTGGCTCGGAGCGCTGATCGCGGGGCTGATCGCCCTGCCCTACCTGCGGTGGCAGATCGCCCACGGGTGGCCGACGGCGGAGTTCATGCGCAACGCGGCGGCGGAGAAGAACGTCCGCTTCGAGCCCGCCGCCTTTCTCGCGCAGGTCGCGCTGGAGATGAACCCCGCGCTCGCCCCGTTCTGGCTCGCCGGGCTCGCCGCGCTGCTGCTCGGCCGGCGCCTGCGGCCGCAGCGCTGGGCCGGCTGGTGCTGGCTGACGGTGCTCGCCATCCTGCTCGCCTCCGGCTCGGCCAAGCCCTACTACGCCAACGCCTCGTTCCCCCTGCTCCTCGCCGCGGGAGCCGTGGCCGTCGAGCGACTGGGCTCCCGCGGCCGAGCCTGGCGCTGGGTCGTGCCGCTGGCTCTGACCCACAGCTCGATCGCGCTACTCGTCGTGCTGCCGTTCGCGCTCCCGGTGCTCCCGCCGGCGCGCTTCGTCGCCTACTCCCGCGCCCTGGGCGTCGTGCCGCGGCAGCAGGAGCGAAGCGCGCTCGGAGCGCTGCCGCAGTTCTTCGCCGATCGCTTCGGCTGGCGCGAGCTGGCGCAGGAGGTGGCCCGCGTCCACCACGCCCTGCCGGAGGCGGAGCGCCGGGAAGCGGTGATCTACACGACGAACTACGGCCGCGCCGCAGCCCTCGAGTACTACGCGCGGGAGTTCGACCTGCCGCCGGTGATCTGCGGCCACAACAGCTACTGGAGCTGGGGCCCGGGGGAGGCCAGCGGCCGAATCGTGCTCGTGGTCGACGACGAGCCGGAGGAGAGTCTGCTGCAGGACTTCGCCGAGGTCGCGACGGCGGGCGGCAGGCGCTGCACCTGGTGCATGCCGTTCGAGAGCGACGTGCCGATCCGCGTCTGCCGCGGCCACCGCGCTCCGATCCGCGACGTCTGGCCGCAGGTCCGCCGCTTCATTTGACGGTCGGTCCGCCGACGACGCCGAGCGGAGAGCTAGGCGCGGAAGCGCGCGCGCAGCGCCGGAGGCAAGAGCGGGCAGGTCGCGCCGGGCGCACGGGACAGCCGGCGACGGACGGATGCGACGGCGTCGTAGCCGAGGTCGGCGAGCCGGACGGGGACCAGACGGCCTGCGACCGCGAGCGCCCGGTAACCGCCGCCGAGCCTCCGCAGCAGGTGGAGCACCGCGGCCGAGCGCACGAGCAGCGTTCCGCCGGGCGTGCCGACCACGATGCTGTCCGGGAGCCCGGCGCGATCGCCCGCGGGAACGGTCGTGGAGAAGTGGTCGCCCTGGAGCGGCGCGAAGACCAGGCGCTCCGCCCGGTCCTCCGCCACGAGGAAGCGCACGAGGCCGTGGCACAGGCCGCAGTGCCCGTCGTAGAACACCGTGTCGCGGTCCGCGGCGGCGGCGGGACGGATCCACCCCGGGTCGAAGGTGAAGGCGTGGAGCAGCAGCATGCCGAGGCTGAGGTCGGCGAAGTCGATCGTGAGCAGGAGCCCGGCGTGCATCCCCACCATCGCGAGCCAGATCCACGGGCGAGCGCGGCGCGCGAGCGCGAGCGGCGCGAACAGCAGCTCGAGCGCCAGCGCGCCCCAGGTGGCGAGGCGCAGCAGCGCGGGCGGAAGGGCGAGCAGCAGCTCGCGCACCGCGCCGGGCCGGGCCAGCGGGTTCTCGAGAACCCGCTCGAGCGCGCTCCCGTCGAGCCACGACGGGCTGACGAGCTTGGTGAAGCCGCTGTAGCTGTAGCCCACCGCCATCACGATCCACGCCGCGGCGAAGATCGGCCGCGGCATCCGCCAGCCGCCGGCGGGGTCGATCCGTCCCCGCGCCGCGAGCGAGCCGTAGGGCGCCGGCGGGAGCAGCGCGTGGGCCAGCAGCATCCAGCCGACGAACGGCAGGGCGGGGTTGGCGATCAGCGGATTGCGCCCGAAGAGGCAGGCGAGCACGTACCAGGCGACGAGAGCGGCGATCCGGTCGCGCCAGCCGACGGCGAGCGCGACCGCGGCCGCGATGCCCGCGACGAGCAGCGCGGTCACGACGGCCGGGGCGTCAGCCAGCACGAGCACGTTGGGAAACAGTCGAGCGAGCGGGCTCGCCGCCGCGTCCGGGAGGAGGCCCCGGCTCGAGAACAGCTCCGCGCCCCACGGCACGAGCCACGCGAAGTGCAGCGCGAGATAGGCTCCGAGCAGGAAGCGGAACGCGCTGTATTGCCCGCCGGTCCAGCCGGCGGCGCCGGGGCCGCTCACGACGGACAGCGCGGCTCGAGCACGAGCGGAAGGCCCTCGATCCGGCTCCCGGGGCGCGGCTCGAGCCGCAGCCGCACGCCGCGGACCGCCGCGGGGTCCAGCCCCAGCTCGGCGAGCAGCGGAGCTTCCCCGCACAGCGCGCGGCGCGCCACCGATTCGAACATCGGCGCGGTGCGCGGGTCGGTCGAGAGGACGGGGCCGTAGGCCAGGACCGCACCGTAGACGTTCCGGCGGTTGTACGGTCCGCGCAGACGCGCGTAGACCTGCGGGGTGAGGGCGAGCGAGCGCACCCGGCCACCCGGGTCGGTCCATTCCAGCGAGAAGCGCGTGGAATACGTCTCGAGACCGCGCACGGCGGAGAACACCTTGGGAGCCGGCGACGCGCCGGTGGCGGCGGCGAGGCCGACCAGCGGCGCGATGCCGGACATCTCGCCCGCGACCTGGAGCAGGCCGACGACGAGGAGCAATGCGGCGGCGGCCCTCATCGCGGCCCCTCCGCCGGAACCCGGTTCACGTCGACGCCGGCCAGCATCTCCGGCAGCCGCGCCTCGTTCACCGGGCCGAAGCCGCAGCGGGCGTCCCAGCGCCGTGGATTGCGGAACGTGCCGAACAGCATGTCCCACAGCGGGAGGTCGGCGTAGTTGTACGAGTGCACGCCCTCCTGGTGGTGGATGCAGTGGCTCTCCGGGCGCTGGACGATGAAGCCCAGCCAGTACGGCGTGCGCACGTTCCAGTGGTAGAACAGCTCGGCCAGCCCGGTCAGCAGCACGGCGACCGAGGCCGCCCGCGCACCGACGCCGACCAGCAGGTACAGGATCGCGCTCGACAGCACGCCGTTGACCACGAGCTCGATCGGGTGCTTGTAGAAGCTGGTGACGATCTCGATGCGCTGCGGGCTGTGGTGCACCTGGTGCACCCAGCGCCAGAGGAAGCCCAGATCGTGCAGCAAGCGATGCCACCAGTAGTAGACGAAGGTGATCGCGACGTAGCCGACGAGCGCCCCGCCCGTCACGCCCAGCCGATCCGCCGACCACGGCCGGTGCCGCACCATGAAGCCGTCCCACGCCACGCCCGCGAGGAGCACCGTCCCCACCTGGCAGGCGTTCAGCAGGAGCGCTCGGGTCCACCAGCCGGCGACCTGCGGCCAGCGCCGTCCGGGGTGCAGCAGCTCCACCGCGATCATCGCGGCCGCCACGCCGATCACGATCAGGGGCAGGACCATCCGGGTCAGCCTCCGTCCGCCGTCCCGGGCAGCCCGAGCAGCGCCCAGGCCACGATCGTCTCGCCGCAGAGGCGCTCGTGGCGCTCGAGGGCGTCGAGCAGGGTCGCCTCGAGGCCGTCGGGGTCGGGCGTGACGCGCAGGGCATCCTCCTGCTCGCGACTGCACGGCGCGAAGCAGTGCGGGCAGGGCGGAAGCAGCTCGTCCCCGCTGCGGATCGGCGGGCCGAAGGTGCGGCACGTCCAGGGGCGGAACGCATAGACCTCACAGCGTCCCGTCGTCGGGTCGAGGGCGGGACACGGGAGGTCGCCGTGCCGTTCGAAGAAGGCGTCCTGCGCCGTGTCGTCGTCGGCCAGGATGCCGCGCTCCGCGTCGCCGGAGAAACCGGCTCGCATCCGCGCCACCGCGCCGCGCGCGCGGGCCTCGATCGCCGCGGCGCGGGCGGGTTCGGCGGCAGCCATCTCGGCCAGGCCGCGAGACAGGCGCCGCGCGTCGAGCAGGTTGATCGGAAACGGACCGAGGCAACAGTCGACCCGCCCCGGACCGCACGCCCAGCGCTCGCCCGACGCCCGGCGTGCTCCCTCCATCACGCGATCCACCCCCTCGACGAAGCGGCGGTCGTGCTCGAACAGGTCCATGTCGAGAAAGGTAGCAGAGCCGCGGGGCGGGCGCGGGCCAGCTCCGCCGCCGGCGCTCACCCTGCGGACGAGGGCCGACGCCCGCCCGTGTCGCGAGCCGGTGTCGCGCGGGACGTCGCGGTCGCGGCCTGGACGGGGATCGCCCCCGGCGGCACCGCCGCATCCCGGTGCACGAACAGCAGCAGCGGGTCGCTGCCGGCGATCGGCAGCGCGAACGGCGCGTAGTCGTGGGCCAGTCGCGGGTCCTCCAGCACGTCGCGCTCCCACGCGAAGCGCAACGGCGTCGGGCGGCCTCGCGCGTCCATCGCCACGAACCCGTTGCCGAGCAGCAGGTAGTCGGGACGTTGCGACAGCACCCACGCGCCGTCGTGACGGTGGTGCCCCTTGATCGTGGCCGAGAGATCGGGCTCGCGGCGGTGGATCACTTCGTTGGTGACGCCGAGGATGTCCACGATGCGGTGACCGGACAAGAACGGGATCGCCCCGATCGGGGACAGAGCGAGCGTCGAGCCCGCGGGGAGCGCCGCCCGCAAGCTCGCTCCGATCGCGATCCAGCGGCGTTCGTGCCGCGTGTAGAGCTCGAGCAGCTCCGGTCGCGCGCGCTCGGCCCAGAGCGTCGCGAGCACCGCCGCTGCCAGGGCGCCGGCACGCACGGCGCGGGAAGCGACGAGCGTGCGGAACCCTTCGACGCCGAGCCACAGCAGGACCGGCAGCACCGGCACGAAGAACCTGGCGAGCGGCAGGTAGTCCCCGCCGACGTACACGACGTAGGCGGTGTGGGCCGCGACGCCCGCGAACGCCACGCTCTCGACCGGCCCTCCACGGCGCCGCCAGACGAGCGCGAGGCCCAGCACGAGGAGGACGAGCACGCCCGACTGCAGCGTGCAGCGCGCGAGGTAGTCGAGTCCGTAGCGCAGGTCGTGGGCGAGGGGCAGCTTCTTCACCGCGTACGTGACGGGGAGCGGGGAGCCGTAGTACGCGAGCCGGAAGAGGAGCCAGGCCGCGCCCGGAAACAGTGCGAGGAGCGCCGGAACGATGCGCCGGCGCCGCCATTCCGCGACGACGAAGGGCAGCGCGAAGAGCACCGTCTCGTTGCGCAGCAGACAGGCCAGGCCCAAGGCACAGGCGGCACCGGGCGCGGTGCGGCCGGCACGCACGGCGCGGTCCCAGAGCTTCAGCCAGATCGCGAGCAACGCGGCGAGCAAGGCGGTCCCCAGTCCCGCGACCGCGTGGAACGCGAGCGCCGGCGAGAGGGCGAGGAGCAGACCCGCCGCCGGCAGCATCGCCCCTTCCCGCTCGGTGGCGAGGCGCGCCACGGCCCACGCGGCGAGTGCCGCGGTCGCCACCCCGACCGCGACCGAGACGCTCCAGGGGGCGATGCCGAGCCGCATGCCGCCGGCGATCACGAACAGCCACAGCGGCACCGTGAATCCCTCGACGCGTTCCCCCGGATTGAAGACGAGCCCCTCCCCCGCCAGCAGGTTCTGCGCGTAGCGGTACACGATGAAGTCGTCGTCGAGCGGCCCGGCGCCGAGAAAGGCCAGCGCGTGCAGCGCGGCGAGCGCGCCGACACCGAGCGCCACGAGACGCGGCCCGCGAGGGCCGCGCACCGCGGCCCGGCCGGGATCTCGCTCGCTGTGCGCGGGCGCCACGCGCCGCCTACCGCGCCGGAACGAACTCGGCCAGGATCTCGCCCAGGTGCGCGCGCCAGCTTCCCCAGCCGTGGGAATCGATGCGCTCGCCCCCCGCCACCTCGTGGCCGGCGGCGCGCAGCAGGCCGGCCAGGTGCGCGCTCTGTCGCGCCAGGTCAAGGTCGCGCGAGTTGCGCAGCTCGTACCGATTCCAGTTGACGACGAACCGTGCCCGCGAAGCGGCGGGGTGCGTGACCAGCGCGAGCAGCGCGGGCTCGATCTCCTCGCTCGCGCCGAACGACTCGAGCGCCGCCAGGCCGAACCGGTCCGGGCGGGCCAGGGCGGCCCAGGCCGCGGCGACGGCGCCGCGCCACTTGCCCATCACGGCGCGCTGCTCCGGGCCGGCGCGCAGCCGATAGTCGTGCTCCAGGCGCGGCAGCAGCTCGTCGGCCAGCATCGCGACGTAGTCCACCGTCCGCCGGCCGCCGACCTCCGCCCACCCCGCGTCGGGGTGGGCGTGCACGAAGGCCGCGACGAGCGGCGCGACGCCGCTCGCGATCAGGTTGTCGAGCGAGTTCGCCATGTGCCCCGCCGCGAGCCACTGCTGGCCCTCGTTGACGACGAGCAACGGGTAGCGCTCCGCGCTCGCGTCGTAACCGTGCGGCAGGTAGACCGTGACCTCGCGCTCCCCGCCGAGGATCGCGCTCGCGAGGTTGACGGTCTCGACGCGGCCGGCGGCCGACCCGTCGTGGGGCGCGAGGTGGGCCGGCTCGACGCGGCCGGGCATCACCAGCTCCGATTGCTCGCCGTACCACTCGGAAGGCACGCGGCGCGGATTCAGCGGGTCGGGGCCGACGTCGTCGAAGTCGACGTTGAAGCGGTATTCCCAGCGCGCTTCGGGCTCGAGCGTGAAGCTGCGCCAGAACAGGTCGGTGCCCGCGACGCGGGTCAGCGGCAGCTCGCGATCGTAGGGCGCCATCGATCCGGCGATCGCGACGTCGGCGGCGTCGCCGCGCCAGACGAAGTGGACCCGACGATCGCCCTCGACCAGGGGAAAGCGCGGCTGCGAGCCGATGAAGCGATCGACGAGCAGCCGCCGGTCCGGCGCCGACTCCACGCGCCGCACCCACTCCTCGAAGCGGCTCGCGGGAGGCGGCAGCGCCCCGGCGGCGGGCGCGGGGCCGGCGCTCGTGACGACGAGCGCGGCGATCTCCTCGACGTTCCGGAAGAAGATGCGCCCGTCGGCGAAGCTCGGATAGCTCACCGTGTCGTAGCGAGCCGCGTTGACCCGGGCCCGCTCGCGATAGCCCTCGGGCGAGGCGGCGACGACGACCACGTCGCCGTCGGCGGCGAAGACGACGAGCTGGTCCCCGACGAGGATCAGCCCGGTCCCGCCCGGCGGGCGTGACTTCCACACGCTTCGGCCGGTCGTCGCGTCGACGCAGGACAGGAAACGACCGTCGAATCCGTAGAGGTGACCGCGATGGTGGACCGGCGTCGAGAGCCGCGCTTTGAGCGTCTCGGCGCGCCACAGCTCGCGGCTCGTCCACCGCTCCGCCGCACGCACGACCTCGAGCGCCACGGTCGCGGGTGCGGCGGTGACGACGAACCTCCCCGCCCCGAGCGGCACGACCTGCGCGGTGCCGCCGTCCTGGTCGTCGGCCCCGACCTCGTGGCGCCACAGGATCGCGCCGCTCGCGGGATCGAAGCCGGTCAGCAGCTTGTTCGACAGCGCCAGGACCTGGGGCACTCCGGCGATCTCGGCGAAGATCGGCGACTGGTAGGCGGCACGGTCGTCTCCCCCGCTCGACCAGCGCACCTCGCCCGTCGCCTCGTCGAAGGCGGTGACGAGGCGCCCGGCGCTGCCTCCCGTCAGGACGAACAGCCGGCCGTCGCCCACGAGCGGCGTGGCGACGAAGCCGAAGCGCGGGGCCCGCGCCCCGAGCCGCTCGACGAGATCGACGGACCACACGGGCACGCCGTCGGCCAGGCGCAGCGCCAGGAGTCGTCCCCGCGGCGCGAGCGCGTAGACCCGGTCGCCGGAGATCACCGGAGTCGCCGCCGGCCCGTCGTCCGATCCGTCGTGCCCCGCGTACGTCGGCCCGATGCGGTGGCGCCAGTGCTCCTCGCCCGTCGCGGGATCGAGCGCGATCACCCAGTCGTCCCGGTGGTCCGAGAACATCGTCAACGCGCGACCGGAGGACACGACGATGCCGGAGTACCCGCTGCCGAGCGGCCGACTCCAGGACACGGCGAGGCCGAACTCGCCGGCGAACACGCCGTCCCCCGGCGCGCTGCCGTCGAGCGCGGGGCCGCGCCAGGTCGGCCAATCGGCGGTGAGGGCCGGGGCTGCGACCGCCAGCGCCAGGGCGAGAGTCTTCGGATACGGGTGCGGCACCACGGGGCTCCGGATCGCGGACGGCGTCATTGTAAACGCGACCGGGGCACGCCGAGCGAGCGGGCCACGGGCGCACCCGTGGCGGTCGAGCGCGCGAGGTCGTGATCCGCGTCGACGAGCCTCGCCGACCACGACCGTGGGCGGCGTGCGCTTGCGCCCGGGTCGCATTCAAGGTATCTCAGGCTGCGATCACGGGAGGACGTCGTGCGTGTTGCAATCCGGCTGGTGCTTGCGGCTTCGATCCTGGTCTCGCCCCGGGCCATCGCGCGCGACGGCGAATCCACGCTCCCGCCGATCCCCGATCCGCAGCTGCGCCACCGCCTGCTGATCGACGGCAAGCGGGAGCCGCGCGTGCCGCGGGCCCGGTCGACCGCCGAGACCGCGGCGCTCGCGGCGCAGGAGGACTACGACGTCACGCGCTACTTCCTGCAGTTGCGCTTCGACGAGCAGGCGAAGACGGTCGACGGCACGGTCGAGATCACGGCGGCGAGCCTCGTCGACGACTTCCAGCACGTCGTGCTCGACCTGCAGAGCAACATGGCGATCGTGGCCGTGACCCAGGGCCTGCCGTTCGTGTCGTACACGCGCAACGGCCACACGCTCGACGTCACGCTGCGCGAGCCGGTCGACGCCGGCAACTCGTTCACGATCGCGATCCACTACCACGGCTCGCCGCTCGAGTCCTCCGGCGCCTTCGGCTGGAACAAGTACTCCTCCTCGGGCCAGAAGCAGATGGTCTGGTCGCTGTCGGAGCCGGAGGGGGCGCGGCTGTGGTGGCCGTGCAAGGACCGGCCCGACGACAAGGCGCTGGTCGAGGAGTGGTGGACCGTGCGGCCCGACTGGATCGCGACCGGCAACGGCGCGCTCGCCGGGATCGACATCCTGGCCGACGGCGACAAGCGCTACCGCTGGCTGGCGACGAACCCGCTGCCGACCTACCTGGTCAGCATCGCCGCGACGAACTACGCCTCGTTCTCCCACAGCTACACCCCGCTCGCCGGCGGCGCGATGCCGGTCGACTACTACGTCTACCCCGAGGACCTGTCCGACGCCCAGACCTCGTTCTCGGCGACCCCGGCGATGATCGCCCACTACGCGCAGACCTTCGGCGAGTACCCGTTCGTCGACGACAAGTACGGGATGAGCGCCTTCCCCTTCGGCGGGGCGATGGAGCACACCACGAACTCGTCCTACGGCTACCAGCTGATCAACGGCGGCCACACCTACGACTTCATCGTGGCCCACGAGCTGGCGCACCAGTGGTGGGGCGACTCGGTGAGCCCCGAGAGCTGGCCCAACATCTGGCTCAACGAGGGCTTCGCCAGCTACTCCGAGGCGCTGTGGTTCGAGCACCTGGGCGGCGCCGCCGCCTACAAGTCGTACATGCAGTCGATGTGGGCGTCGTCGTTCAGCGGGCCGCTGTACGACCCGTTTGCGCTGTTCAGCAGCACGGTCTACGACAAGGGAGCGTGGGCGCTGCACATGCTGCGCGGCGTGCTGGGCGACGCCGCGTTCTTCCAGGGCCTGCGCGACTGGTACGCCGGCCACAAGGACTCGACGGGAAACACGGCACAGTTCCGCGGAACGCTCGAGGCGGTGCACGGCGCTCCGCTCGACTGGTTCTTCACGGAGTGGGTCTACCTCGCGGGACAGCCGAAGTACGAGTACGGCTTCAGCCCGGTCGATCCCGGGAGCGGGAGCTGGCGCACCTACGTGCGGATCGGCCAGACCCAGAGCGGGGCGGGGACCTTCACGATGCCGGTGCGGCTGACGCTCGTCACCGGCAGCGGCAGCGAGGTACGGACCGTGTGGAACGACGCCGATGACCAGGACTTCGTGCTGGAGACGGCCGCTCCCGTCCAGAACGTGCTGTTCGACGCCGACAACTGGATCCTCAAGACCTCGGTGACCCAGATCGCGCTGCCGGACGGCGACGGCGACGGCGTCCCCAACCGCAACGACAACTGCCCGGTCGTCGCCAATCCGTCGCAGGCCGATACCGACGGGGACCTGGCCGGCGACGCCTGCGACGACGACGACGACGGCGACTCGCTCGCGGACGACGTGGACTGCGCCCCGCTCGATCCCGATCAGGGCCTGCCCGGCGAGGTGCAGGGGCTCGTGCTCGCGGGCGGGAGCGGCGAGCCGACGAGCTTGAGCTGGTCGGCCGCGCCGCTGGCCGACGCCTACGACGTCTCGCGCGGCGCGCTCGGCGGCCTTCCCGGCGACTACGGGTCGTGCCTCGGGCCGCTCGTCCCGGGCCTGTCGCTCGTCGACGCCGACGTACCGCTGCCCGGTGCGGGGTACCTGTACCTGGTGCGCGCGGTCGACCTGGGCTGCGGAGGAGGGGGCTCGACCGGCAGCGACTCCGCAGGCGCCGAGCGCCCGTCGCCCTGTCGCTGACGGATCAGCCCAGGGGAACGACCTTGGTTTCCATCTCGCCCTCGAGCACGAGGACGTCCTTCATCTGCCGCAGCAGTTGCAGCACGCCGTTGCGGTCCTGACCCGGGCCGAACAGCGCGGACGGCGCGCCCGGCGCGGGGATGTGCATCGGCACGATCGTCCGCGCCCCGATGGCGTCCTGCAGCGCCTTCCGCCCCAGCTCGTCCAGCAGGTACCAGAACGGGACGAAGGCGACGTCGATGCGCTCGGCGGGAAGCGCGTAGCGCCCCAGCTCCGGGTGGCTCGCCTCGGTGTCGCCCACGTGCAGCAGGGTGGCCCCGTCGAGGTCGAGCAGGAACCCGATGTTCTGGAACGGCGTGGTGCGACCGTGGTGCAGGGTCAGGACCTTCAGCCCGAGCCCGTTCACGTCGACCGCGAGCTTCTCCCCCTCCGGCGGGAAGACGCCGCGGACGCGCGCGGCCACGGCGGAGAACGCCGGGAATACCTGCTCCATCCGGGCCACGGTCTGCGGCGTCGTGACGAAGGTCGCGGCCGGATTGGACAGCAGATGTCTCCCCACCGCGTTGCCGTCGAAGTGGTCGTTGTGCACGTGGGTCGCGAGCACCAGGCTCACGCCGTCGAACGGAGCGCGGCCGGCCTCCGCGGCGTTCTGCACCTCGCGGGAGAGAACGACGTGACCCGGCACGCCGGCGCGGTAGAGCGCATCGATGATGACCTTCTTGCCCCCGGCCTCGACCAGGAAGCCGGCGTTGCCGACGTGCGTGATCCGGACCTCGGTCGCGGAGGTCGCCGGAGGAGCCGCGTCCGGCGCCGCGGCGGCGCCGGAAGACAGCACCCCGGCCAGGATCGGCGCGGCGAGCCGGAAGCGGCACCAGAAACGATGTCCGACCACGATTCCCTCCCGCGTCCCGCACCGCCGCTCCCGATCGCGAAGCGGATCGCTCCGCGGACGAGGCGCCCGGCCTTCGATTGTGCCATCGGGGCTTCGAGCCGCGCCACGCACGGACCCGGGGGTGACGCCCCGTTCGGCCGCCTCGGTGCCGGCCCGGGGACGCTTGCCGGACCGTGGGTTCCAAGGGTCGGCTTTCCGGCGCCGTCGCGGCTTCGGCCGGGGCGCACGGCTTCCGAGCCGTCGCCGTGACCCGTGGCGCCGAGGCCGCGGAACCCTGGAACCGGCCCTCGGGGAACGTCCCCCGCGGGCCGGCTCAGCGGATCCCGTGCGTCCCGCGACCTTCAGATCGGCACGCGCGTCGGGCGAGATGGCGCGGACCGGCTCAGCGGATCCCGTGCGTCCCGCGGTTGACGAGCGGCGCGAGGAGCATCGTGATCGCCCCGACGGCGAGCGCGATCAGGGCGAGCTGCCCGAACAAGCCGCCGTAGACCATCACCGTCGCGACCGGATCGATCGCGCCGGCGGCCCCGCCCTCCTCGGCCACGCTGGTCAGCCGCGCCAGCAGCCCCGCGACGTACTGGGCGAACGAGATCGACAGGAACCACACGCCCATCATCATGCCCGTCATCCGCGGGGGCGAGAGCTTGGTGATCATCGACAGGCCGACGGGCGACAGGCACAGCTCGCCCGTCGTGTGGAACAGGTAGCCCAGCACCAGCCAGACGAGCGCCACGCTGCCGTGGTCGCGCGAGATCCAGGCGCCGTAGAACAGCGCCACGTAGCCCAGGCCGAGCTGCAGGATGCCCAGGCCGAACTTCAGCGGGATCGTCGGGTTGCGCGCGCCGAGCGCGACCCACAGCGCGGCGAACAGCGGGCCGAAGATCAGGATGAACAGCGGGTTGACCGCCTGGAACACCGCCGCGGGGACGACCAGGCCGAGCACCTCGCGGTCCACGTTGCGGTCGGTGAACAGGTTGAGCGAGCTTCCCGCCTGTTCGAAGAAGGCCCAGAACACGACCGACACCGCGGTCAGCGTCAGGGCGACCCACAGCCGGTGGCGCGCCACGGGCTCGCACTTGGTGAACGAGTAGCCGACGAGATAGGCCAGGATCGGGATCGCGGAGAACAGGAACAGGTAGCCGACGAACTCCGGGAAGTTCATCAGCGCGCAGGCCGCTCCGACGGCGACGACGACTCCGGCGTAGACCGCGACCTCGCGCGAGCGGGCGGGCGCGGCCAGGTTCGCCGGATCGAGCGGCCCGCCGGCGTCGGCGCGCTCGCGGAACCGCGCCTGCCCCCAGAGGAAGTTGACGAGGCCCGCGACCATCCCGACCCCGGCGAGCACGAAGCCCCAGCGCCAGCCGTAGGTCTCGCCCACCCAGCCGCAGACGACCGGCGCCAGGCCGGCGCCGACGTTGATGCCCATGTAGAAGATGGTGAACCCGGCGTCGCGCCGCGCGTCGCCCGCGTCGTACAGCTTGCCGACGATCGTCGAGATGTTGGCCTTGAAGAAGCCGTTGCCGACGATCAGCAGCGACAGCGCGAAGTAGAAGACGGGAACGCTCTCGATCGCCAGGCAGAACTGCCCGGCCGCCATCAGCAGCGAGCCGACGATCACCGCCCGGCGGTAGCCGAGCACGCGGTCGGCGATCAGGCCGCCGAACACCGGGGTCAGGTAGACCAGCGCGGTATAGGCGCCGTAGACGGTGTACGACAGCTCGTCGCCGAAGCGGAAGGTCTGCGTCATGTAGAAGATGAGGAGCGCACGCATCCCGTAGTAGCTGAAGCGCTCCCACATCTCGCTGAAGAACAGGACGTAGAGTCCGCGGGGGTGGCCGTGTGGGTCGTGCATGCTCGCTCCGCGCCGCCGACGGAGGTTACATCATCTCCGCTCACGCGGGAAGCAGTCGCGGGCCGGGCCGTGGCCCGTAAGTTCACGATCGCGTGCTCTCGCCTGGGAAGCAGTCACGGGCCGGGTCGTGGCCCGCACGCTCACGGACCGCGTGCTCTCGCCCGGCAAGCGCCCGCGGGGCGGGTCGCGCTCCGCACGCTCACGGACCACGTCCGGCCCCGGGAAGCAGCCGCCGGCCAGCTCGTGATCTGCACGCTCACGGGCAAAGTGCTCGTTCGGGAAGCAGTCGCCGGCCGGGTCGTGGCCCGCACGCTCACGGACCGCGTGCTCTCGCCCGGCAAGCGGCCGCGGGCCGGGTCGTGCTCCGCATGCTCACGGACCGCGTCCGGTCGCGGGGAGCAGGCGCCGGCCAGGTCGTGCTCCGCACGCTCGCGGACCGCCCGGACGCGCCGTGCGACGCGCGGCGACCATGTTAGAATCCGCTGGCCCGCGCGACGCATTCGGCCGCGCGGCGCACGGCCGGGTCCCGAGCTGCATGGCGATCAAGGGCCTCAAGCTGGCGACCGAAGCGATGGTGGGCGACTACCGCATCGCGGTGCTGAGCCGCGAGGCGAGCCTGCTCGGTCGCCGGGAAGTGTTCGGCGGCAAGGCCAAGTTCGGCATCTTCGGCGACGGCAAGGAGGTGGCCCAGGTGGCGCTGGCCCACGCCTTCCACAAGGGCGACACGCGCTCCGGCTACTACCGTGACCAGACGCTGATGCTGGCGCTGGGCATGCTGTCGCTCGAGGAGTTCTTCGCGCAGCTCTACGCCCACGCCGACGTCGCGGCCGACCCGGCGTCGGCCGGGCGCTCGATGACCGCCCACTTCGGCACGCGGGCGCTCGAGCCCGACGGGCGCTTCAAGCCGCAGACCGACCGCTTCAACTCCTCGTCCGACGTTTCGCCGACGGGCTCGCAGATGCCGCGCCTGGTGGGCCTGGGCTACGCCTCGCGGCTGTTCCGCGAGCTGCCCGAGCTGAAGCGCTTCGCCGAGCTGTCGCACCACGGCGACGAGATCGCCTTCGGCACGATCGGCAACGCGAGCTGCGCCGAGGGGCTGTTCTGGGAGGCGATCAACGCGATCGGCGTGCTGCGCGCGCCGGTGCTGCTGTCGATCTGGGACGACGGCTACGGGATCTCGGTGCCCAACGAGCACCAGGTCACCAAGGGCGACCTGTCGGCGGTGCTCGCCGGGTTCCAGCGCCGGCCGGGCGAGCGCGAGGGGTTCGAGCTGCGACGCGTTCCGGGCTGGGACTACCCGGCGCTGGTCGAGACCTACCTGGCGCTGGCCGAGACGGTCCGCCGCGAGCACGTGCCGGCGATCGTCCACGTCACGGAGATGACGCAGCCGCAGGGCCACTCCACCTCCGGGAGCCACGAGCGCTACAAGGACCAGCAGCGGCTCGACTGGGAGCAGGAGTACGACTGCATCGCGCGCATGCGGAGCTGGATGCTGGAGGAGAAGCTCGTCAAGGAGAAGGACGTCGAGCGGATGGAGGAGGAGGACCGGCGCCACGTCCGCGACGTGATGGACCGGGCGTGGGAGGCCTACGCCACGCCGATCCGCAAGGAGCGCGACGCGCTGGTCGAGATCCTGGGCGAGGTCGCCCCGCGCGCCGCGGCCGCGGCGGAGCTGGGGCGGATCCGCGAGCAGCTGAACAAGCTGGGCAACCCCTTCCGGCGCGACCTGCTGCGCGCCGCGCACGACGCGCTCGTGGCGCTGCGCGGCGACCCGCCCGCGCGGCGGGAGGCGCTCGCCGGGTGGATGGCCCACCAGCAGCGGCAGAACGAGGAGCGCTACAGCTCGCACCTCACCAGCGCCTCGCCCGAGGCGGCGCTCGCGGTGCCCGTGGTCGCTCCACGCTACGCCGACGACTCCCCCACCCTGCGCGGCTTCGAGATCCTGAACCGCTGCTTCGACGCGGCGCTCGCGCGCGATCCGCGCGTCGTCGCCTTCGGCCAGGACGTCGGCCGGCTCGGCGACGTCAACCAGGGCTTCGCCGGCCTGCAGGCCAAGTACGGCGAGCTGCGGGTGTCGGACACCGGCATCCGCGAGGCGACGATCCTGGGCCAGGGGATCGGCCTGGCCCTGCGCGGCCTCCGGCCGATCGTCGAGATCCAGTACCTCGACTACCTGCTGTACTGCCTGCAGATCCTGTCCGACGACCTGGCCACCCTGCTGTACCGGACGCGGGGCGGGCAGAAGTCGCCGGTGATCCTCCGCACGCGCGGCCACCGCCTGGAGGGCATCTGGCACTCCGGCTCGCCGATGGCGGGCATCATCCACCTGGTGCGCGGCGTCCACGTCTGCGTGCCGCGCGACATGACCCGCGCCGCCGGCATCTACAACACGCTGCTGCGCTCGGACGACCCGGGGCTCGTGATCGAGGTCCTGAACGGCTACCGGCTCAAGGAACGGCTGCCGTCGAACGTCGGCGAGTTCACGCTACCGCTGGGCGTGCCCGAGCTGCTGCGCGCGGGACGGGACGTGACGCTCGTGACCTACGGCGCGTGCTGCCGGATCGCGCTCGAGGCCGCCGAGCAGCTCGCGACCCTGGGCGTCGATGTCGAGCTGATCGACGTGCAGACGCTCTTGCCTTTCGACCGGCACGGCCGGATCGTCGAGTCGCTGCGCAAGACCGGCCGCGTCGTGTTCCTCGACGAGGATGTCCCCGGCGGTGCGACGGCCTACATGCTGCAGCAGGTGATCGAGGTCCAGGGCGGGTACTACCAGCTCGACGCGCCGCCGCGCACGCTCTCGGCCAAGCCGCACCGCCCGGCCTACGGCTCGGACGGCGACTACTTCTCGAAGCCCAACCGCGAGCAGGTCGTGCGCACGGTCTACGACCTGATGCACGACGCCGACCCGGCGGCGTACCCGCCGCTCGACTAGGCCTGGCCGCAGGCGCCGGCCGGGTGCTACGGCTGGCGCCAGAGCGCGGCCAGGTCGAGCGCGAGTCCCTCCCAGGCCGGGTGCTCGAGCTCCGCGTCGCCTTCGGCCTGCGCCACGTGTTTGAATGCACCGGCTTCGAGCCGATAGCAGTCGAGACGCCGCGCCTCGGGATCGACGATCCAGTAGTGCTGGACGCCCAGCTCCGCGTAGCGTCGGGCCTTCAACCCCTGGTCACGTTCGCGCGTTGACGGAGAGAGGATCTCGGCGACGAGCAACGGAGCGCCCTCGATCCCGCGCTTCGAGACCTGCAACGGATTCGAGACGACGACGATGTCCGGCTGCACGATGTCACCGGACGTCAGGATGACGTCGATCGGTGCGTGGAGCATCTCACCCAGGGAACGGGCGTGAAAAAAGTCCGCGATCTGTCGCTCGAGCCTGCCGGAGATTCGTTGGTGGGTCCCGCTCGGTGCCGGGGTCACGTACAACTCCCCCTCCACGATCTCGTAGCGCTTGCCGTCGTCCGGGGTGGCGAGGTAGTCGGAGTAGTCGAGCTTGCGCTTGAGTTCCGGTCCCACGACGGATCCTCCCTGCTCCCGGGATCGTACCGTGAGGCGCCGCTGCCGGCAACGGTCTCCGCGGGGTGGACCGCGGGCGGCCCCAGGGAGAACGGCGATGGGCTGGAGAGCAGAGCCGACGCTCGGCGTGAGATCGTGGCGGCGCGGGGCACCGGAAGAATCCATACGTCGTTCGGGCGCGCAGGATACCCCGGGGCGGCACCGACGAGTTGCAAGCCGAAAACGGTGTCGCCGGAGCGGCGCACACCGGGCTTCATTGGACGGACCGGCTTGGCCGAGCGGGCCCCGTGGGCGCGTCAGTTCGTCAGGTACGCGTACAGGTCGACCGTGACGCTCTTGTCCGTGGTGTTGTAGAGCAGCACACGGTAGCGGTTGAACGCCACGCCGTAGCGCGGCTGCGCCGAGGCGAAGTACGGCGTGTCGGCCGACACGCCGTGGGCCGTGGCCTCGAGCGAGAACGGCATCAGCCCCAGCTCGTTGAAGCCCTGCAGGATGCGCTCCTCTTCGGGGAACAGGATCGCGCCGACCGTCCCCGAGCGCTTGACGTCACCCTTGGTCGTGCCGTGCAGGCTGAGCACCACGGCGGGGAAGCCGGACGTGTCGAGCGTGCCGGCCTCGATCAGCCGCGTCGTCTCGTGCGGTCGCACCGGCGGGACGAGGATCTCCTTGAACGTCCGCAGCGCGGTCTGGTGGATCGGCTCCAGGAGCGAGACCTTCCCCTCGATCGCCTGCACCTCGGGGAAGTTCGTGACGAACACCTGCTCGATCTTCTGCGACACGATCTCGTCGGCGCGCGTGAGCACGAGCAGCACGACGGCCAGCGAGAGCGCGACGATCGTCGCGCGACCGCGGTGGGACATACGGACCTCCGCCGGCCGGGAGGAACTCCCCGCCCGCCGTCCCGGCGCCGGCAGGAGGGATGGGTCGAGGAACCGCTCATGGGCGATCGATCCGCCGACCGCCAGGGGATTCTACGAGCGGCGGCCTCCCGCTGCCCGGAGCGGCGACTTCTGTCGCTTCGCCTCGGCGATTCTGCCGGCCTGGATGGCCGGCGCTCCGCGCGGCGGCGTTCCGTCGCCGCACCCGGCGGAACGCTCCGCGAAGCCGCGGACGTCGGCGCACCGATCCAGGCCGGGGCGCGTCGCGGTGGGTGTCGGCATCCGCGGGGCACGCGACAGTCATCGACGCTCGGACCCCTCGAGGAAGCTCGCCCAAGGTGACGCGTCCCGCCCCACGGCAGGGGTGGAGCCGTCCCCGGCGCGCGCACTACACTCGCCCTGCGTGCAGCTCCATCTCGTCGACGGAACCTACGAGCTGTTCCGCGCCCACTTCGGCGCCCCGGCCGCGACCGCGCCCGACGGACGCCAGGTGGGCGGAACGCTGGGGCTCGGCCGCTCGCTGCTGTCGCTCGTCCGCACGGAGGGTGCGACCCACGTCGCGGTCGCCTTCGATCACGTCATCGAGTCGTTCCGCAACGCGCTGTTTGCCGGCTACAAGGACGGGACGGGCGTCGCGCCCGAGCTCCTGGCCCAGTTCGAGACGGCCGAGCGCATGGCGCGCGCCCTGGGATTCGTCGTCTGGCCGATGGTCGAGTTCGAGGCGGACGACGCGCTGGCCACCGCCGCCGCCCGCTTCGCGGCGGCCGCGCCCGTCGAGCGCGTGGTCGTCTGCAGCCCGGACAAGGACCTCGCGCAGTGCGTGCAGGGCGAGCGGGTCGTCCTGCGCGACCGCCGCCGGCGCACGACGAGCGGCGAGGCGGCGGTCCGCGAGCGTTTCGGCATCGCGCCGGCGTCGATCCCCGACTGGCTGGCCCTCGTCGGCGACGCCGCCGACGGCATCCCCGGCATCCCGCGCTGGGGCGAGCGCGCGGCGAGCCTGGCCCTCGCCGCCCACGGCCGGGCCGACCGCATCCCGGACGATCCGGCGCAGTGGTCGTTCTCGGTCCGCGGCGCGCCGGGCCTCGCGGCGAGCCTGCGCCAGCATCGCGGCGAGCTGGAGCTGTACCGGACGCTCGCGACGCTGCGAACCGACGTGCCGCTCTCCGAGCGGCCGGAGGACCTCGAGTGGCGGGGAGCGCGCCGCGCCGACCTCGAGGCGCTGTGCGCCGAGCTGGGGGACGACGAGCTGCCGGCGCGGGTTCCCGCCGGGGGCCGCGAGCGTTGAGAGCCGCCGCCCGGCTCGCCGGCGCGTGCGGCATGCGGCGTGCCGCACCGGGCACGGGGGGCGGGCGCGCCGGCGTGACGGCGCACCGCCCGCAGCGCCGCCCGAGCTGCCGGCTGCGGCCGATCGCCGTCGTCGCCGCCGCGGCCGCCTGCACGATCGTCGCCGCAGCGCCGGCCGAACTCTACGTCGGCGGCACGCAGGTCCACGAGCGGGACCTCGATCGCTGGGCCGAGGCGCTGCACGACGCGGGGCTGAACACGGTCTCCGCGACCGTCTACGCGCACCAGGGCGACTGGGACGACGACCACCTGTGGTACGCGGACGAGGAGCCGAGCGTCGTCGCCGAGATCCGCGCGGCGAAGGCCCGTGGCCTGCGCGTGGTGCTGATCCTGCGGGTCGCGCTCGACCATGCCTTCCCGCGTAACGAATTCCTGTGGCACGGCATGATCATGCCGGCATCGGAGGCCGCGCTGCGCTCGTGGTTCGAGCAGTACGCGCGCTTTGCGCTGCTGTGGGCCGGGATCGCCGAGCGCGAGGGAGTCGACGTGCTGGGAGTCGGCAGCGAGCTGAACGAGCTGGACGAGACTCTGCCGCTCTCGCGCTGGGGCAACCTGAAGAACTACCACGGCCACGCCTGGTACCAGCGGCTGTCGCGCCGGCGCGCGCTGCGCTTCGCCGATCGGATCGAGGAGCGGCACCTGGGCGTGAGCGGCCGCGAGAGCTACGCCGACCTGGAGCAGCTGCTGGACGCCAGGTTCCGCAGCCAGATCGCCTGGGGCAAGCAGGTCCACCTGCGCCGCGGTCCGCACACGCTGCGCCGGGTCAACGCGCGGCGCGTCCTGATCAACGAGCGCTGGGTCGAGCTGATCGAGCGCGTGCGCGCGGTCTATTCCGGCCGGCTGACCTTCGCGGCCAACTTCGACAGCTATCGCGCCGTGGGGTTCTGGCGGCAGCTCGACCTGATCGGGATCAACGCCTACTTCCCGCTGCGGCCCAACCTCGAGGCGCCGCGCACGGTCGAGGCGTTCGCCGCGAGCTGGCGCACGATCCTGGATCGCGTGCGAGAGCTGCGTCGGGCCCAGGGCCTCGGCGACCGGCCGCTGCTGCTGACCGAGATCGGCTACACGTTCCGCCGGCACTCGACCGTCGAGCCCTGGAACCACGAGGGGTTCGCGGTGGTCGGATGGAAGAGGCACGCGCGCGAGTTCGTCGTCTGGGGCGACGAGCCCGTCGACCGCGAGGAGCGGGCCCGCGCGCTGGCCGGGCTGCACCGGGCGAGCCGCGAGCGGCCGGGGGAGCTGGCCGGGCTGCTCTACTGGAAGCTCTCGACCGACGCCGCGCACGACGCGATCGAGCCGTTCGTGATCCACGTCGGGCCCGGCTCGGGCGACCCCGCGCTGCCCGTCCTCGCCGGGTTCGGCGTCGAGTCGTCACCCTGACCCGCGCGAGCGCCGAGCGCGGAGCCCGGCCCCGTATATAATCGGCCGCCCTGCTCGGCTTCGGGAGGACCCCATGGCACGACGCACGCCGTTCCCGCCCGTGTTCTGGGTGGCGAACCTGATCGAGGTGCTGGAGCGCTTCAGCTACTACGGCATCTACTTCGGCTTCGGCATCTACATGCAGCACCTGGGCTACAGCCGCGACCAGCTCGGCATCGTCCAGAGCATCTTCCTGTTCCTGTCCTACGGCGTGCCGGTGCTCTCGGGCTCGCTCGCCGACCGCTACGGGTTCAAGCGGGTGCTGATCATCTCCTACCTCGCCTACCTGCCGTCGATCCTGCTGTTGATCCTGACCAAGTCCTTCTCCGGGATCGCGCTGACGATGCTGTTCATCGGCTTCGCCGCCGGGATCTTCAAGCCGCTGATCTCGGGCACCGTGCGGCTGACGACGGACGGGACGAACAAGACCCTCGGCTTCGGCATCTTCTACCTGATGGTCAACGTCGGCGGCTCGCTCGGCCCGATCGTGGCCGGCTACCTGCGCGCGATCTCGTGGAACGCGGCGTTCGCCGCCGCCGCGGTGGCGATCGGAGTGATGCTGGTGATCACGCTGCTGTTCTACAAGGAGCCGCCGCGCGAGGCCAGCAGCGACACCCTGGGAAAGAAGCTGCGCGAGATCGTCGTCGTCCTGTCGGATCTCAAGTTCGCGTCGTTCCTGGTGCTGCTCGGGCTGTTCTTCTGGCTGCCGTTCTGGGCCTTCTTCAATCTGTGCGCGCTGTACGTCGACAGCAACCTCGACACGGCCGCGCTGTACCGCGTGCTGGACAGCGGACTGGGGTGGATCCCGCTGCTCGGTCCGTGGCTGCTGCGCGTCCTGTCCCACGAGCAGGACGGCGTGCGGCACGTCCTCGGCGAGTCGATCTCGCACACGGGCTGGATGATCATGCTGCTGCAGCTGCCCGTCTCGTGGTTCTTCGAGCGGCGGCGCGCGATGCCGTCGTTCATCTTCGGCCTGGTGGTCTCGGCCGTGGGCCTGGCGATCCTCGGCCGCGCGGCGACGGGCGCCGCGGCGCTGGTGTTCCTCGGCATCCTGCTGTTCGCCGTCGGCGAGATGATCACCTCGCCGCGGATCCAGGAGTACATCACCTGGATCGCGCCGAAGGAGAAGGCCGGGCTGTACATGGGGTCGAACTTCCTGGGCACGATGATCGGCGGGTTCACGAGCGGCTTCATCTACACCTCGCTCTACGGCCGGCTGGGCGACGCCGGCATGCCCCAGGCCGTGTGGTACGTGCTGGCCGTGCACATGCTGGTGGCGGCGCTCGTGTTCTGGGCCTTCGTCCGCTTCGCCGGCGAGTTCCAGGAGCAGACGGCCTGAGATGCGCGTCCGCGGGATTCACCCGGTCGCGGGCCTGCTGATCGCGGTCTCGGCGCTCGTCTCCCCCGGCGCCCGGAGCGGGGAGGGCGCGCCCGAGCCCAGCGCCCCGCCGCTCGCCATCCCCGAGGCGCGCGTTCCGGCCGACGGCCTGTTGACCGGCGGCCAGCCGACGCGCGAGCAGCTCGTGCGCGCGGCGGAGCTGGGCTATCGCGTCGTGATCGACCTGCGGCCCGCCGGGGAGGCGGGGCGGCTCGCGGGCGAGGAGACGATCGTGACCGGCCTGGGCATGCGCTACGTCCACATCCCGATCGCCGGCGCCCAGGACCTGACCGAGGCCAACGCGCGCCGGCTGGACGAGGCGCTGCGCCGGGCGGCCGGGGAGCCGGTGCTGTTCCACTGCGCCAGCGGCAACCGCGTCGGGGCACTGCTCGCGCTCGAGGCGGCGCTGGTCGACGGCGTCGCCCCGGAGGAGGCGCTCGCGCTCGGCAAACGTGCCGGCCTGACGCGGCTCGAGGAGGCCACGCGGCGGATCCTGGGGCTCGCGCCCGCCTCGCCGCACCCCTGAGGGCACAGGCGGCGCTCCACGCGCGAGGGCCGTGTGCGGATCCCTCGGGCGTGCTCCGCGTGCGGACCGTATCGCGTGTCCCCAACGCCAAGCTACGCCGCTCGTCACCCGGCGTTGCGGGGCCAGAACGAGAGCACGCGTCAGCCCCTTGCTCACCCGGTCGCACCGACGTACGCTGTTCCCACGGTCACACGGAACGGAGCCGCATGCGCCCGGGCCTGAATCGCAAGCTCGACTACGCCGATTACGCCGCGATCGCGGACGACGGCAAGCGGTACGAGATCCTCGAAGGGGGCCTCCACGTGACGCCGGCTCCGAGCACCGCTCACCAGCACGCGTCGAAGCGGCTGCAGCGGCAGATCGAGGCGTACTTCGAGGGGCGGTCCCTGGGCGAGGTGTTCGACGCCCCGATCGACGTGATCCTGAGCGCCCACGACGTCGTCCAGCCGGACCTCGTGGTCGCTCGGCCCGAGCAAGTGTCGCAACGAGGACTCGAAGGGGCTCCCCTGCTCGTCGTCGAGATCCTCTCTCCCGCGACCCGCGAGCACGATCGGAATCGCAAGGCCGCGCGCTATGCAGCGCTGAGCGTCCCGCACCTCTGGCTCGTGGACCCGGACGTCCGGCGGGTCGAGTGCTGCCGGCTCGAGCACGGTCGCTACGCCGCGGCGGCGGAGGGCGGTGCGGCGGCCTCGGTCCGCCATCCGGACTGGCCCGGCCTGACCCTCGAACTCGCACCGCTCTGGCGGTAGCGCCGGTTCGACGCTCGCCTCCGCAGGCAATCCACAGCACCGCGACGATCGTCTGCGTACAAGCGCACGCCGAAAGGGCGGCCTTTCGGCGATCGTCGGGGAACGCGGCGAGCCCGCCGGAATCGCGGCCTTGCCGTCGCGACGGCCGCTCCGGCGGACTCCGCGGCCGGCCGGCGGTATAATCCGCACAGGAGCCGCAGCCGCCGCCGGCAGCAAACGAGGGTCCCGCCGTGGTCGAGACGCATCCGACGCGGTACTGGCACGCGACGGAGGACGGGCGCATCCAGTGCGATCTGTGCCCGCGCTTCTGCAAGCTGCGCGAGGGCCAGCGCGGGATGTGCTTCGTACGCGCCTGCCAGGACGGGCGCGTCGTGCTGACGACCTACGGGCGCTCGAGCGGCTTCTGTGTGGACCCGATCGAGAAGAAGCCGCTGAACCATTTCTTTCCGGGCACGCCGGTCCTGTCGTTCGGCACGGCCGGCTGCAATCTCGGCTGCCGCTTCTGCCAGAACTGGGACATCAGCAAGTCGCGCCAGGTCGACACGCTCGCCGACGCCGCCTCGCCCGAGGCGATCGCCCGCGCCGCGGTCGAGCTGGGCTGCCGCAGCGTCGCCTTCACCTACAACGACCCGGTGATCTTCATGGAGTACGCGATCGACGTCGCCGCCGCCTGCCACGAGGCGGGCGTCCTGACCGTCGCCGTCACCGCGGGCGAGATCTGCGAGGAGCCGCGCGCCGAGTTCTTCCGCCACATGGACGCCGCGAACGTCGACCTCAAGGCCTTCACCGAGCGCTTCTACCACCAGATCTGCGCCGGGCACCTGCAGCCGGTGCTGGACACGCTCGTCTACCTCAAGCGCGAGACCGGGGTGTGGCTCGAGATCACGAACCTGGTCATCCCGGGCGAGAACGACTCGCCGGGCGAGATCGACGCGCTCTCCGCCTGGGTCGTCGAGCGCCTCGGCCCGGACGTTCCGCTGCACTTCTCCGCCTTCCACCCGGACTACAAGATGCTGGAGCACCCGCCGACCCCGCCGGCCACGCTGAGCCGGGCACGCGAGATCGCCCGCGGCAACGGCGTGCGTTACGCCTACACGGGGAACGTGCACGACCCGGAGGGCGACACGACCTACTGTCACGGCTGCGGCGACGCGCTCGTACGCCGGGACTGGTACGAGCTGCTCGACTGGCGCCTCGACGACCAGGGCCGTTGCCCCACGTGCCGCACGCCGTGCGCCGGCCGCTTTGCCGGCCCCCCGGGGCGCTGGGGGCGCAGACGCCTGCCCGTGCGCCTGGCCGAGTTCGCCGCGCGCGCGTAGGGTCCCACGTCCAAGGTTGTCGGCTGCTACAACAGCCCGGCGCGCTTTGCACGGGATGGCGTCGCCGTGGTGGGCTGAGCGATCCTCGTCAGGCGTTCTCTCAAGTCCGGATCGCAGTCAGAAACGAATCGACTCCAGTCCCGCGGGCTGCGAATCGTGACGAACGTCTCTTCCGGCTCAACGAAGACGACGACCTTCTTTCCATGATCGATGAGCCTGAAGGCATTCGCCAGCGTTCCAAAACTCTTGCCATCCCAGATCATGAAGCCGAGGTCGGCATCCTTGGCCATCTCCTCGTCCTTCGAAGCGAAGAACGCAAAGTCACGCCGAGAATGGGGAGCCGCAACCTCTCGAACCTTCCACCCCTTGAGGTTGTTGCGGCAGTTTCCAGAAACGCAGAAAACCTCCACAGCACCGTACCCACGCTTCGCCAGGTAAGCCTGGACCGTCTTGTCAGCGCCGTTGGCATCCCCGATCACAATGGGGAGTTTCTGTGCGATCATCCGATCGATGCGCTGACGAACCACCGCAGGGAGGCGGGTGACGCGGCGCGAGCCGCCAATGAACACCTTGCTCGTTTCTTGCTCCGCGTGCGGGTGACCGCGAGGACGAATACGTCCGCCGCACCGGCCGCGCAGAGGCCCTTCGTAATGGCATTCACCGTGGCTCCGGACCGAAACAGATCGTCGAACAGCAACACTCTCTATCCGGTGACCACCGCTTGATCCACCACGTGAGCGCCTTCGAGTAGACGGAGCCGAGTCTCGAAATCGTATACGTTCTTGAGTTCGGGGATGTCTTTTCGAAGACGAACGCACTCGAGGTGAACCGGGAGGCCAAGGTGGACCCCAAGAGCCGTCGCGAGCGTGACCACCGGCTGGTGAGGCCGGCTCGCTCTGGTCGGAGGGACGGGCACGATGATCTCCGCGCCGGGATTCCAAGATCTGACAAAACTGGCAGCGCTCTCTACGATGCCGTCCACCGCAGAAGGATCCGCTTTGTACTTGAGCCGGTACAACAGTTCCCCAAGCTCGGTCCGAGTGCTGTGGAATATCGGGCGACCGAATTCGTCGTCACCGAGATAGTCGCTGCTCAGCGTGTGGACATCGAGGACGAACCCTTCTCTCCACAGCCCGTCGACTTTCGCCGGGTTCGAACTCACCACACTGGAACTCCCGTCGACCCGCCTCGATGGTACGAGCCGACCGAGGCGAAAGCAACGACATTGCGCCGGGCCGGCGGGAGCAACCCCCCCCCAACAGAGGCGGTCGATTCGCGCGTGCCGGCTTGTGGCCAATCCATCGCCGCATGACGGTGCGGCACGACGAGCCGCACGTGATTGCTCCTCGGGCGTTCAACAGCGACACCTCAGTTTGGCTCCTCGGCGACCATCCTGGTCGTTGTCAGCAGTTCGTCCAGAGCCGCGCGGTTGAAGCCGACCAGCAGCGTCTTCCCGCGCAGCACCATCGGCGCGCGGTAGTTCCCCGTGGGACCCTTCAGGTCCGCGATCCGGACCGACCGCGCCGCGAGCGTCGTCGCACGGGCGCCGCGCGCGATCACGACATGACCCACCTTCCGCAGGAGGTCGCGCACCTCGGCGTCGGTGAGCGGCTCCTTCCTCGCCGAGCGCTGGGCCACGATCTCCGCGTCGCGCCCCGCCAGCACCTCACGGGTGCGCTCGCAGCCCTGTCAGGACGGGCGGTGGTAATAGAGATCGATTCGCGCCATCGTCCCCTCCTCCCGAGATCACCCGGGCTCGTGCCGGCGACATCGTACCTGGTACCGCGAAGCTGGACTCGGGTGATCGAGGTGTGGGAAGACCGACGGGCTCGACGACCGGGTCCCCGGCGAGATCGGACCCGCGGCTTCGGGTCATGGCGCAGGAGCGCCCCAGGGCGGCGCCGTATCGAGGCTCCCGCACCGACCCGGCGGCTCGCGGCTCCGTTCCCCGAGGTATCATCCGCGGCATGGCGCTCTCCCGCGGGAGCATCGTCCGGCGCTCGATCCTGCTGGTGGCGGTCGCGCTCGCGCTCGCCGGCGGCGGGGTCGTCGGCTGGCACCTGCTGGCACCCCGTGAGACCCCGGCCGGGCAGGCGCCGCTCACGGACCTCTCGCGGGAAGGGCTCGCGGCGTTTCGCGACGCGTTCAACGCCGCGGGTGACGAGGTCCGGCTGGTGGCGCTCCTGTCCCCCACCTGATTCGTCTGCGTGCGGGGGGCCTCCGCACTCGAAGCCGTGCTCGCCGATCACCCGGCGCGGGAGATCAGGGCGTTCGTCGTGTGGGAGCCGGTGCTGTGGACCGACGTCGCGCCACCGCGTGACGGCGTGCTGGCGCTGCTGCAGGACGCCAGGGGGCGACAGTACTGGGATCCGGACAAGCTGCTCTCGTCCGCCTGGGTCGCCGCGACGCAGGCCGCACCCGGCGCCTGGAACCTCGAGCAGGGACTGAGCGCCGACACCGTCGTGTGGGACGTGGTCGCGCTCTACCCGCCGGGCCCGCGCTGGGAACAGCACCCGCCCGCGCCACAGTTCGCCGGCTACCCGGTGGTCGATGCGCTCGACGGTCTCCGGCGGGAGCTGGGCACGCTCGTCGGTTCGCCCCCGCGCCCGTGACGCCGCGAGGGCACGGTCGGGCCGATGGCCGATAGTCGCCGCATGCTGCTCTGCGAGTCGCCGACCGTCACCGCCACGCACCGGCGGATCCTCACCCTGGCGTTCCTGGGCTGGACGTTCGACTTCTACGACCTGATCCTCTACACCTTCCTCACGCGCGCGATCAGCGACGACCTCGGGCTGTCGCGCATGGGTCATGCGCGCGCGCTCGGGCTGTCCTTCGCCGCCACCGCCGTCGGCGGCGTCGCGAGCGGCCTGCTGGCCGACCGCTACGGGCGGCGCACGCTCGTCTCGTGGACCATCCTGCTCTACAGCTTCGGCAGCCTGCTCTCGGGCCTGGCCTGGAGCGAGGGCTTCCTGTTGGTGGCGCGGGCGATCACCGGCCTGGGCGTGGGCGGCGAGTGGGCCGCGGGGCACGCGCTCGTCGCGGAGACTTTCCCCCCCGCCCGTCGCGGGCGCGCCGGCGCGCTGCTCCAGACCGGCGCGCCGGTCGGCGTCGGCCTGGCGACGCTGGTCGGCACGCTCGTCGCGCCGCAGATCGGCTGGCGCGCCTGCCTGATCGGCTCGAGCGCGACGGCGCTCCTCGCCTTCCTCGCCCGCCGCGGGATGCCGGAGTCGGACCTGTGGCAGCGCGGCGGGACGCCGGCCTTCGGCCGCGGCCTCGGCCGCCTGATCGGCGGCGACCTGGCGCGGCGCTTCTGGCTGGCGTTCGGGCTCACGGCGGCGAACGGCGCCGCGTACTGGCTGACCTACTCCTGGCTGCCCGAGTACCTCCGCTCGCGCGGCCTGACGCTCGCGGCATCGGGCCGCTACTACGCGGTGATCCTCGCGGGCGAGATCGTGGGGTACCTTTCGTTCGGCTGGTTCTCCGACCGTCTGGGGCGGCGGCCCGCGTTCTCGCTGTTCGCGCTGACGATGGCCACCGGGCTGCTGCCCCTGACCGTGCTGTGGGAGCGTTTCTCGGGCCGCCCGCTGCTGATCTTCGGGGCGATGCTGCTCGTCGGGCTGGGCACCGGCACGTGGAGCAACTTCGGCCCGATGCTGGCCGAGCTGTTCCCCACCGCCCTGCGCAACGCGGCGATGGGCTCCGTGCTCAACCTGGCCCGCGGCGTGCAGTTCCTCGCACCCGTGCTGATCGCGTTGCTCGAGCCGCGCTTCGGCCTCGCCGCCGGGATCGGCTTGGCCGCGCTGTTCTCCACCTTGGCGGCGCTGTGGGTCTGGACGCTTCCGGAGACGCGCGGGCGCTCGCTCGTGACCGAAGCGGTCTGACCCGCGGACCGGGCCGCCGCCCTCGGCTTCGACAGCCTCCGGCGCGCACCTTATAGTGAAGGGCTTCCGCCGAATCGGAGCCTCGGATGACGCCTTGTGCCGCACGCCGGGTCGCGATCCCCGGGGTCATCGTCGCCGGCGTGCTGGCGGCCGCCGCCGGCTGCGGCAGCGGCGCGGATGGAGCGGCGCACGGCCGACCGATCCCGGACGTCGAGGTCGTGACGCTGGCCCCGCGCCCGCTCGAGCGCGCGACGGAGTACATCGGCGCGGTCAAGTCGCGCCGCTCGATCACCCTCCAGCCGGAGGTCGAGGGTCTCGTGACCCGGATCGCCGTGCGCTCGGGCGAGCGGGTGCGGGCGGGCGACCTGCTGGTGGAGATCGACGCCGAGCGCCAGCGCGCGCTCGTCGCCAGCCTCGAGTCGGTCCACGCCGCACGCCAGGCCGATCTGGACTACGCGCGGCAACAGGCTGCGCGCCAGCGGCTGCTGCTCGATGCCGGTGCGACGAGCGAGCAGGAGCGGGAGCAGGCCGAGACCGCGCTGCGGACCGCCGAGGCGCAGCTGCGCGTGGTCGAGGAGCAGATCCGCGAAGAGCGCGTGCAGCTCGCCTACCACCGCGTGACGGCCCCCGCCGGCGGGGTCGTCGGCGACGTTCCGGTGCGGGTCGGCGACCGCGTCACGACCTCGACGGTGCTGACCACGCTGGACGCGAGCGGCGCGTTCGAGCTCTACGTCCACGTGCCCGTGGGCCAGGCCGCGGGGCTCGAGCCGGGACTCGCCGTCAAGCTGCTCGACGCCACGGGCTCGACGATCGGGTCCACGACGCTCGACTTCGTCTCGCCTCAGGTCGACGAGCGGACCCAGTCGGTCCTGACCAAGGCGCCGCTTGAGGACGACCTCGGGCTGCGCACCGGCCAGCTCGTGCGGGCCCGCCTGGTGTGGACCGCGGAGCCGGGCCTGGCGGTGCCGGTGACCGCGGTGTCCCGGCTCAACGGCCGGTACTTCGCCTTCGTCGCCGAGCAGCTCGACGGCCGGACCGTCGCCCGGCAGCGCCCGCTGCGCCTGGGCCCGATCGTCGGCGACGACTACCTGGTGCTCGACGGCCTCGCGGCCGGCGAGCGGCTGATCGTCTCCGGGCTGCAGAAGATCGGCGACGGCGAGCCGGTGAACGCGCGGAGCCGCGCCGAGGCGCCCGGCGCGCCGGCGGGGCCGGTCGGCCCGCGGCGCTGACGAGGCCGCCGCGCGATGTCGCTCGACGTCTTCATCCGGCGGCCGATCCTCTCGACCGTCCTGTCGCTGCTCGTGATCCTGGCCGGGGCGATCGCGATCCCGACGCTGCCGATCGCCCGCTACCCGCAGCTCACCCCGCCGTCCGTCTCGGTCACCGCGATCTACACCGGGGCCAACGCCCAGACCGTCGAGAGCGCCGTCACCACGCCGCTCGAGCAGGTGATCAACGGCGTCGAGGGGATGACCTACCTGCAGTCCTCGAGCACGTCGAGCGGGATCAGCACGATCAACGTGTACTTCGAGATCGATCGCGACCCGGACCTGGCCGCGGTCGACGTCCAGAACCGCGTGAACCAGGCGACCGGGCGGCTGCCGGTGGACGTCCGCAACAACGGGATCACGGTGACCAAGAACACCGCCGGCTTCCTGATGGGGATCGGCTTCGTCTCCGAGGGCGACCGCTACGACTCGCTGTTCATCAGCAACTACCTCGACCGCTTCGTGCGGGACGAGCTGAAGCGGATCCGCGGCGTCGGCAACGTCATCATCTTCGGCGAGCGCAAGTTCGCGATGCGGCTGTGGCTCGATCCGGTCCGCCTGGCCGCCCGCGGCCTGACCGCGGGCGACGTGCTGGCGGCGCTCGAGAGCCAGAACGTCCAGGTCGCCGCCGGGGCGGTCGGCGGCGCGCCGGCCGCGGCCGAGCAGCGCTACAGCCTGAGCATCCGGACCGTCGGCCGGCTGAGCGAGGCCGAGGAGTTCGAGCGGCTCGTGCTCGCCTCCGGCCCCGAGGGCGCGCTCGTCCGCCTGCGCGACGTCGGCCGCGTCGAGCTCGGCGCCGAGACCTACGCGTCGAACCTGCGCTTCCTCGGGCTCGCCGCCTCGGGCCTGGGGATCCAGCTCCTGGCCAGCGCCAACGCGCTCGAGGTCGACGCCGCGGTGCGGGCCGAGATGGAGCGGCTGGCCCCGAGCTTCCCGCCCGGCCTGATCTACCGCATCGCGTTCGAGAACGCCTCGATCGTGCGCGAGTCGATCGCCGAGGTGCTGAAGACGCTGGCCGAGGCGATCGGCCTGGTCGTGCTGGTGATCTTCCTGTTCCTGCAGAACTGGCGCAGCACGCTGATCCCGGCGATCACCATTCCGGTCTCGCTCGTCGGGACCTTCGCCTTCGTCAAGCTCTTCGGCTTCTCGATCAACACGCTGACGCTGTTCGGCACGGTGCTCGCGACCGGCATCGTCGTCGACGACGCGATCGTGGTGATCGAGAACATCGAGCGGCACATGCGGGAGGAGCGCAAGCGCGCCTTCCCGGCGGCGGTGGCCGCGATGCGCGAGGTCTTCGGCGCGGTGCTCGTGATCGGCATCGTGCTGGTCGCGGTGTTCGTGCCCGTGGCGTTCTTCCCCGGGACCAGCGGGCGGCTGTACCAGCAGTTCTCGCTGACCATCGCTTTCGCCGTGGTGCTGTCGGTGTTCAACGCGGTCACGCTGACGCCGTCGCTGGCCGCCTTGTTGCTCGACCGGGAGCACCACACCCCGGGGAGGCTCTTCCGTCTCGTCAACCGCGTGATCGAGCGCGGCACCGAGCTCTACGCGCGGGCGGTGCGCGCGGCACTCGGCCACCGCGGCCTGATGCTCGTGGCGTTCGTCGCCGGGCTGGCGGCGACGGTCGGCGTGTGGCGCATGATTCCCTCGGCCTTCGTGCCCGAGGAGGACGAGGGGTACTTCATCTCCGTGGTGCAGGCCCCGGCCGGCGCCTCGCTCGAGTTCACGACCGAGATCGCGGAGCAGGCCGAGGCGATCCTCTACGCGCAGCCGGAGGTGGCGGGGGTGTTCTCGGTGATGGGCTTCAGCTTCAGCGGCTCGGCGCCCAACGTCGGGATGATCTTCACGCGGCTCGCCGACTTCTCCGAGCGACGCGAGGGCGAGCACTCGCTGGCGGCGGTGCTGGGCCGGGTCCGTGGGCCGCTCGGCGGCATCCCGGGGGCGGTCGTGGTCCCGTTCGCCCCGCCGGCGATCCAGGGACTGTCGGCGTTCGGCGGCTTCCAGTTCGAGATCCTCGACCGCTCGGGGGGCGACATCGGCGGGCTCGAGTCCGTGACGCGCGCGCTCGTGGCCGCCGGGAACTCGGGCGGCAGGGTCGCCGGCCTGTTCAGCCCGTTCCGTGCGAGCGATCCCCAGCTCGTCGTCGAGATCGATCGCGACCGCGCGCTGGCGCTGGGGGTTCCGGTGCGCGGCGTGGCCGAGGCGCTCCAGGTCTTCCTCGGGTCGCAGTACGTCAACGACTTCGACTTCAACGACCGCGCCTACCGCGTCTACGTCCAGGCGGACCAGCCGTTCCGTGCCGATCCCGGCGACCTGGTGCAGGTCCACGCCCGTGCCGCGGACGGCTCGATGGTCCCGCTCGACGCCGTGATCCGCGTGCGCGAGGCGACGGCACCGCAGGTGATCAACCACTTCAACCTGTTCCGCTCGGCGGAGATCACCGGGGCCGGCGCGGCGGGAGTCAGCTCGGGCCAGGCGCTGGCCGCGATGGAGCGGCTCGCCCGCGCCGAGCTGCCGCCGGGCTACGGCTTCGCCTGGGCCGGCCAGTCGTTCGAGGAGGTCCGCGCCGGGGCGCAGGCCGGGCTGATCTTCGCGCTGAGCGTGATCCTCGTCTACCTCGTGCTGGCCGCCTTCTACGAGAGCTGGGTGCTGCCGTTCATCATCCTGCTCGGCGTTCCGCTGGCCGTGCTCGGCGCGCTCTCCGCCCAGCTCGCGCGCGGGCTGGCGAACGACGTGTTCTGCCAGGTCGGCCTGGTGCTGCTCGTCGGCCTCGCCGCCAAGAACTCGATCCTGATCGTGGAGTTCGCCGAGCAGCTCCGGCGCCGCGGCCGGACGATCGTCGAGGCCGCGGTCGACGCGGCGCGGATCCGCCTGCGGCCGATCCTGATGACGTCGATCGCGTTCGTGCTGGGCGTCGCGCCGCTGGCGCTGGCCTCCGGGGCGGGGGCCGCGGCGCGCAACTCGGTCGGGACGTCGGTGATGGGCGGGATGATCGCCTCGACGTTCCTCTCGGTCGTGTTCATCCCCGTGCTGTACGTGGTGCTGCGCACGCTCGCCCCCGGCAACGTCCGGCAAGCTGCCGCGGTCGAGGCCGGGCGGCCGACGGAGGATCGTGATGCGTGACGCTCGGCTCCCGTGGCCGCGCCGGCTCGCCTTGCTCGTCGCCTGGACCGTCGTCCCGCCGCTGGCCGGCGCGGCGCGTGCCGCGGACGCCGCGGCCGCGGAGCCGCCGCTCGAGGCCGTGTCGTTCGACGAGGCCGTGCGGCGGGCGATCGACCACAACCACGACGTGGCGCGGGCGGCGACGTCGATCCTCGAGGCCGAGGCGCTGCTCGGCCGGGCGCGCGCCGCGGTCAAGCCGAGCGTCGACGCCCAGGCGGTCGAGACCCAGCTCGACGGCGAGCGCGGCTTCGGCGGGACGGTGGTCCGGCCCGATCGCCAGCTCGTGCTGCTCGCGACCGCCGCGGTCCCGGTGCTGGCGCCGATGCGCTGGGCGGCGACGGCGCAGGCCGCCGACCGCGTGGGGATCGCCCGGCTGGAGGCCGCGGATGTGCGCAAGCAGGTGGCCGTCGCCGCCGCGCAGGCCTACCTCGCGATCATCACCGAGCGGCGGCAGCTCGAGATCGACGAGCGGGCGCGCGATCACGCCCGCGCGCACTTCGACCACGCACGCACGCGCTTCGAGGGCGGGAGCGGGAGCAAGCTCAACGCGCTACGCGCGGCCGACGTGCTGGCCACCGACGAGGCGCTGGTCGAGCGCTCGCGGGCCACGCTGCGCCTGGCGCAGGAGGCGCTGGGAGTGCTGCTCGCCGCCGATCGCGCGATCGACGCCGGTGCGGAACCCGTGTTCGACCTCCCGCCCGCGGAGCCCGAGCCGGCCCTCGGCGAGCGCAGCGACCTGCGGTTGCTCGCGGCCCGACGCGACGCCGCCGAGCGGGTGCTGCGCGACTCGTGGAAGGACTGGATGCCGACGATCGAGGCGGCGTTCTCGCCGGAGCACGTCGATCCCGCGGGCGCCTTCGAGGAGGCCGACACCTGGCGCGCGACGGTCGGGGCCCGCATCCCGCTCTATGCCGGCGGGGAGCGCCGGGCCGATCGCCGGCTGCGCGCCGCCGCCGCCGAGTCGGCGGCGATCGAGCTGGAGCAGGCGGAGCTGCTCGCCCGCGGGGAGGTTCGGGCGGCGTGGATCGCGATCGAGGCCGCCACGCGGGCCCTGACGCACGCGCGCCTCGCGGCCGAGCACGCCGACGACGTGCTGCGGATCACCGACGTCGCGTTCCGTGCGGGGGCGACGACGAACATCGAGCTGATCGACGCGCAGCGCCGGGCCCGCGACAGCGAGAGCGGGGTCGGCGAGGCCGAGGACGTGCTGCGTCAGGCGCGGCTCCGCCTGCTGGTGGCGCTGGGGCGCTTTCCGGGCTGACCGGCGCCTTTCCGGGCGGCCTTGCCGCTCCCTCGCTCTCCGCCCATATTCGGACCGGGGTGGTCCGGAATCCGGGGGCGTGGAGTCTCGGCATGGCCAGGTTCCTCGCAGCGCCGCGCGCCCGTGGGGTGCTCGTGGGCGCGCTGTTCCTCGTCACGGTGTCGACCGGCAGCGACGCCGAGACCGCCGCCGGCCGGCTCGCCGGCACGGTCGTGCTGGGACCCCAGCTCACCGTGCGCCGCGTGAAGTTCGACCTCTACGCCGATCCCGCCCGCCGGTCCGCGCCGGCCGAGGCGCCGTCGCTGGCGGACGAGATGCAGAACGTCGTCGTCTACCTCGAGTCGGTGCCGGCGGGCCGCGCGCCGTCGCCGGCGACGGCCGCGCCGCGTGAGATCGGCCAGGAGAAGCTGACGTTCGCGCCGCACGTGCTGCCCGTGGTCAAGGGGACCACGGTCGAGTTCCCGAATCGCGACACGGTGTTCCACAACGTCTTCTCGCTGTCCAAGGCCGCCGCGTTCGACCTCGGGCGCTACCCGACCGGCGCGTCGAAATCGGTGCGGTTCTCGACCCCGGGAGTGGTCAAGGTCTTCTGCCACATCCACTCCGACATGAGCGCGATCGTGCTCGTCCTGGACAACCCGTACTTCGGCTCTCCCGGCACCGACGGGCGGTTCGCGATCGACGGCATCCCGCCCGGCGAGTACGAGGTCGTCGCCTGGCACGAGCGCGCGCGGCGCTCGGCGCGCAAGGTCCGCATCGACGCCGGCCGGACGACGGAGGTCGTCTTCGAGATCCCGCTGGAGGAACGCGCCGATGACGGCTAGCGGAGCGGAGCCGTCCGGCGCGGCGCCGCCCGCGGCGCACCGGCCGCGCTTCGCACGCGTCCGTCCCAGCCTGGGCACGAAGCTGATCCTGTTCAGCACGCTGCTCACCGTCAGCGTGGTGTTCGTCGCCTTCCTGCTGCTGAGCCTGTCGATCCGCCGGCAGACCAAGGAGTTCCTGGCGGGCACGCTCGGCCACCAGCAGCGCGCAATCATCGACCTCCAGCGCGGAAGCCTGGAGCAGCTCCTGCGGATCTCCGCCCTGATGACGGACAGCCCGACGCTGCGCGCGGCGATGGAGACCTACCACTCCGAGGCCGCGCCGTCGTCGGGCGTGCGGCCCGATCTCTTGGAGACGATCCAGACCGAGGTCGACAAGGTCGCCGCGGCGCTCGGCCGGGACCTGTTCCTCGTCACCGATCGACGCGGGGCCGTGCTGGCGTGGCGCGGCGGAAGCGCCATCCGCGGCGGCGAGGACTTGGCCGCGCAGCCGACGATCCGCCGCGTGCTGGAGCAGGACCTGCCCGTCGCGGAGCAGAACTTCGCGGTGCTGGAGCTGGGCGGCGAGCACTACCGGGCCGGCAGCGTGCCGATCGTGCTGCAGGGCTACGTCATCGGCACGCTGACGATCGGTGACCGGATCGACGACCGCTTCGTGCGGCGGATGCAGGAGAGCTTCGACTGCGACTTCATCGCCGCGGCGGGCGGCCGGGTCGTGGCGTCGACCCTCGCGAGCGCGGTGAGCGGCGCCGATCTCGACCGGCTGAGGTCGGACGCGCCCGGCGCCGGCGCGCCCAAGGTCGTGCGCCTGGGCGGGACGGAGTACGTGGCCGCCAGCCTGGCGCTCGGCGGCGACGGGAGCAGCGGCGGGATCGACCTGTTCCTGCTGAGCTCCCTCAGCCGGGCGCTGGGCGACTGGAGCGACTTCGTCGTCCGGCTGGTCGTCGCCTGGGGGCTGTTCGCCGTCGCCCTCGCCGGCCTCGCCGCCTGGCGCCTGTCGCGCTCGGTGCTGCGCCCGCTCGAGAGCTTCGTCGGCTTCATGCGCTCGGTGGCGGGCAGCGGCGATCACTCCCGCCGCTACGACCACCCGACGCCGTGCGTCGAGGTCGAGGCGCTGAGCGAGACCTACAACCAGCTGATCGAGTCCCTGCGGCGGCACGAGCGGCGGCTGTTGGAGCAGGCGCGGCTGGAGCTGGAGCGGCTGGAGCGGCTGAAGGAGTCGGAGAAGCTGGCGAGCCTGGGCCGGATGCTGTCGGGCGCGGCACACGAGATCAACAACCCGCTCACCGGGGTCGTCGGCAACCTCGAGCTGCTGCTGCGCGACCCGGGCCTCGACCCGGCGGCGCGCGAGCGGCTGGAGCGGATCTGGCGCGAGAGCCGGCGGATCGTGTCGCTCGTGCGCAACCTGCTCAAGATCTCGCACCGCGACACCGGCGAGCGCGTGCGCGTCGACCTCCACCAGGTGCTGCGCGAGACGGTCGAGGTGCGCCGGCACGACTTCATCTGCGCCGGCATGCGGCTGGAGCTGGAGCTCGCTTCCGAGCCGGTCCGCGTCCTGGGCAGCGAGCTCGAGCTGCACCAGGTGTTCCTCAACATCGTCAACAACGCGTACGACGCGCTGCAGGAGTCCTCCGGCCCGGGGTGCCTGACCGTCCGCAGCGCGGTCGCGGGGGACCGCGTGGTCGTGACCTTCGCCGACAACGGTCCCGGGATGGAGAGCCCGCGGCAGGTGTTCGATCATTTCTACACCACCAAGGGGATCGGCAAGGGCACCGGCCTCGGGCTGAGCATCTGCCACACCATCGTCCGGCGGCACGGCGGCGAGATCACCGCCGAGAACCTGCCCGCGGGCGGCGCCTGTTTCCGCCTCACCCTCCCGCGGGCCGTGCGGGAGACGGTCCACGCGCGCGACGTGCAGACAACCGGCGCCGCGGCGGCGCCGGAGGCGACCGACGCTCCGCTCGCCGCCCGGGTGCTGATCGTGGACGACGAGCCGACGATCGTCGACCTGCAGAAGGAGATCCTCTCGGCGCTCGGCGCCGCGGTCGTGGGCGTCCATTCCGGCGACGACGCGATCGAGCTGCTGCGCGAGCGCCCGTTCGACATCATCGTCACCGACCTGAAGATGCCCGGCGCGGTCTCGGGGCAGCAGCTGTTCCGCTGGGTCGAGTCGAACCTGCCGGAGGCCGCGGGCGGTTTCGTCTTCGTCACCGGCGACACCGCCGGCGAGGAGAACCGCGAGTTCATCGAGCGCGCCGGGGTGCGTTGCCTGGCCAAGCCGTTCTCGATGCCGGACTACGTCCGCACGCTGAGGGAGATCCACGATGCCCGACTCGCGTCGCGCTGAGCGGCGCCCGCCGCTCCACCGCCGCCCGGCGCTGCCGCTCGTGCTCGCCGTGCTGCTCCAGCCACCCGTCGCACCGCAGCTCGAGGCCCAGACCCGCGAGCGCGTGCGGGTCCAGGGGCTCGTGGACGCCGAGCACTGGAACACCGACTCCGGCTCGCGTCTGCTGACGCGCAACGAGGGCGACCCGGCCGGCGCCGGCCGCCTGCGGCTGTGGGGCGCGGCCGACGTCGTCGCCGGCCTGCAGGGCTTCGCGCTCGGCGAGGTCGAGGCTGGGAACGGCTCGGACGAGGAGCAGACCGAGGTTGAGCTGGAGCAGGCCTTCCTGCGCTACGACTTCCCCGGCGCGGCACGGTTGCGCCTCGACGTCGGGAAGATCCTGGTGCCGTTCGGCAACTTCGGCCACCGCTCGCTCTCGAGCATCAACCCGCTGGTCGGTCGTCCCGCCGGCTACGACGTCGCCTACCCGGTCGGCGCCGTTCTCGGCGGCAAGCTCTCGCGAGTGGACTGGCGGCTCGCCGTGCTGGACTCGCCGCAGGTCAACCAGGATTACGTGCCCGACGCGGACGCCGCGCTGCGGCCCGCGGCGTCGCTCGGCGTCACGCCGGCGATCGGCGTGCGCCTGGCGGCCTACCACACAGCGGGGCCGTACCTCGGCCGCGGCGTGGGTGCGGCGCTGCCGGCCGGCAGCGGCTGGCGCGACTTCGATCAGCAGATCTTCGGCCTCGAGCTGGCGCTGAGCCGCGGCTACTTCGAGCTGAACGGCGACCTGGCGTTCTCGCGCTACGAGGTGCCGACCCGCGAGCGGGACTCCCGCGGCCGGGCCTGGTACCTCGAGCCGAAGTACACCTGGACGCCGCGCTTCTTCACCGCCCTGCGCCTCGAGTACGACGACTACCCCTTCATCCTGCCGATCAGCAGCTCGCTCTGGATCGCCGACAACGCCGCGTTCTACGACGTCGAGGTCGCGGCGGGCTGGCGCTTCAGCCCGGACCTGCTGCTCAAGGCCGCCTACCGCTGGGACCACTGGCGCGTCGACGACCACGACTTCTTCCCCGACGGGAACTCGTTCGCGCTGCAGGTCTCCTACGAGTTCGACGTGAACTCCCTGTTCGAGCAGCCGCGGTAGCCGGGCCGGCTGAATCCCGCGCCGAGCCCCCGCCCGCCGCGCCGGCCCGGGAGGCGTCGGCCGCCGGCCGGGCCTCCGCCGCGGAACGTCGGCGCCGGCGCTCGGCGCCCGCCGAGTCGGGCCGCGCCGGCAGCGGTCGCGCGGCGCGCCCCGGCCGTTCCGCGACCGACCCATCTCGGGTATGCTTGCCCGCCGCGTCCGGCCGGGGCGCTGGAGGAAGTCGGCGGATGCAGCAGGACCAGCACCCGGGCGCCACGCCCGCCGAGTTCAAGCCGTTCGTCCCCGCGACCGAGTCGGGTGTCGCCGAGTTCACGCCCAAGGCGGTGGCGCTCGGCGCGTTCTTCGGGATCGTGTTCGGCGCGGTGACCGTCTACCTCGCGCTGCGCGCGGGCCTCACGGTCTCGGCCTCGATCCCGATCGCCGTGCTGGCGATCGCGGTGTTCAAGCGGCTGGGGAAGTCGACGATCCTCGAAAACAACATCGTGCAAACGATCGGCTCGGCCGGCGAGTCGATCGCGGCCGGGGTGGTGTTCACCGTCCCGGCGTTCCTGTTCATCGCCGGCGGGACGGCGGCCGGATCGTTCAACGTCGTCCAGATCGTGACGCTCGCGGCCGTGGGCGGGATCCTCGGCGTCTTGATGATGGTGCCGATGCGCCGGGCGCTGATCGTCAAGGAGCACGGGCAGCTCCCCTACCCCGAGGGCACGGCCTGCGCCGAGGTGCTGGTCGCCGGCGAGCGCGGCGGCGAGATGGCGAAGACGGTGTTCGCCGGCTTCTGGGTGGCGATCGCCTACACCTTCGCCAACAAGCTGTTCGCGCTGTGGCGCGAGGTGCCGCGCATCCTGGTCACCGGCCCGACCCATCCCTACAAGAACGCCACGCTGACCAGCGAGATCACGACCGAGTACCTGGGCGTCGGCTACATCATCGGTCCGCGCATCGCGGGGATCATGGTCTCGGGCGGAGTGCTGTCGTGGCTCGGCCTGATCCCGCTGCTGTCGCTGCTCGTGCCGGACGAGGCGGTGCGCGAGGCGCTGGTGCGGGTGGGCAAGGACCCCGGCCTCGTCGTCTCCAATCCTCCGCGGGCGATCTACGAGGCCTACGTCCGCTACATCGGAGCGGGAGCGGTGGCGATGGCCGGCCTGATCACGCTGGCGCGGACGATGCCGGTGATCTACCGCTCGATCCGCGACTCGCTCAAGGAGCTGCGCGGCGGCGTGGGCGGGCAGGCGCAGCTGCGCACGGAGCGCGACATCCCGATCCTGTGGGTCGCGATCGGGTCGGCCGCGATGGCGCTCGTGATCCCGTTCGTGCAGGAGATGCCGGTGGGGCGGCCGTGGTCGCTGCTCGTCAGCCTGCTGATCGTCGTCTTCGGCTTCTTCTTCGTGGCGGTCTCCTCGCGCATCGTCGGCCTGATCGGCTCCTCCTCCAACCCGATCTCGGGCATGACGATCGCCACGCTGCTCGGCACCTGCCTGATCTTCGTGCTCGTCGGCTGGGCCGACGCCGCCGTCCCGCCGGCCGCGGTCCAGGGCGCGGCGCTGGCGATCGGCGCGATCGTCTGCGTCGCCGCGGCCAACGCCGGGGCCACGTCGCAGGACCTGAAGACCGGCTACATCGTCGGCGCGACGCCGATCCACCAGCAGCTCGGCCTGCTCGTCGGCGTGTTCGCGTCGGTGGCGGTGATCGGGTTCACCCTGATGCTGATGCACAACTCGACCTGGGGACCGATCGGATCGGCGCGGCTGCCGGCACCGCAGGGCACGCTGATGGCGACGATCATCCAGGGCGTGCTGTCGCGCGACCTGCCGTGGGGCTTCATCTTCGTCGGCGCCGCGCTGGCGGCGATGGTCCAGCTGTGCGGGGTGAGCGGCCTGGCCTGGGCGGTCGGGGCCTACCTGCCGATCTCGACGACCTTCCCGATCTTCGTCGGCGGAGCGATGCGCTGGCTGGCCGACCGCGTTCGCGGCCAGGGCGAGTCGAGCGAGATCTCCTCGGGGATGCTCTACGCCACCGGCCTCGTGGCCGGAGGCTCGATCGGGGGGCTGCTCACGGTGCTGATCGGGCAGATCCCGCTCGGCGGGGCGTCGGGCGGCCTGGTCGACCGGCTGAACAACCTCGGCGAAGGGATCCAGGAGTCGCTCGGCGCCTGGCCGGCGTCGATCGTCGCGCTCGTGATCTTCAGCGGGCTGTGCGTCGTGCTCGTGCGCCGCGCGCTGCGGAAGCTCGAGGTCTAGCCGGGCCGAGCGGCATCCACCCGCCGGGGCCCGACCACGCCGGAGGCTCACCGGTCCCCGCGCGCACCTCCGCGAGGACGATGGTCGCGGCGAGTCGGGCGGCGGCGCGCGTGCCTCCGGGAAGCTCAGGAATCGCGGCGGGCCGCGGCGACGATCTCGGCGATGATCGCGAGCGCGATCTCCTCCGGAGTGCGCGCGCCGAGGTCGAGACCGACGGGCGCCCGGATGCGTGCGATCGCGTCGTCGGCCAGGCCCGCCTCCCGCAGCGCGGCGATGCGCTTGGCGTGCGTGCGACGCGAGCCGAGCGCGCCGACGTAGCGCGCGGGACTGGCGAGCGCGGCCTCGAGCGCCGGCAGGTCGAGCTTGAGGTCGTGGGACAGCACCACGACGTAGCTGGTCTCGTTGAGGCCGATCGCGGCCAGCGCCGGCTGCGGCCAGTCGTGCAGGATCGCGTCGGCGTGGGCGAAGCGCTCGGGAGTCGCGAACGCGGCGCGCGGATCGACCACGTAGGTGCGAAAGCCGAGCGTCCGGGCGTAGCTCACGAGCGCCACCGCCGCGTGGACCGCGCCGACGACGACGAGCTTCGGCCGCGGCGCGATCGCCTCGACGAACAGCTCGACGTCCGCGCCTTCCGCGCGAAGTCGGACGCGCTCGCTCCCCAGCCGCGCCGTCCGCTCCCGCACGTGATCCGCGACCTGACGGTCCAGCGCCGCGGCACCGAGCGAGCCGACCCGCGTCCCGTCCGGTCGCAGCACCAGCTGGCGGCCGATGTCCGCACCACCCACCACGGTCACGAGCGTCACCAGGCGTTCCGCGCCGAGCGCGGCCCGGAGCGCGGCGTAGATCTCACCGCCCGGATCCAGCCGCTCGAGGAACACCTCGATCGTGCCCCCGCAGCTCAGGCCGACGGACCACGCCTGCTCGTCGGAGACGCCGTAGCGGACGAGCCTGGGCCGGCCGGAGCGCAGGACCTGGCCCGCCTCCTCGATCACCGCGGCCTCGACGCACCCTCCGCTGACCGATCCTTCCACTTCCGCGGCGGACGAGATCGCCATCCGCGCGCCGGGCTCGCGCGGCGCGGAGCCCCACACCTCGACGACCGTGGCCAGGGCCACGCCCTTGCCTTCGCGGCGCCAGCGCTCGATCGCAGGCAGGACGTCACGCACGACCGGCCCCTCGTAAAGCGTGCCGGGACCCCCGGTCAAGCTCACGGAGTGTAGCGCGATCGGCCGCGGACCCGGCGCGTCGGCGCGGGCCGCCTAGCTCTCGTCGCTTCCGACCCCGCTCGGAACCGCGGCATCCGCCGCGGCCTGCGCCGCCGTCAGGATCCGCTCCTGCGGGAGGGTGTCGTCCTTAGGAGGCTTGAGCTTCTGCCGGATGTAGTGGATGTAACGCGGCGGCGGGCGAAGGAGCCGGACCCCCATCCCCGGCGGGCGCCCGCCGTCGGGGCTCTGCCGCACCCACAGCACCTCGCCCTTCAGCGGAATGCGCAGCCCTTCGACCTCGAACTGGATCTCGATCGGGGAGCCCTCGGGCAGCGGGTCGTGGGTCCCGACGAACATCCCGCCCTCGGACAGGTTGTCGGTCACTCCGTAGTTCGTGACGTGCCCGATGCCGAAGCGGACCGGGATGCACTGGACCTTGCGCCGCGACGACCCTTCCTCGAGCGCCAGCCCCACCAGCTCGTCGTACTCGGGATTGACGGCACCGCTCTCGGCGTCCGGCAGCTTCTTCTGGATCTTCAGCCCGCGCACGACGCAGTGCTGCTTGATGAACTCCGCGGCGACGGTCTCGACCTCCCGTGGGCTCTGGCCGAAGAACTTCATCGTCCCGCCCTCGGGCAGGACCCACAGGATGTTGGGGTAGGTCACGATGCGCGCGCGCCAGCCGCCGGCCGCCGGAGCGATCAGGACCCCGTAGATCTCGGGGCCGAACGGTGTCGCCACCAGGATGCGCCAGCCGTGGCGCTCCGCATCGGTCGCGAGGAGCGGGCCGGGACAGGCGGCGGCCGGGAGATGATCCGTACAGCAGGTGTAGCACCAGTCGCGCAGCGCTCGGAACTCTTGGCCCATCGGGAACGCCTCCCCGGCCTGCCCGCCGGACGGGTGGGTCCTGGCACAAGATCGGGCGGCGAGGGCCGTCAGGCAAGCCACCCCTCAGGGGGCCAGCGTGCGGCGCGGCAGGGTCCCGCCGGAGACGAGCCGCTCGATCCCGCGCTCGATCTCGGCCCGCGCTTCGGGCGTGGCCGCTCGCAGCGGGGCGCGCGGCGTACCGCCGTGGAGCCCTCGCAGGTCCATCGCCGCCTTGATCCCCGCAATCCCGTGAGCCCTGAGGGGGCGGGTGGCGGCGCGAACCGCGTGCTGTAGGCGGTCGGCTTCGCCTGCGGTGGGGCTCCGGACGATCGCGGCGAGGGGCTCGGGAAAGACCGCGGCGGCGGCGAGGACCGCACCGCTGGCGCCGGCCGCGAGGGCCTCCCGGAGGACGGAAGAATCTCCGCACAGCACGCGAAACCCCGTTGCGGCCCGTGCCACGACTCCGCGCAGGTAGCCGAGGTCGCCGGAGCTGTCCTTCATGCCGGCAACGTTTTCGTGGCGCGACAGCTCCCCGACGACGTCCGCGGGAACGGGCAGCGCGGTGAACTTCGGGACGTTGTACAGGAGAACAGGCACCGGGGAGCGCTCGGCGACCTCGGTGAAGTGCGCGAGGAGCGCCGCGGGAGTCATCTGGTCGCGATAGTAGTGCGGCACCCCCAGGAGGACGGCATCCGCTCCGTCCTCGCCGGCGTCGCGGGCCTGTCTCGCGGCCCCGGCGGTCGACTCGGCCAGCACGCCGACGATCAGCGGCTTCCCCGGAGGGACGGCCTCGCGCGCGGCGGCGACGAGCGGGCGCCGCTCCGCCTCGTCGAGCAGCGCGGCCTCGCCCGTGGAGCCGAGGAGCAAGTAGCCGGCGACCCCCGTGGACTCGTAGCACGCGAGGTTCGCGCGGAGCCGCTCGAGAGCGACGCCCTCGCCGGCGAACGGCGTGGTCAGTGCCGGAAACAACCCCTCGAGCCGGGTCAATCGCGCTCCCTCCGTACGAACCGGCCTGGCATGGCGCGGCACCCTGCATGGTACAGTCCTGGCCCGCACGAGGTGCGGGAGTCGGGATGGCGCGCGACGGATCGGCCTGGAAGATCGTTGGCATCGGCTGCCTGGTCGTCGCCGTGGTCGGCGTCGGCGTGACCATCGGCGCCGGCGTCTTCCTGTACCGGCAGGCAAAGAAGATCGAGGCCGAAATGAAGGACCCGGACGCGCGAACCGCGCGCGCACGGCGGATCCTGGGAACCTCGACGATCCCGGACGGCTACCACGCGATGCTGGCGCTGTCGGTGCCCCTGCTCGGCGACCTCGCGATCCTCTCCTCGCGGGCGCCGAACGCGCAGGGGGAGATCCACGAACTCGGCGAGCGGGGGCTGATCTATCTCCAGTTCATCCGCTCCGGGGAGGTCGAGAGCGAGCTGCGGGACTATTGCGAAGGAAAGACGACGGATCCGGCGGTGCTGCGCCGGAACAAGATCAAGGTCGACCCCGCCGAGGTCATCGGTCGCGGCGTCGTCCCGCTACGCGGCGGGACCCTGCTGTACGTGGCGCAGCGGGGCAGCGTGGCCACCCACGGTTTCCACGGCGAGGGCGTGACCGCGATCACGATGATCGACTGCCCGGGGGACGAGCGGCTGCGGGCGGCGATCTGGTTCGGCCCCGACGGGCCCGCGGCGCCGGACGGAGGGCCCCCGGACCTCACGGGCACACCCGCCGACGAGCGCGCGCTCGCCGAGTTCCTCGGCCAGTTCGAGTTCTGCCGCTGACCGCCCGGGCGGCGACCGCCCGACCTCGCGCGACGAGTCCTCCGGCGGACCGGGCTCGCTAGACCGAGCCCGGGGCGTGGCGCCGCATCCGGGGAGGAGGCGGCGGGGGCGGGGGCGCCGGAACGGCTCCCGGCATCGGCGGCGGAGGCAGGGGCGGCATGGCCAGGACCGTGGGCGTCGAGGGGGGTGCCGGGGCTTCGGGCGGGGTGGGCGGCGCGAGCCGGTGCGGGTGCCTGAGCCGGGGCAGGGCCGCGCGGGGCTCCTCGGCCCCCTCCGGTGCCTCCGGCAGGGAGACCTGGACGGTCTTCGCCCGGCGCTCCCGGATGACCCCGATCGGGAAGGTCTCCCCGGCGCGCTCGCGGAGCGCCCGCACCAGGTCGTCCGAGGACGAGATCTCCTCCCCGTCGACGCTCACGATCAAGTCGCCGACCCGGAGCCCGGCCTCCTCCGCGGGCATGCCGCCGAGCACCTTGGAGACGAGCACTCCGGTCTCCGCCGTGCCGCCGAGGTGCTCCCGCAGCTCCGGCGTCGTGTCCACGAGATGGACCCCGAGCACGGGCCGCCCGCCGAGCATCCGGAAGTGACCGTGCCACTCGGGGGCGGCGAACCCCTCGCCGAAGCCCTCCATCGACTCGCCGAACTTCTCGGCCCACCGCTCCATGCCCTCGCCGAACCGCTCGCCCCACTCCTCCCAGCCTTCGGGAGCGAGCGCGGCCGCGATGTCGTCGCGATCGGCCAGGGCGGCCTCGAGGCGCACGTCGCGCCCGTCGCGGGCCACGACAAGCGAGACCTGGTCGCCCGGCTCGCGCGCGGCGAGGGCGTCCGCCAGGCCCATCGGCCCGCGAACGGCACGCCCGTCCAGACGCTGGATGACGTCCCCTTCGCGGATCCCGGCCGCGGCTGCCGGGGAGTCCGGCACGACGGCGACGACCCGCGCGCCGCCTTCGGGGTCCGTGGTCTCCTCTTCGAGGTGTACGCCGAGGAACGTACCGCGGTCGCGCTCGTGACCGCCTCCCGCCAGGATCACACCCGCCGCGACCCAGGCCGCGACCACGAGCCCGCCGAGGATCATGATGGACTTCCGTGGATACCGGTCCGCCTGCATCGTTCTCTCCTACGGTGCGGCGCTTGCGACCGCACCGAATCCGTCGCCCGCCGTCGACTGGGTGTTCGTTTCCCGTCCTCCCCTGTCGTCAGCCCGTAGTACGCCCCGTCACGCGAAAAGTTGCCCGGTGGGGCCGCGGGGGAGCCGACTCTCCGCGAGTGAACGGCGGCCGATCAGTCGAAGTCGACCCGGGCGACCTCGCTCCAGGGGACGTAGGCGACCCGGCCGTCACCGGCGACGATCGCGATCCCGTCGTTGTCCTCCCCCACGTCCGCCGCTCCGCCCAGCTCCAGCTCCTCGCCGCTCTTCAGCACCACCCGGGCCTGCCGCGACCCCGGGACGATCGCGGCGATCGTCCCCATCGGGATCGAGTAATCGATCCCGCGGTCACCGCCGTCGAGCAGCTCCCAGCTCTCCGACTCGTCCAAATCGTAGGCGATCCGGCCGGTGTGCGTGGCGCCGCCTTTCGTGGTGACCCGGCCGGTCAACGGCCGGCCCGCGGGGAACTCGCCGTAGGCCGCGCCGCTCGGGCCCGGCTCCGAGAAATCGACGCGCTCGAACACGTCCCACGAGACGAGCACCCGCCCGTACCGGTCGTCGTCGACGTAGATCCCGCGGTTCTCGTCGTTGACGTCGTTCGTCCCGTCCAGCTCGAGCACGTCTCCGGCGCGCAGCGTCACGCGAGAGCCGGCCGGCGTCCGCTCGATGGAGCGGATCGAGCCCATCTCGAGCGCGACCGAGCGGCCCTCGTCCTCGCCGTCGAGCTTGTCCGAGGACAGCGCCTCGTGCTGGTCCCACTGGATGAAGCCGTGGAAGGTGCCGGAGCGCGTCGCCACGGTTCCGTGCAGGCGATGCTCGCGCACGGCGAGGTCGGGCGGGGCCGGGCGCAGCTCGATGCGGTCGATCGTCCTCCACGGAATCTCGACCTCGTCCCCGTTCGCCGCGCGAACGTGGATCGTCGCGCCGAGATCGTTGGAGCCGCCCTCGACCTCGTACTCCGTACCGCTGCGGAGGACGAGCTTCGCGCCATCCGAGCCGCGCGGGTGGATCGCCGCCAGATCGCCGAAGCGGGCCACGAGCTGACGCGACCCGTCGTTGTCGCTGTGGAAGCCGACGGTGAGCCCGAAGACCTTGATCGGTTTGCCGCGCCGCGCGTCCGCCGGCTTGCTGTCGAGATGGGAACGCGCTTCCGCCGGCTTGGACGCGTGGAACAGGTCGCCCCAGAACGCCTCCTCGTCGGCCCAACGCAGACGCCCCTCGTGGCTCGCTCCGCCGTTGGTCACGACGACTCCGTAGATGAACCCCTCCGCGTCACCGGCAGCGGTCACGAACCACGGTAGGACCGCGAGCGCGAACGCCACCGCGACACCGGCCCCGCGCCGGGCTCCGCAACGTGCCTCCATCGGAACCTCCTCCCGAGCCGACTCGACGGCATCCCCGCTCCTCGCCTTCGGCACAGTAGGGAACGGCCGCGGCGGCCGTCCGGTTTCAGTCCGGGGGCGCGACCGCCGGCCGCCGCACGGGCCGCGGCGCCGGTCAGGCCCGCTTTTTCTTGCGCCCGGCGGTCTCGCCCGCCCGCCCGCCCGCGTGGGCGATCAGTCCGCGGGCCTGGTCCGCCCAGCGGTAGCGCCGGTTGAGGCCGGCGAAGGCGTCGACCTTCTTCGCGATCCAGTCGGCGTCGCGGGGCGTCATCCGCGCCAGCTGATGGAAGTGGAAGACGCCGAGCTTGTTCAGCTTGCCTTCCAGCTTCGGGCCCAGGCCGCGCATCGACTGCAGCTCGTCCTTCGGCCCGTCGGGGGAAGCGAGGAGCCACCCCGGGGCGCCGTCGAGCCGCACCGGCGCGGGGGGCTCGACCAGCTTCGTCAGGTTGGCGACCCTTGCCCGCAGCCGCTGCTCGCGCTCCGTGCAGCCGGAGTGTGCCTCGCGCGCCGCCGCGAGGTCGGTCTTGACGGCCGCGAGCGCCTGCGTCTGCTGCTGCAGGGACTCGAGGCGCGCGCCTGCCACTTCGGCTTCGCGCTCGAGCTGCACGAGCCGCGCCCGGGCGGTTTCGAGCTCCGGTCGCAGGGAAGCGGTGAGCGACTCGAGGCCGGCGATGCGGGCGATGCAGCCCTCGTGATCCTGGCGCACGCGCTGTAGGCGGAGGTCGATCTCCTGCAGCTCTTCCCGCGCCCGGTCGCGGGCCCGCCCCGCGGCGTTGATCTGCTCGCGGGACGACGCCTCGTGCGCCCGCAGCCGCGCGTCCTCGTGTCGCCGGCGCAGCCACCAGCCGGCGAGCCCCGAGAGGAGCCCGGTGACGACCAGGATTCCCGCGAGCGTCCCCGCGTCGAGGGAGACCATCATCCGCCTGTTTCCGACCCGTGCGCGCGCCGGGGATCCGGGCGCAGGCACGATCGTACCGCGTCGGGCCTTGCTTGGAAAGCCCCGGTGGTGCATGACGAACCCGTCATCGCAGTTGCAAGACCGTGCCGCCCGCGTGAGGGGTCGGCCTTGAACCGGCCGTTTCCGCTGGCGGTCGGCTTGCAGCCCCTCGGCAGCGAGGAGGGGACCATGCGTCAGACCGTTGGCGTCTACGATCTCGGAGATCTCGGGCCCGGCGCGCCCGCGGCCCGGCCGACGCGCGTTCCGTTCCCGGCGCGCCTTGCGTCTCGACCCCGCACCTGGGCCTGGCGGCCGCCGGCCTCGCTTTGCGCGAGCCTTTCGCTCCTGGTGCCCGGGCTGGGGCAGCTGGTGCGGGGCCAGGCCGCGCTGGGACTCTTCTTCCTGACGACGGTCGGCTTCCTGGCGGCGCTTTCGTGGGCCGTGATCGAGACCCTCGACCGTCTGGCGCCCACGCTGGGGCTGCTCGGGATCCCGCTCTTCGTTCCGTTCTGCGTGCTGGGCGCCGCGTACGCGCTGGCGGCCGTCCTGCACACCGCGGGCGCCCTGGGCGCCGCGAGCCCCGGCCCCGGGCGTTCCCACGCGATCCTCGCCGGCCTGGCGTCCGTCTGCATCCCGGGCTGGGGTCAGCTCTTGAACGGCGACCGGTCCCGGGCGGCCCTGTTCCTCGGCGGGGTCTGGGTCGTGGCCGCCGTGTGGATCGCGGGCTCCCCCGCCGCGACCCAGTTGATCAGTGCCTTCGCGCCGGCCGTGCCACCGTGGGAACAGGCGCTCCGTGCCCCGCTCGTGGCCTGGACCGCTCGCTGGACGCTTCCCGCCCTGATCTGGAGCCTTTCCGTCTACGACGCCGCGTCCAGCGCCGGCCGCCGCTGATCGGTTCCTCCGGCGGGATCTGCTGCCGGCCGCCAGCCTTTCACGCCGGACGAACGATCACGGCAGGGCCGCCGGCGGAACCGGGGTCATCCGCCGCAGCACGGAGCGACCTGCAGCGCAGGACCGCGGCGGCTCACGCCCGGCGGGGCCGCTCGGCGGTCACGATCAAGCGGGCCGGGCCGGCCACCGCCTCCCCGATGTCCGCGGCGCGGTGGCCGCTGTCCAGCAAGGCTTGCAGCAGCGCCCCGGCGCGATCCGGCGGCACGGCCAGCAGCAGGCCTCCCGAGGTCTGCGGGTCGAACAGCAGGTCGCGCTCGATCGCGTCGAGGCCGGCGCGTTCGTCGAGCAGCGCCTCGGCGTTCTTCCGATTGCCCGTCGTGCAGCCCGTCGTGACGCCCCCCGCCGCGAGCGCGGCGAAGGCCTCGTAACGCGGAATCCGGTCGAACGCGATGCCGAGCCCGACGCCGGACGCCCGCCCCACCGCCAGCGCGTGGCCGGCGAGACCGAAGCCCGTCACGTCGGTCGCGGCGTGGGCGCCGTGCTCGAGCGCGAGCCGGGAGGCGGTCGCGTTCAACCGCTCCATCTGGACCAGCGCCGGCTCGAGCCCGGCCGCGTCCAGCTCGTCCTGCCTGAAGGCGTTGATCAGCACGCCCGTGCCCACGGGCTTCGTCAGGATCAGCCGGTCTCCCGGCCTCGCTCCGGCGTTGGTCAAGAGGCGCGCCGGATCGGCCTGGCCGACCACCGCGAGGCCGTACTTCAGCTCGGCGTCCTTGACCGTGTGCCCGCCGAGCAGCGCGGCGCCCGCCTCGTGCAGCTTGGCCGCCGCGCCGTCGAGGATCGCGGACAGCACCTCGTGCGGGACCGACTCCGGGAAGCAACACAAGTTGAGCGCGAACAGCGGCCGCCCGCCCATCGCGTAGACGTCCGAGACCGAGTTGGCGGCGGCGATGCGACCGAAGCGTTCCGGATCGTCGCAAACGGGCGTGATGAAATCGGCCGTCGCGACCAGGGTGGTGCCGTCGACGCGAAACACTCCCGCGTCGTCGCCCGTCTCGGGTCCGACCAGCACCCGCGCGTCTCCGGCGAACCGGGACGCGAGCGGGGCGATCATCGCGCGCAGGTCCTCCGGACCCGTCTTGGCCGCTCACCCACCCGACGCGGCGCACGCGGTGAGACGGAACTTCGCGCTCGGCCATCCCATGCGTCGATGCTACACCACGCCGGATCGCGTCTCCTGTATAGTGGATGCAGCGTGCGCGACCCGACGCGATCCGGGCAGAGGGACCTCGCGGCGTCCGGCCTCGGGGCCGGCTTGGGGGGAGCGTTGCGGCCGGCGCGGGCCCCGGGGGACGTGCAGCTCGTTCCGACGCGACCGTTGCGCCTGCGCTTCTGGGGCGTGCGCGGGACGCTCCCCGTCCCCGGCTACCGCTCGCTCGAGTACGGCGGGAACACCTCGTGCGTCGGCCTCGACCTCCCGGACGGGGAGCTGTTCGTGTTCGACGCCGGCAGCGGCATCCGCGAGCTGTCGGCCGAGCTGGGCCGCCGAGCGCCGCGGCGCGGCCGGATCTTCATCTCGCATCCGCACTGGGACCACATCAGCGCGATCCCGTTCTTCGCGCCGCTGTACCGAGCGGACGGCGACTTCGAGATCCTCGGTCCGCCGCAGGGCAGCCGCTCGATGCGCGACCTGGTCGCGGCGCAGATGGACGGCGTCTACTTCCCGATCACGATCCGCGAGTTCGGCCCCGGCATCCGCTTCCGCGACCTGGACGAGGGCAGCCTACAGATCGGTGGCGCGGAGGTCGCGACGATGCGCCTGGCCCATCCCGGGTGCTGCCTCGGCTACCGCGTGCGCTGCGAGGGCCGGACCGTCTGCTACGTGACGGACAACGAGCTGTTCCCGCGATCGTCGGCGCGCCACTCGGCGGAGTACGAGCGGCGGCTCGCCGACTTCGTCCGCGGGGCCGACGCGCTGATCACCGACACGACCTACAGCGACGAGGAGTACGCCGGCAAGGAGGGCTGGGGCCACTCCGGCGTGAGCCGGGTCGCGGAGCTGGCGCACCGCGCGGAGGTGCGCACGCTCTACCTGTTCCACCACGACCCCGACCAGACCGACGAGGACATCGAGCGCAAGCACGCGACCTGCCGCAGCCGGCTCGACGAGTGGGAGTCGGCGACCGAGTGCCTGGCCCCGAAGGAGCGCGACGAAGTCCTGCTGTAGCGCGCGTCAGCGCCGCGCCAGGTACTCCCGCGCCCGGGCCAGCTCCGCGCGGCGGCCGTCGCCGGGCGCGGCCATCTGCGACAGGCGCGCGTAATGCTCCCGCGCGCGGGCGGGTTGCTCGGCCAGCTCGGCCGCGCGTGCCGCGCCGAAGTGGCCGTTGAAGCGGTTGGGGAATGCCTCGAGCGACTTCTCGTACGCCACGAGCGCCTCCGCCGGGCGCCCGAGCTGCACCAGCAGATCGCCGAGCTGCTCGTTCGCCGGCAGGATCTGCCCGGGAGTGACCGGGTGGGTTCCCGCACGGGTCTCCAGCTCGACCGCTGCGCCGAGCAGCCGCAGGGCCTCGGCGTCCTGCCGTTCCGCGCGAGCGATCCAGGCCGACGCCGCCAGCCGCTGGATCTCGACCTGATCGATCCACCACGCGAACTGCGGCCCCACCAGGGCATCGCGCAGCTCGCCCAAACGGCCCGACGCCCGGCGCGCGACCTGCACGCTGCCGCTGCGGGCCGCGCCGACGGCCCGCGCGAACTCGATGTGCGCCAGGGCAAACGGGTAGGCCTCGATCACGTCCGGGTGCAGCGCCGCGAGCGACGCCGCGTCTTTCCAGCGGTGACGTTCCAGCGCGTAACGCGCGGGCATGGCTCCCAGCGCGTAGGCGGCAGCGAAGTTGGGCTGGTGGAATCCCCGCAGCTTGCGCACGTACTCCAGGACCTCGCCGGCCTTGCGATCCTCCGCCCGCTGCAGGTAGGCGAAGACCAGATAGTCGAGCGCGTGCAGCTCCTCGTACCAGGCCGTGCCGGTGGCGACACGCGCGGTATACGTGCGCGACGCGTCGGCGGAGGCCAGGTTGGCCTCGATCGAATCGGCCCACATACCCAGCCGGGTGTAGATGTGCGACGGCATGTGCAGCGCGTGGGGCACCCACGGCGCGACGCCGCCGTAGTGCCGCGCGGCGTCGAGCCCGCGGGACGCCAGGGACGGATAGTCGTAGGCGTGGATGATGTAATGCGGGATCCCCGGATGGTCGGGGTTCGTCTCGAACAGCGGCTCGAGGATTCCGGTCGCGAGGAGCTGGTTGCCGTAGGTGCGATCCGTCGGCGGAGCGGTCGCGAGGAGCGAGAGGCTGTAGAACACGGCGACCTCGAGGTTGCCGGGGTGCTTGCGCCGAAGCTCGTCGAGCGCGGCACGAAACGCCTCGGCGCGGGCGCCGGGAGTCCGCGGGCCGTGGCACGAGACGGCTGCCGGGTCCGGCTTCGCCGGCCGCTCCTCGGCGCCGAAGTAGGCGCCGATGGCGTCGATCCACCCGCGCTCGAGCTCGCTCCTTCCGCCGATCGCCCGGGCCTGCTCCGCCGCGGCCGCGCCCGCGGCCATCTCGGCCGGGGTCGGGGCGGCCCACAGCGGGTGGTACCAGGTCATGGCCACCCCCCACCAGGCCATCGCGCACTCGGGGTCGCGGCGCGCGATCTCCTCGAAGCGCGCGCGCGCCTCCTCGTAGAAGAAGGAGTGCAGCAGCGCGACGGCGGTCTGGAAGTCCGGCTCGACCTCCGGCCGGCAAGTGACGTCGAAATGCACGACGCCGCTCGCGCGCAGATCCCCGGCGGTCGGCCCGGGGCCCAGAGCGGCCGGTCGCGCCGCGGTGGCCCCGCCCGGCGGACGGGTCGGTGGCGCGGCGTCGGCCGGAGAGTGGAGCGCGCGGGGCCCGGCTCGTCGCAGGTCGACCTGCCCTGCGTCCTCGGCCGGGGTGGCGGCCCCGAGCGCCAGGGATAGCAGGGCGACCATCAGGGACATCGTGCTTCTCGTGGTTCCCTCCTCAGCCTGAGCGCGCGATTCGAGGAGGCCATCTCTAGCACGGGCCGTCGGATGGCGCGTCGGCATGCTACTCCAGCCTCTGCCTCCCCGTCGAATCCTGTTCGCCCCCTCGTCTCGGCTCGATCCCGCGCCCGTCGGCGCGCCGTCGACGTTGGCGCGATGGCGACACCAACGTGGACTTCGAGCCGCGGGATCTGATCGACCGACTGGCCGCGCTGGTTCCACCGCCTCGCTTCCACACAGTGCGCTACCACGTCGTGCTTGGCGAGCGCTCGCGGCCTATTAGCCCTCGACCAAGTCGAACAGCAGCTCCGCGCATCCTGCGTCGCGACCCCGGGCCCTGCGCGGGCAGACGTTGTTGGCAAGCTGCGCGTCGGGCCGAGTGATCTCCGCCACCATCCGATAGTCGGCGTTACCGCGCGCCGGGTCGGTGAAGCAGTCGGCCGTGAACTCGAAGTCGAAGTGCAGATAGATCCCCCGTCCGGGCTTCAACTCCGAGACGGTGTAGGTGCTCCGGTCTTTGCCCTCGATGTCCGGGCACGCCGCGGAATCCGCAGTCAGTGTCACGAGACCGGGCTCGATCGGCTCTGCGATGCTCCCCAGGTTCTTGATTCTCACGCTGATTCTCCTCGTCACGGGCTGCGCGGGCCTGACGACGTTGTAGTAGAAATGCTTGAGCGGTCCGCCCACGCGCGTGATCGCGAGATCGCGGCGCACCGGCGGTGGGTCGTCCACGCCTCCTGTCGAGCGAGTATCGGAGACCAGCACCGAGACGAGGTCGGTGGAGATCTGCTCTCCGTCGCTGACCGAGAGCTGGAAGGTAAGCCGGGTGCCCTTCCTGCCCACCTGAGGTGCCGTGAAGCCGGGAAACGGAGTGCCTGCGTTCGCCAGCGCGATCGTCCCGAACGGTACGTGGGTCCAGGAGTACGTCAACGGATCGCCGTCCGGGTCGTGGCTCGCCGAGCCGTCGAGCGTCACCGGAGCCCCCTCGTCGACCGCCAGGTCCGGTCCCGCGTCGGCCACCGGAGCGGCCGATCGAACGTCCACCACCGTTACGAGGACCGTGTCGGTCGAGGTCCGCGCGCCGTCGCTCACGCTCACCTGGAACTCCAGCCTTGCACCGTCTCTTCCGACCTCGGGAGCGAGGAAGCGCGGGAACGGCGTGCGACTGTCGAACAGCACGACCGTCGGCTCGGGGAGCTGCACCCACTCGTAGGCCAGAGGATCGCCGTCGGGGTCGAAGCTCGCCGAGGCGTCGAGGCCCACCGCGCTTCCTTCGGGAACCGTCTGGTCCGGGCCGGCGCTCGCCACGGGCGCGGCCGAGACCCGCCTCGAGACCGCCACCGTCACGGTGTCGCTCGACGACTGCCGGCCATCGCTCACCGTCAGCCGGAAGACGAGCGTCGCACCGTCGGGGAGCGGAGGCGCGACGAAGGTCGCAAACGGCGTGGTGGCGTCGACGAGCACGACCTCGGATCCCGGGAGCGGGGTCCATTCGAAGGCCAGGGGATCGCCGTCCGGATCGTAGCTGCCCGAGCCGTCGAGACGCACGAGGTCGCCCTCGACGACGGCGAGATCGCGCCCGGCGTCGGCGATCGGTGCCGCGGACGGAGTGTCCGCCACCGTCACCCACACGCTGTCCGTCGCGGCCGCCTGGCCGTCGTTGACGGTCAACTGGAACAGGAGCATCGCGCCGGCCGCATCGACCTCGGGCGCGACGAAGCTCGGGGACGGTGTGAGGTCGTCAGCGAGTGCAACGGCCGGACCCTCGAGCTGGACCCACCGATGGGCCGCGAGGTCGCCGTCGGGATCGAAGCTCGCCGACCCGTCGAGAATCACCAGGCTGCCTTCGACGACCGTCCGGTCCGGCCCGGCGTCGGCGATGGGCTCCTCGTTGGCCCTCACGACCTCGACCGTGACCTCGTCGCTGCCGCAGTCGTTGACCACGAGCCGGAAGCTCAGCGTCACGCTGTCGCCGAATGCGACGTAGGGTGCCGTGAACGCCGCGGCCGGCGCGCCGGTACCGTCGAGCTGGACGGACGGGCCCGACGTCTGCTGCCACTCCACAGCCGCGTTGCAGGCGGAGCCAGCGCCGGCGGCGAGCGTGACGAGCGAGCCCTCGACGACCGTCTGATCCGGCCCGGCGTCGGCGATGCAATTGACGACGTGGATGACGCCGACGGCGTCGAGGTCGAAGCCGTTGCCCGGCAGGGCGATGCCCGTGATCTTCACGTAGCGTGCTCGACGTAGCCCTGTCGAAGCCAGATCGTAGGATCTCAGGAACGCGTCGCTGCCGTGCTCTTCGTCGCCCGGAATGCGCGTCACGTACGGAGCGGGGGCGATGGGCTCGAAGGCGACACCGTCCCAGCTCACGCTGGCGGCCATGCGATCGAACTCGACGGCACCGTTGTCGAGCTCGTAGACGTTGAAGTCCACGCCTGGGTCGTCCTCGATCAGCCCCGAGGGGAGAAGGTCGTAGGTCACGGTTCCGCCGTCGATTCCGCAGTGGAGGTCGTCCGGAGGCCCGAGGAAGATCCACTCGCTGTAGCAGGCCGTGTTGGCGGCAAGATCCGATGGGAAGTGGCTCGCCCCGGCGCATGCCGCTTGAGCGGCGACGGCCGGCGAGATCCGCCCGGGCTCGTCCCGTGTCTGCCATCGTCGATCGCCCACGTCGAGCCTGTCGTATTGGCCCGCATCGAGGTGCGAGCTCAGGGCGAACGCTGTCCAGAGGGCCAATCCGATCACTCGCTCGGGGTTTCTCATGTCCCCTCCTCCCGCGGTCGCCCGGGCCGGAAAGCTGGCCTCGGCCGACACGGAAGCAACGATCGAGGGGGGCGGTTTTCGGCGTGGGGCCGGCTCAATTCATGTGCCGCCGCCAGGTCCTCCTCGACTGGACTAAGATCGGGCCACTCCCCCGGCCTTCAGGCGTGGCGCGCTGGTGGGATTGCGTCCGCGGTGGATGGAGTTCGGCCATGAGACATTCACGCTCGAAGCCGATCGGGTGGGCGTTCTTCCTTCTCGCCGTCCAGCTAGCGTCGTCTGCGACCGGCCGGCCCGAAGAGCCGCCGGCACCCGAGCCGAGCCCGGCGGTTCGACAGCTGCTCGATCGCACCGAAGAACTGCTGAAGGAGCGCAAGGCGGCGGAGGTCCTTGTCCTGGCCGACCAGGCGCTCGCTGAGGCGGACACGGCTCAGGACGCGGCGGGGCGGGCGCTGGCCCACGCGGCACGGGCCCGTGCGCTCCAGGCTCTCGAACGGCCGGGCGAGGCCGTCGCAGCCTGGCGCGATGCCGAGGTCACCTGGGAGGAGGCCGGAGACGTGCCGGGACGGATCGACGCCCTCTGCTCGCAGGCGATCCTGCTGGCAGTTCAGGAACCGGACGAGGCGGCTCGTTCCCTGAACCGCGTTCTGGCGCTGGCACGCCAGGCAACCGAGAGACCACTGGCCCTGATCGCCTCGCTCAACCGGGCGGGAAGGAGGCTGACGAGGGTGGATCGGCTCGCGGACGCGAAGTCCCTGAGCGAAGCAGCTCTCGAACTGGGCGAGGTGCACGCCCCCGGCTCCCTCGAAGTCGCCGCAAGCCTCGACAACCTCGGCAACGTGGCCTGGTTCCAAGGCGACCTCACGACCGCGCGGAATCGTCACGTCCGGGCGCTCGAGCTCCGGGAGAAGCACTCCGCTGGCTCCACGGACGTCGCCACGAGCCTCAACAACTTGGGCAACGTGGTTCGGGAGCAAGGCGACCTCGCCGCCGCACGCGACCTCTACGTGCGTGCACTCGAGATCAAGGAGAAGCAAGCCCCGGGCTCCCTCGACCTCGCCGCGAGCCTGAACAACCTCGGCATCGTGGCCAGAATGCAAGGCGACTTCACGACCGCGCGCGACTATCACCTGCGCGCGTTCGAGATCAACGAGAAGCAGGCGCCCGCTTCCTTGAGCGTCGCCGACAGCCTCAACCTCCTCGGAAACCTCGCCCGCGCCCAAGGGGATCTCCCCACAGCGCGGGACTACCTCCTGCGGGCGCTCGAGATCCGGGAGAAGCGTGTCCCTGGCTCCAGATACGTCGCTGAAAGTTTCGCCAACCTGGGCGCCGTCGCCGGCCTCCAAGGCGATCTGGCGGCCGCGCGGGACTTCTTTCTGCGTGCACTCGATTTCTACGAGGACCATTCTCCCGGCTCCCTCGAAGTCGCCCTGAGCCTCAACGATCTGGGCGCCGTCGCCGGCCTCCAAGGCGATCTGGCAGCCGCGCGGGACTACTTCCTTCGCGCGCTCAAGATCCAGGAAGAGCATGCTCCCGGCTCCCTAGACGTTGCTACCAGCCTCAACAACCTCGGGACTCTGACCAGGGACGAAGGCGATTTCGCGACCGCGTGGGACCTCCACCTCCGTGCGCTCGAGATCAACGAGAAGCACGCGCCCAGCTCCCTCGGGGTCGCTGAGAGCCTCAGCAACCTGGGCACGGTGGCCAGGGAGCAAGGCGATCTGGCGGCCGCGCGGGACTACTACCTTCGCGCGCTCAAGATCCAGGAAGAGCATGCTCCCGGCTCCCTCGACGTTGCTGCCAGCCTCAACAAGCTCGGCAATGTGGCCTTCAAGCTCGGCGAGTTCGATTCGGCTCGTGACTCCCTGGAGGAAGCATGGCGCATCGTTCGCCGGCAAGCCGGCGCCGTGACCGGTGACGAGGCACGTCGCGCGTTCGAGGCAACGCATGCGGACTACGCCACCGACGTGATTCGGTCCAAGCTCGCTCTGGGCCGAAGTGCAGAGGCTCTGGAGACGCTGGAGCAGGGCCGAGCTCGGGCGCTCCTGCAGATGCTCGCGCTGCGAGGCTTGCCGGCGCTGCTATCGGAAGAAGCGCTGGCGCCGTTCTACAAGGCTCGGCACGCGTTGGAACAAGCGCAGGCGGAGCTGGATGGGGCGGGCACGGCCGAGGGCCAGGCCCAAGCCGAACTGAAGCAACTGCGCGCCGGACGGGTGCCGACTGACGACGTCACGGAGAAGGAACGGGAGCTTGCTGCCGCGACCGCCTCGCGCAAGGAGCGAGCCGGCGAGTGCACGCGCCTGCGCGTGGTGATGGAGCAGGAGCTGGCGAACGTGCGGCGCCTGCTCCCTGGCGGTCTCGGCGAAGACTCCCTCCCGCTCGACCAGGCGCGGCGTAGCCTGCCGGAACAGGCGCTCTTCGTCGCCTTCTCCGTCGGCGAAGATGAGACGTCGGTCTTCCTCGTGCCGGCGGATCACGAGGCTGCGGTCACGGCCTACACCGTGCAGGTCCGCTCGGACGACCTCGCCCGCCGCGTCGAGGCGATCGTAGAGCACACCCGATCGCACAAGGCGTCACGGCCAGCGATGCTCGAGAACGAGAGGCTGCTTGCGGCCCGGGGCCGGGAGCTGTACGCAACGCTTTTCCCGCGCGAAGTGCAGCCGCTTCTCGACTCGGCCCAGCGGCTCTTGATCTCCCCCGACGGCCCGTTGTGGGAGCTGCCGCTTGCGGCGCTGGCGCTGCCGGGCAGCGGCGATGAAGTGCGCTGGCTCGGGCTCGAGAAGCCGCTCGCCTACGCGCACTCACTTTCCGTCTACGCGCGAGAGAAGGCCAGGCCGCAATCGGCCGCCACGGCCAGCGTCATCGTCGGCGATCCGATCTACAGCCGAACGAAGCAGCCGGGAGAACTGGTGGCGCGGGTCGCTAGCGCGATGCGCGGGGAACGCTCCTACCTGTACGCCGACGGTCGGCCGCCGGATCAGCTGCCGTGGACCGGCGAAGAGGCGCGACAGATCGGCCGGCTCTACGGCACTTCCCCGCTCGTCGGCGACGACGCCACGGAGAGAGCGGTCCGGGAGCAGATCGGCGCGGCCAGGCTCGTGCACCTGGCGACTCACGGCTACTTCCATCCGGAGATGCCGATGAGCAGCGGTGTGCTGCTCTCTCTCCCCGACTCCGACGACGCTCCCAGGGCCGCCGACGGGACGCTGCAGGCCTGGGAGTTTGCAAGCCAGATCCGCATGGACGCGGACCTGTTGGTGCTCTCGGCGTGCGAGACCGGCCGCGGCCGCCTGGTGCCCGGAGAAGGACTGATCGGTCTCACGAGGGCGGTGCAGATCGCCGGCGCGCGCAGCGTCGTCGCGACGCACTGGAGGATCGACGACAGCAGCGCTGCCCAGATCATGGTGGCGTTCCATGAGGCGTTGCGCGGCGGAGCCGCGAAAGACGACGCGCTCCGACTTGCAATGCGCGACGTGCAGGCGAGCAATCCCACCCGAGAACCCTACTACTGGGCGGGGTTCCTCCTCGTCGGGGACATCGGAGCAGCAGCGGGTGCGGCCGCAACGGAGCAGCCCCGAGACCCGCCGGGCCCCGAGCCGAGCCCGGCGGTTCGCCAACTGCTCGATCGAGCGGAAGGGATGCTCGGGGACCGCAAGGCGGCAGAGGTTCTTGCTCTAGCCGACCAGGCTCTTGCTCTAGCCGACCAGGCGCTTGCGGCGGCGGACACAATCGAGGATGTAGCGGGGCGAGCGCTGGCCCATGCGGCACGGGCTCGTTCGTTCGAAACTCTCGAACGGCCGGGCGAGGCCGTCGCAGCCTGGCGCGATGCCGAGGTCGCCTGGGAGGAGGCAGGCGACGTGCCGGGACGGATCGACGCCCTCTGCTCACAGGCGATCCTGCTGGGAGGTCAGGAGCCGGACCAGGCGGCCCGTCTCCTGGACCGCGCTCTGGCAACAGCACGTCAGGAAAGCAAAAGACCCCTGGCCGCGATCGCCTCGCTCAACCGAGGAGGCGATGCGCTCGCTAAGGCAGGTCGACTCAACGAGGCGAAGTCTCTGAGCGAAGCAGCTCTCGCGCTCGGCGAGGCCCGGGCCCCCGGCTCCCTCGACGTCGCCCGCAGCCTCAACGGCCTCGGCAACGTGGCCTATCGTGAAGGCGACCTTGTCGTGGCACGGGACTTCTACTTGCGCGCACTTGAGATCCAGGAGAAGCGTGCCCCCGGCTCCCTCGACGTCGCCCGCTGCCTCAACGGCCTCGGCAACGTGGCCTGGAGTGAGGGCGACCTTGTCGCGGCAGTGGACTTCTATCTACGCGCGCTCGAGATCCGAGAGAAGCACGCCCCCTCCCTCGACGTCGCCGCAAGCTTCAACAACCTCGGCACCGTGGCAGGCGACCAAGGCGACCTAGTGGCCGCGCGGGACTATCACCTACGGGCGCTCGCGATCCGAGAGAAGCACGCCCCCGGCTCCCTCGACGTCGCCATGAGCCTCAACAACCTCGGTACCGTGGCCCACGACCAAGGCGACCTG
>Ga0187892_10000536_pt1 | contig 98701 bp, 116 predicted proteins | sample MA1701073metaG_FD_139345 | JGI IMG/M metagenome (GOLD analysis project Ga0187892, IMG submission 139345) | Bio-ooze microbial communities from a basaltic lava cave in the Kipuka Kanohina Cave System on the Island of Hawaii, USA - MA170107-3 metaG ... | reverse complement strand
TAGCAGGATTTGATTTTTAGTAGCAACATAGACTTTGTTCTAATTAGTATTAGGGTTTTGATCAAAAGTCGAGTTTTGACGCTCAACTAGTAGCATTTTGTAATCTATCGTAGGATTACGAGTAATATTGGTAATCTCTGTAGGATTATTCTAAAGATATCATACAATTGATGTTTTGAAAACCGCTTTGTGTGATTGGTCTTAAATAAGGCAGCGTGAAAACAATTTGACTTCAACAAAAAAGTGAATTTTGATTGAGTTGGGCTATTATGAGATTTTCTTGTTAATCATTATTGATGGCATATCAACCAGATGAATCAGTTCATCCTTTTTGGGAACATACAAGCGAATATGCAGCTAGCAATGAAGATACCTCATTTATGGGTGAGGTGGCTTACGTTTTAGTGACTCTCTATAAATCTGAAGTACCAAAATAGCTGTATCCCGCTAATTTTTCATTTTATTTTATTTGGAAACGTAATTGATATATTTTTTAGATATTATTTCTGCCGAACACTCTTCCATGTCTTTGTATGAATCAATTGAATGCCATAATGTATTTAGGAATTTTACAAAAGATAACTTTCCTTTTTTTGCATATAGTGGGAATATGGTTTTCTCCAAATCTCCAATTTTTGGTAAATCCCCTATAATACTTTTTGATACAAAATAAATCCCAGAATTCATCCAAAGATCAGGAATCTCTTTTTTTTCGCTAAATTTGATAATTTTGTCATCTTTAATACTTAACACTCCAAATTGTGTTTTTAATGGAATTGCTGCAATAGAATTTTGTTTTTGTTTTAGCTTTCTCAAATCAATATTAGTAATTACATCTCCATTTAAAATAAAAAATGAATTCTCATTAAGGAATTTTATAGCTTGTTTTATTGCTCCACCAGTACCTAGAGGACTCTTTTCTTTTGAGAACTGTATTTTGATACCAAAATTATTTTTTATATTAAGATAATTTTCTATTTGTTCAGTTTTATAACCTGTACAAATAATAATTTTATTTATTCCAAATTTTTTCAAATATCTAATCTGCCATTCTATGGTAGGTATGTTGTTCAAAGGAATCAAAGATTTTGGGACATAATCGGTTACTTGCTTTAGTCGCTTTCCTCTCCCTCCTGCTAAAATTATTGCTTCCATATTCCCTACGAAGATCATCAGTCATAAAAAACTTTAAAAAAATTTAATTGTTGCAACTCCTAGATAGTAGCCAACTCCTGTCAATAAAATGCTCCATGCACATGATCCGGCGAATGTAAAAATAAGAAATTTTTTTGGTTTCATGTTAAAAATTCCTGCTGGTATTGATACAAGTTCACGAAGACCTGGAACTAATCTGCCTAAAATGACTGATTTGTCCCCATATTTTTCAAACCATTTGTCTACTTTAGATAATTTATCCTGATTTATTTTTGCAAATTTCATATATTTTGATAGACCAGCTCGTCCTAGTTTAAGTGCAATCAAATAAATAAAAAATGCTCCAATCGTTGCGCCGCTTCCTCCTGTTACTCCAACTCCAAAAATATGAATCACTGACATACCACTTTTTAGTACAACATATCCTGCTAAAGGAAAAATAACTTCGCTTGGAATTGGAGGAAAAATGGTCTCAAGTAAAGCTGCAAGAAAAATACCTGAATATAGATTATCTGAGATTAGGGTAGTAACCCAGTCTATGAAAGTATCAATTTCAGTCAATTATGATCAGATTCCGTCAAGTAATAATGTAATTCAGTATAACACTCTACACAATATTCTTGTTCACTGGTATGTTCGCAATTGTGTTTTTTTTTAACATCTTTTCCACATTTAGAACATAAAGCCATTACAAGTCAATGTTGTGATTTAGATTTTTTTAATTTAATAACTCCAAGTGCTATGATGAAAGCACCAATAGCAGTTAATCCACCACCTTCTCCTGCCATTCTTGCTGCATTATCGGAAATTCCACTAGATATTGAAACTATTCCGCCAATTATTATTAAAATTCCTGAAACAATGATCAATATGCCTAACGGTTTAAATGATTCTTTTCGTGAAATGAAAAAAGATACAATCGATAAAACAATGGGCGGTCCACCAAATCCAATTCCTCGCTCCATTGCATTTAGAGCTAAGAATCCTTTTCCTGCTGTACCGCTACTAACTAATACATCTACCCCATAAATTACAAGTAATCCTATAGAGATCCCTATAAGAATCAACGAGATCTTTAATGCCATAGTTTGATGAAAAGTATTATAACTAATAAACTATGAATGTAATTTTTTTATACCTAATTTAGAATCAATAGTTGTTCAAAATCATTGCTAGAAATATGTTTTTTAATTTCTTAGAAATTCTTAGGAAGTCTTACAAGAAAAGTTGTTGGATTATTTTTTACAGTAATGCTTCCACCATGTTGTTCTACAATGCTTTTACAAATTGAAAGACCTAGACCCGTACCTAATTGTTTTGTAGTAAATAGCGGATCAAATATTTTATTCAAATTTTCTGGAAGAATTCCAGGACCAGAATCTTCAACGGCTACAAGTACATCCGAAGAATTATCAATAATTCTAATTCTTACCTCGCCTTTATTCTCAACTGCTTGAATTGCATTAAGTAATAGATTTGTAAAAACAGCTTCAATTTTTCTATAATCACAGTTTATTCTAACATTTTCCTGTTCAATCTTAATTTTAACATCGTTTGGAATTGTAATGCTATCTTTAACACTGTTTATAATATCTAAAACAGAGTATGGTTGAAGTTTTAGCTCCGACGTTCTGACAAAATCAAGTACATCATCTACTTGGTGAGACATTCTATTCATTGCTCTTCGTAATCTTCCATAATACTGGAGCTTTTCTTCAATCTTTAACTTTGGTTTTGATTCCATAATCTCAATTGTATTCTTTATTGTTGACAATGGATTTCTTAGGTCGTGTGCCATCCTTGATGCTAACTCACCAATGATTGCAAGTTTTTCGGATTTCATTAATTCACTACTTTTTTCATCAACTTGTCGTGTAAGGTAATCTCGTTGAAGCTCAAGTTCCTTTTCTTTTATTACAATCTTTTCTAAATTATTGCGAAGATCTATCGTTAATTTAGCATTTTCCGCTTTTTGCATTTTTAATTCTTTGTTAGTTTTTTCAAGCTCATCATTTTTTTTGCTAAGAGATGAAATTAACTCTTGTAAAAAATCAATTTTGCCTTTTAAATCAGAATTTATTTTAATTGCACCGCCGAATTGCTCGCTAGTTTTTGTAGCAAGCTCTTTGATCTGTACTGCTCTTTTTTCTAGCTCAATTTTTGCAGTATCTAAATCTTTTAGAGCCTTTCCTTTGAATCCAAGGAATTCCTCTATAGTATCAAAATCTGGTTTTGTATCTTCCGATGACGATTGCAATTTTACACTTATTTTTGATAAAATAATTCGTATTATCTTGTGTTTGTTCTATTAGAACAGACCATTTTTAGTACAAAATTCTTATTATTTTTAACCTAAGAAGCTGAAAATTATATCTCCATAAAGAAGTTGAATAATAAACCCAACCGTGATGAACAACATATAGGGTACTCCAGGGGTTATCCATGTGTTAGGCGTACTACAAAATTCAGCATATTCAGCATGGTGTAAAACTAAATTCAATTTTTTATGTTTGCCAACCTTTTTTTCTATTGAAAAGCCATACTTTGGGTTCTTTGCGCAATATCCTAAAAACATTGCCATGATTCTTTTCCCAGTCGGTTCATCAAATCCTTCAAAAATGTTATTTTTCTTTACTAACTCGATTAGATTCCTAAAGAAATTCAAAAACAATGGAGTGATTGAGATTAAAACTGTATTTGTTAATATTGTAAATGGAGTAATCACACCGTCAGCTAATGTGATTTGTGGTACAAGAGCTGCTAAGACTATAATTCCAAAGGCATCTGCCCCACCAAAAAGTCCTATCCTCCAAATAATCAATACTACTGGTGCAACAATGAGTGAAATTCCAATGTTTATTAGAGCATCATATAACATTGGTTCAAAAATTAGTAATATAGCTGCTAAAGCTCCAAAGATAATCCAAACATAATCACTAATTTCTCTTTTGGTAACATCTGTAAAAGATGCATATCCTAACATCCCTAATGCCAGTATGATTCTTAGGTGATTGAGCTCAATTATTGATTCAATCATAGAGTTCTCCTAATTGGTATGAGATTCGATTCATATTTAACAACCTGTTTGCGCATTTGCTTGAAATTGAATATTCCTAAATGAATAAAAAATAAGAAAATAGGGTAATGATATGAAAAATGATCTTTCATATCATGATGCCAATATCTTTTCTACAGGTTTGGCTTTTTTCCACAAGTGTGAGCATAGACTAAACATGTTATTGATCATTTCTTGAGAGTTTGTGTATAGAATTGAGTCATTATCATCATTCAAGTCCATTGTTTCCTTAATAGAACCTGACATGATTAGTTGGCCGCCTTCTTCTACTATTACTCTACTTTTTGAAGGTAGTTTTCCTACTCTTGTCTCAGTTGCTTTGAGTCTACTAATCAGTGGTAGTAGATTTTCACTTGCAGTATCAGTAAGTACTCTGACCTCTCCTCCATTTTTCTTGCATAATACGATTTTTTCTGGAATTGCAGTGTGGTACATTCTTAGAATGTCTTCAGCCGTTGTAACAATATAGATTGTTTTGGAAGATTCTTGTATCATTTTTCCAATTCGCGAGTAAATATTTGAGCGACCTTGGATTATTGATATGGAGGAAACCTCTGAAATCTGTTGTGGCCTGTTCAAGTCCTTTAAATCGGTGACAATTTTTCTTGAAAGCTTTTGCATGGTTGTGATTTCATCTTCTTTGCGTTGAATTACTGCTGTCAATGCTTCTGCTGGTGAAACTGCCTCGCAGATTGTTGGGTTTGAAAACGTTGTAGTGATTAACCCCATATCTCGAAGCTTATTGAGGGATCTGTATGCCTTACCCCTATCTATCTCCAATTTGGTAGACATTTTACCTACGGTTAGAGAACCTATTCGTAATAAGCCTAAATACATAGTAGCATCGGTCTTATCAAGGCCAAAATAGGATAGTTCTGTCAGTAGTTCTTCTTCTATATTCATAGCTCTGCACTTTTGTCCTGTATGAAAACCTGAGTTTTTTCTGCTTGCGGTGAGTTTTTATCGTCTTTTGTTGTTGTGACCATATTTCCCAGTTTGTTATTTTCAGACAAGCTAATCAGTAGCAGTATGTCATATTTCGAACTGACAAAATCGTGTGCAAAGGGGATCTAGTATACTATGGTACTCTTTCAGGCAGGTTCGATTTTTATTGATTTTTTTATACGCTCTAGTTTATTTAGTAATGTACCAATGTTTTTTGAATCTTCCAAATCTACAATATTGAGATGACCCAATTTCCTTTTTGGTTTTGACTCTTCTTTTCCATACATTTTAAGATAAACCCCCTTTTCTGGAATAATATTTACTGGCTTGTATTTTCCTTGGAAATTTTTAGGTCCAAGTATGTTATACATTATTGTTGGATGTACTATCTCTGTACTTCCTAATTTTAATCCAAGAATAGCACGTATGTGTTGTTCAAACTGCGATGTTTTACTTGATTGTAATGTGTGATGTCCAGAATTGTGAACTCGTGGGGCTATCTCATTGATTAGAATTTTATCGTATTTTGTTACAAACATCTCTATTCCAAATACTCCTGCTCCCTTCAAAACCTCCATAGTTTTTTTTGACACATACTCTGCATCTTTAGCTATTTTTTCATTAACTCTGGCAGGGGCTATAGTTACTCGAAGAATGTTTTCTTCATGGATATTTTCAACAAGAGGGTATGTTGCTATTTCTCCTAGAGTATTTCGTGCAGCAATAACCGAAACCTCCATCTTAAAATCAATAAATTTTTCAAGCATCATACTTTGTCCCTTAAATTGCTCATATGCTATATCGAGTTCTTTCTCAGAATTAATCTTAAAATTTCCTCGTCCATCATAAGCATCTTTTCTTATTTTCAATAATGAAGGATAGCTAAATTTTTTTATTTTTTGCTTCAAATCATTCAAAGAATTAATTTCGACAAATTCTGCCACAGGTAGCTTGTTTTCTGATAAAAAGGTCTTTTGAATCAACTTGTCCTGAATTTTTTTTAATGTATCTGGTGATGGTGTGATCTTTGTTTTGAATTCGATTGATTTTAAAACACTACTATCTCCTGACTCAATTTCATATGTTATAATGTCACATTTTGAGGCTAGCTCAACTATAGCTTTTTCATCTTTAAAATCTGCAACAATCTGTTTAGCCCCAACTTTTGAAGCTGGACACCCTTCAGTTGGATCTAAAACAATTACTTTGGAGATTTCCTTTGAAAACTTGGCTGCAGCTTCTGTGAGCATCATTCCGAGCTGTCCTCCTCCAATTATTCCTAAAACTAATCCCATGGAACATCCACTTTATAGGATAAAATAAGTTAATAGATTCTATATTTTTCTCAATTAATTTTTTTGGAACTAACTAGATTTAGAATTTGACCAAATAAAATCAAAAAGTAACCTCATAGAGTAAATCAAAGGCTTTGAATCAGTCCACATTGCACAGATATTTTGTTGTAGCTCAGAATCTTTTTTCGTAAAAAAAATCATTTCCTTACTATCCTTCATTACAAAACATATGTCATCTTTGATGTTTGTTGGCATACATTTGATTTGTTTTTTATCAATATTTTCAAAAATATACATCGTTTTTTCTGTGCATGATGTAATAATTTTTGATTTATAATTATTAGATGTAAGATTATCTAAGAAATCAGAGTGATATAATCGAACATAATCTTTTTCAGAACCTAGAACTATGATTTCATCTTTTGCTTCAGCAATCATTTCGTTTAATTTTGCGTTAATTGGATTTGCTCCTTCTAATATTTGAAATCTATCCTCAAGTCCTTCTGTTTTTTCCTTCAAAAATTCAGGAATACTATCCCACAACTTGAGAATTGTCTCTTCCTTTTTTTCTAATGATTTGATTCTCTCTTTTTCTACATTTACTAATGCCTTTACTGCTTTGTCTAGTTTTAGTGCTGAGAATTTAATCGGATGTCCAAAAGTTGCTAAAACTATCCCTTTCTTTTGTAATGTAGCTAATAACTGATATGTTTCTGTACGGGCAATCTTTAATGCTCTACAAACCTCTGGGGCTGTTTTTGAACCATATTTTCCCAAGAAGATGTAAACCTTGGATTGGTTTTCAGTTAAATCAAACTTTGAAAGCTCGTTTTTTAGCTCATCTGCAGATATTTTGTATTCATGTAGTATTGAGCCTGAGCTTGAATCAAATATTGTTTGTTGATTGACTTCTTTCATATTCCCTCTTGCCGATCCTCATATCGATATCACGATCTTCATATATTACAAAGGTCAGCTAGTTTTGATCGCCCTGATCGCAACTACGATCTAGTCGTGCCTGACATTCATAGAAGAGGCCACAATTTTGCATAAAATGGGTGTAATCTCATTCATAAACACTGAAATTAAGACCTTGAATGTTCTTTTTATGGCATTAAGAAAGAGGGGAAAACATCGAAGATGGCTGATGACCGTGCAACGAGACGACGTCGAAAAAAATCCAAAGGTCGAAAAGTAAAAAATCGATAGTTTAGGTTTGCATCAAAGTTAAAAACATCACCGGTTTTGATGTAATATGCTACCCTCATACAAAACAAAGGCTCTAGTTGGAATCATTATGGGGTCAAGTTCTGATAGTAGAATTATGCATGGTGCGGCAGAAATTTTAGACAAATTCAACATAAAACACGAAGATCAAATAATTTCTGCTCATAGAACTCCTTCTAGATTAAGTGAATATGCAAAACATGCAGAAAAGAATGGCTTTAAGGTAATTATTGCAGGAGCAGGGGGAGCAGCACATTTACCAGGAATGATTGCATCACACACTATTATTCCTGTGATAGGTGTTCCAATTCTTGTTTACAACGATAAACAAGAGAAAAAATCTCAAAAACATAAATTCTCTGCATTTGGAGGATTGGATTCTCTTTTGTCTATTTCGGAAATGCCTTCTGGTTCTCCTGTAGTTACTGTAGGAGTAAACAAAGCTGGAAATGCTGGAATTTATGCTGTCAAAATTCTATCTAATGAATTTGAGGATTTAAAAAAGAAGCTTCAACAGCACAAACAAGACCAACACAGTTTAGTGCTCAAGGAATCAGAAGAACTAAAAAAAATCGGTCTTTCAAAGTTTGTAAAGAAGAAATTCAAGTAAATCAAGTCAAAATTTTGAAGTTGATGTTTTTTTTCTTTAAACGCTCAATTAGTTTTTCAGCATGCTTCATATCTTCTGTCTCAAGACTCAATGTTACACCTGCTGAACCTGCAGCAATTTCAGAGCTTAATCTGTCGTGAACTACCTCTACAATGTTTACGCTATGTGCTGCAATCTCATCTACTAATTCCTTTAATGCGCCAGGTTTATCTGGTAATAAAATGAATATTTTTACTAATCTTCCCATTTGGGTTAATCCCTTGGCTACTATTTGTCCTAAAAGATACATGTCTACATTTCCTCCTCCTAGAATTGGAACCACTTTTTTTCCAGGTGAAGGTTTTGCTTCTAGCAAATATGCTAGACTTGCGGCTCCTGCAGGTTCTACTACAATTTTTGCTCGTTCCATTAGCAAAAACATCGTTTTTACAATATGATTATCATCTACCAAAACAATATCATCAATTAAATCCTTGATTATACTAAAAGTAACCTTACCTGGTTTTTTTACAGAAATGCCATCAGCAATTGTCCTTTCTCCACCTACTGATTTTAGTTCGCCTGCTTCTAACGAATTTTTCATTGCTGGAAAGGATTTTGATTGTACCCCTATTACTTTGATTTTTGGTTTTTTTGTTTTTACTGCAAGTAAGATTCCTGCAGCTAATCCCCCCCCTCCAATTGGTACGTAAATTTCATCAACATCAGGTAAATCTTCTAAAATTTCTAAACCTATAACTCCCTGCGCAGCAATCACATGAGGATCATCAAAAGCATGCACAATGTTTGCCCCAGTTTTTTTGGCAATCTCTTGAGCCTTACTCCATGCTTCATCATAATTTATTCCCTCTAGAATTACAGTAGCACCATAACCTCTTGTAGCAGACACCTTTGCAGGAGATGCATTCTTTGGCATTACAATAGTACATGGTATTTTTTCTAATGAAGATGCATATGCAACTCCTTGTGCATGATTCCCAGCTGAAGCAGTAATTACTCCTTTCTTTTTTTCTTCTTTGGTCAAAGATTTTATTTTAAAATACGCTCCTCTGATTTTGAAAGAACCCGTTTTTTGTTGGAATTCAGATTTCAGATAAACTTCAGAGCCTGTTAATTGACTAAATATTGGTGAGTATGTTAAGGGCGTTTTTCTAATTTCTTTTCCTCTCAGCGACTGAGCTTTTAACACCTCTTCATATGTAGGTCTCATCAAATTGGTGGTTTAGTTATTATATTTTAATTATTGTAAAAATTTACGAAAAATCACAAAAATTCAAAATTTTAAATCAAAAATTTTCTATTACTATAACGCTTTTATAGTTCAGAGTTGATCGATAAGCCATTAATCAAGGGCCTGTCTAACTCCCCTAATGAGGAACCTCGCCTCAGTTTGCAGGTCCTTGATTATAATTATATTAAATTCCTGTAAGATAAAACTCTTTTTTTTCATAACTTCATAATTTTTATGATCTCATCTAATTTTCCAAGTAATTTTTCTTTCACTTTGGTTGGGATCTTTTTTACATCAAACAATCCTTCCTTGACATTATTTTTAATGCGTTCAATATCAAAAGTACAAAGAACTCCTTCTTCACCAGTAACTAATTTTGAATCATCAATTAAAACAGGAGTGGTTTGATATAATTCCAACAATAGATTGTCAAGTTCATTAAAAAGTTCTTTTTTTCTTTTTAGAAGTGATTGTACATCGATGTCAGTTTTTTCTTCAATTTCTTTGTAAATTTTATCACGTAATTCATCGTTTTCATAAAAAATTTGAAAAAGGTTTTTGTGATCTAGATCTTTATGACCAATTTCGTTGAGTTTTTCTAAAATGTATTGTTCGCTATCCTCGGCAAGTTTTATTTCCAAGTTTTTTGTCTTATCTATTATGTCCGAAAGCTCTTTTTGATGTTTTATTACATTGCTATCAGGTTTATAGTACAATAATACATGAAATTGGATAGACATATGACAAGTAATGAGATAATTGGCTTCTTTTACCTTAAATTTTATAAAAATTCGTCGTAAATCTTCATTATTTGTGACTGAAATATCTTGTTGTGTCCAATTCAAAAGATTATTTGAGATTTTTTTATAAAATTCTTGAACAAGCATTGGATCAAAAGTCTTTTGCTCAACTATACTACTATCCCCAAGCATTGCTTTTACATTTGTAGTTCTAGTAATTTCTTTCATTTTTTCAAGATATAATTCCTGAATAATTTCATTTTTTTTATTCAATTCTTGAATAAATTGATCGATGGATTTGGTGCCAAGACGCACATATTTGTAAGAGAAGCTACACAATAAAATCTTAAAGAATCTTGTAAAACCCTTTTTATTATCTCATTAAGTTGAGTAGGTTCTTATGACTAAAAAGAGTCTAGTAACAAACATTAGCAAAGTAGCATTTATTTAAATAGAAAAAACTACAAAATAATCTTATGGCGGCCGAAAAAATTATCTGTTGGAATTGTAGGGCAGAAATTCACCCCTATTTTAATGAAGAATATAAGGGAAAAAGAGGCCGTTGCCCCGTTTGTGGGGTTGATTTTCCGCTAGACTAGTATTCAAAAATGTCCAAAAATTATGCAAATCCTAATAAGAATTCAATTAAAGAAAAATCCTAAATGGAATCAAATAATAATTCTCAAAAAAAGACGCCAGAACATACCTCATCAGATTATGTCGATATGATTCTTAGTAGAAAAGGTGCAAAAATTGTTGATTCGGAAACCCTCATTAAAGAAACTCAAAAAAGATTATGGGCTTCATTAAAACAAGGCTATGAATATGAAGAAACAATAATTGAGGATTCTGACAAATTTTTGCGCGATCTAGTGTCGTCGAGAGTAAACATGATAGTATTGTATGTTGATTTGGTTGGCTCAACCGATATTGCACTTTCCTTACCAGAAGAAAAAGTTGCTATAATTATTAGGTCATTTGCTCAAGAAATGTCCAATATAATTAATCAACATGATGGTTATGTACTAAAATTTGTTGGAGATTCAGTTATTGGATACTTTGTTGCCGAAGCCCTACCTTTGTTGGCTGCCGATAATGCAGTAAATTGTGCTAAAGCTATGGTCAGTGTTGTTGAAAAAGGCATGAACCCGATCTTAAATCAATATGATTATCCTGAATTAAAAGTTAAAATCGGAATGGATTATGGAAGAAACATTATAGTTCGTTATGGTTCAAATAAAGAAAAATCACATGTTGACATACTTGGACCCGCCATGAACATCGCAGCAAAGATCGAAAATTCTGCTCAGCCAAATCAAATTCTAATTGGCGAAGATGTGTATACAAGGTTGCATCCAACCATTCAAAAACAATTTGAGCAAGTTGTGTGGACGCAAACAAATTGGAAATATCATGACAGAGAGACAGGTAAGCTATACCCTGTGTATTCTTATGTAGGTTAAGTATTTACAAAAATTATTTACGATCAAACTGTAAATTTTTCAGGACATTCAACATGCTCATAGTGATGATCTGTAAATTTATCTTGAATTACATAGATTACAATTTTATGTAATTCATATGTGTGAATGTTTTTTTTGCATTTGAGGCAGTGTTTCCTTTTTGGTTCCTTCATTTCAAGATCAGCGATCAGCGATATCTATAAGGATCAGCGATCAGCTCGATCTGACCAAAAATGACTACTGCTTGACATATTTGGCTTTCACGAGGTAAAGAAAAACAAAAAATAGACCTACAAATCACATGATTCATGGATTTTTTCCACTCAATGCGAATTATGGAACTCTCAGGCATTCATCCGTATTTTGGTATACCAACCTCAATGTTTTCAAGGTTTCCTCCAGGAGTATCTCCACCATCAATTGGACTAGCTGACCAAAAACGTTTGAAAGAGCAATTCTTCAAAGATAACGCATCTATTAATTCTAAATTGCAAGATTTTAATCAAATGTATCAAAAGTTTGCTTCTGGTTTATTTAATGCAGCATACCCTTCACTTCCTCCTGGCCATCCACTATTCTCAAGACTAGAATCTGCCGTAGCACTTCAAAATGAAAATAATAAACTAAAAAAAGAGAATATTGAGCTAAAAAAACAGTTATCAAAAGATAATAAATCAGAAAACAGGATTTAGAGATAAAATTAAAGATATTTCTCATACTTTACAAAAATATTTTCTAACATATGTTTTTCTTCATTGGATAAAGTTAATTCATTTGAAATGTCGTTTTGTAATTTTAATAAAACTGTTGCAAGAAAAAGTCTTTCTTTACTTTCAAAATAATTTTTTGCTTGCGAATTTTGTAACAAATTAATTTTGATTATTGTAATCGGTTTTGATATTAATTTCATATCTATGTTGGATTTATGATCAATGTTTATTATAGGCTTTTTTCTAGTTTTACTATGATTAAGACCCCTCAACAAAAATGGAAAGAGACAATTATGTCTTATAGAAAACAATGCCAAAAAATTTTAGCGATCTCTAAATCAATACGTTATGCTGGAATAATTAATGAATACGGTAGAACACTGACTGGGCTTGTTAGGCCTAATACTATTCCTCTCTGGTCAGCTGAGCAAGTTAAAAATGAATTTTTTATCATTTCTACCTTAATGACTTTAAGAAAATCATATGCTCAAAATGTTGGCACTCTGGATTTTTTGTTATTATCCCATCCCAAAGTCACAATACTTGCGTTTCAGAGAAAAAATATTACATGCTATATCTCAGTTGATGTAAAAACAAAAAATATCGAGAGTTTGGTTGCAAAAATAAAAAAGGTTCTCTAAACGGGAGTAAATCCTTGATATCCTGCAGTTTGTTGCGCTTTATCCTTAAACGACGGCTCAAATAGTGAAATCATATAATCATCTGGATCTAAAATAATTGCATTTTTGCCAGCGTCTCTTTCCATAGGTTCTCTGTAAACTTTTACTCCTTTTGATTTGAGTTCTGCCATAGCTGAATTCAAATCTCCAACCAAAAATCCAAGCATAATTCCATTTTCAACTGATGTTCCTTGATGCGGGGCTGTAAGTGAGGCAGGATGCAAGCTGACTAGAGCGCCGCCTGCAGTACCTAAATCTACCCAAGTTCGTCTTTGCTGCTTTATTGGTAGCCCAATATACTCATGGTAAAATTTTATAGATTTATCGATATCCTTTACGGCTAGTATTACATTGCCAACACGTTTTATTTTCATTAGTTAGTACTCTAATTTTAAAACTAAAGCCTCCAAGTTAAATCCTTTGTCATTGGACTTCTACCATTGTTTCCGTTCTTTCTACTCCGCTTATAGTTTGAATCTGGGTAGTAATATTTTTGATATCTCTTAATTCTGTAACATCAATTAGAGCCACTGCATCAAATTGGCCGCTAACTGGAAAAGAGTCATAGATTGATTTAATTTTTCTTAATCTAGCTGCTATGAGTTTTTTTGGAGATTTTACTAAAACTACCGCCCTTACCATCCAAGATTCACTTCCACTTCAATCAAAGTTTCTGTAGAAACAATTTCTCTGATTTTTTTAAAATCAATTACCATGTTGTTTATTTCATCAATTGAACCCTGTAAAACTACGCTAACATCTGCTCTTCCAGTTACTACCATAATTTCTCGGAGTAATTTTCTTTTTTTCTTTAATACTTTGACTACCTTATCTACAGTGCCAGGTTTTACAGTTATCAAACATAGAGCACGCATAATATGCAAGTAATACGCCACATTGGTTTATTTACTTAGCTTAATTTTCAAGAATAAATTTTAATCAAAGGCTTCTTGAGACCTTGCTTCTTCAAGATATGCTTGTCTTGCTTCAAGCTCGGCGTTTTTGTCTACTTCAAGATCCTCGTCAATGACTACTATTCCTGCGTCTTCTCCTGACTCTATGTCTTTTGATTTCTTACCTTTCGCTTTTGTTTTAGGGCTAGACTTTTTTGCCAAACTGGAGCTTGCTTTTTTAGATTTTTTTGATTTTTCAACAGCTTTAGATTTTTTTATAGCCATATAATGACCGGAAGAAAAAAAGGGGGTGCATCTATTAAAGATTGTGCATAATCTCATTGTCAAATTATGTATGGTAATGGTTGGTAATCCTGTTCGAATGAATTCTAAATGGTGCCGCGGGCGGGACTTGAACGCGCGACAGCTCGGTCTTCAGCCGAGTGCTCTCCCGGGCTGAGCTACCGCGGCACATCAAAATTCTCTAAAATAGGAGATTAAAGTGTGTCTACTGCCTCCAAATTATATCTTCAATACCATTCCTTTTGTTAACTGTTCTAGCTATTACAAAGAGCAAATCTGAAAGTCTATTAAGATACTTTTTACATTCTCCATTAATTTTTTCTTTTTCATCTAATGCAATAACCTGAGTTTCGGCTCGCCTTGCTATGGTTCGAGCAATATGTACCTCTGATGCAATCACATGCCCACCTGGCAGAATGAAATTAGATATTGGTGGCAGATCGTTTTCTAAGATATCAATTTTTTTTTCAAGATTTTCAACCATCTCTTGGGTGATTCGGTTTTTTTTATTGGATAAATCTGGGTTGGATAAATCTGCCCCAGCTACAAAAAGATCATTTTGTATTTTTATTAAAATGTCTCTGAGGTCGTCATCAATTTTATTTGAAAGAATCAATCCAAGTGATGCATTAATCTCATCAACGCTGCCGTAAGCTCTTATTCTAAGATTAGATTTTGATATACGCAGTCCGCCTTGTAACCCAGTTGTACCATCATCCCCTGTTTTTGTGTAAATCTTCATAGAGAGATTAGAAAGGTGTAGATTTTAATACCTTGTTTTCTGTCTTTCTGGTATGTCTGAGAGTTCTTGTCCGTACTGTGAATCAAAATTTAGCACAAAAGAAGAACTATCAAAACACATTGATAGAATTCATCATGGTTCTGGTCTACTAGAAGGGGACTCACGGAAATTCTAAACTTGCTTGAAGATTTTTTTCAAGACATTATTAATTTAAAAAATATTCATCGAAAGGGATGGAAAAACCAACTTGGTTTAAAAAATCCAGAATCTGTCACTGACCATAGTTATTCCGTTACATTGATGGCAATGATTCTTTCGGAAATTCAAAAGTTGGATACTAGCAAAATTGTAAAAATGTCCTTACTTCATGATCTAGCAGAATCAGTAGTTGGTGATTTTGTTCCAAAAGAAATCTCAAAAGAAAAAAAACTAGCCTTAGAAAACGATGCGATGAGTAAAATACTCTTAAAACTTCCAAGCAAATTAAGCGACAATTATAAAAAAATATGGGACGAGTATCAAGCTCATAAAAGCAAAGAATCTAAATTTGTTCATGACGTGGATAAATTTGAAATGGTTTTTCAAGCAAAAAATTATCTAAATAAAGGATTTTCCAAAGAAAAAATCCAATCATTTATTGACACAGCGGATAAAGAAATTTCAAATAAACAAATGAGACAAATCATCTCAAATCTATTTAATGACTAATGAGTTGGACTAATGTGGGAATTGGCTGAAAGAAGCAAAGATGAACTAATTGAAGCACAAAAGGAAGTCATTGGAATTTTATTTGAAATAATCAAACGCCTTCAAGCAAACAATGATCTTGATGAGGAATATTTTCGACTATTAGCAAATATGAAAAAAAAGGAGATTAATCAAAAAAGATTAGAAAAGATATTACTTGAGAGAAAAGAAAATGGCGATATTGTTAACAGACTGTTAAATAAACTAGAAACTTGAGATAACTTAACCACAGCTGCAAGAATGCTTGTCATTTAGTATAGTAAACTTGTTTGCATGTTCATATTTTTGCTGGATATAATGTGACATGTTGGTAATTCTAGTAATCAGATTCCTGTTTTTCCAAGAACCCTCGTTTTTAAACCATGACTCAATCTCATCGACATTATAGTTTTCTCCATGCTCTAGCATTTTTTAAAAACACTTTTGATAAAACGCTCGTCTTCCGATTTTAGAAAATTTTTTATCTGTAATCAAAGTGGTTATTTCATTTAATTGAATTATAACATTGTTTGTTAGTGGCACTACTTTGAACCGCATTGGTAGGTTTTAAATTATTAGAAGGTTTTTATGATGCATGCAATACTTTGCTGCACTTCGAATAGGTCAAAAAAGAGTCCATACAGCCAGAGAATATCTTAATAGATTAACTGATAACAGAGCGATGCCAGCATTGGCATTAATTGACAATAAGACAAACGTATGGGAGCCTGTCGGAGAGGAAAACCTCTATGCATTTCTTAACGAATCTTCTGGTTTTGTCTTAACAGACACTAGTGGATATATTCTTGCTTTATGCGACAAAAATGGAATTTCAAAAGCAATTGTTCAGGGAGTGTCACAAGAACAAAAAGAAAACATCGAAAAAATGCTCAAAGATGACAATATTCTTGAATACAAAGGTAAAGTATCTCTACCGGTGTGATATGACTAATGAGTAAGTTTTCACGTGAGATTGAGGTTAGAGGACACCTAATAGACTCTCTAATCCTAACAAAGATTTTTGATGTAGTAATGGATCTTGGCGGAGAATTTGAAGTATTAGAGATACAAATTGGAAAAAAGAAAAAAGATGAAAGCTATGCCAAACTTCGGATTCAGGGAAAAAACCAAAAACATCTTGATCAAATCCTAGAATTAGTTTACAGAGAAGGCGCTACTGCAAAAATCCAAAAAGAGGTTGAATTAAAGCCAGCATTAAAAAACAGCGTAATGCCTGACAGTTTTTACAGTACCACCAATAATTATACTCAAATTTTTCTAAAAGGCAAGTGGATTAATGTAGACAATATGATGATGGATAAATGCATTGTAGTAAAAGGAAATACTGCAAAATGTGTTCCAATTCGCGATGTCAAAAAAGGTGACAAAATAGTTGTTGGTGAAAACGGGCTTCGAATAATTCCACCCAAACGACCTAGGGAGGGCATGAATGTGTTCCAGTTTATGGGTGGTAGTAGTTCAAGTGAAAGACCAACTCAACATATTGCAAAAAAAGTAGCAGAAGATATCTATAAGACAAGAAAATTAGGAGGCAAAATTGTTCTAGTGGGTGGGCCTGCCATAGTACACACAGGCGCAGCAGACTCGGTGGCCATGCTAATCAGGATGGGCTACATTAATGTGCTACTAGCTGGAAATGCACTGGCAGTACACGATATAGAATATGCAACTCTTGGTACATCACTTGGAATGAATGTCCATGATGGAACCCTTGCAGTTAGAGGATATAGGAATCATATGCAGACAATAAATTCAGTTTTCAAGGCAGGCTCAATTGAAAAAATGGTCAAAGGAAAAAAGCTCAAAAAAGGAATAATGTACGAGTGCATTAAGAAACAAATTCCCTATGTACTTGCTGGCTCTATACGAGATGATGGGCCACTTCCAGACGTTATAACCGATGTAGCTGTTGCACAAAAAAAATACAAAGAAGTACTAAAAAATGCAAAGATGGTAATCATGGCCTCTACAATGCTTCATTCTATTGCAACAGGAAATATGCTACCTGCAGATGTAAAAATAATTATTATTGATATTAATCAACCAACTGTAACCAAACTAATGGATAGAGGCACGTGGCAGGCAGTGGGTGTGGTTTCTGATGTAGGCGCATTCATGCCTATGGTAACACAAGAATTAATAAAATTAAAAAAATAGATTACGCAAACTAACTTGCTATATTATACACTTAGCTCTTGAAGAAACTCTTTGATCTGTTGCTGTGACATTATGCCCTTCATATTTTCTGTCAACGAGTTTAAGATATAATCCTGGTATGACTCGCCAAACAAGTCCTTTAAGACCTGCTTTAGATACTGTGGGTATTCATAACAATCTTCTAGCGTACAGTTGTAATCTTTGTGCAAGATATCAGTTACTTTGTCTAGTTCTTCGGTACCTAGCTGAAGTAGGGTATTTTTCAATGCAAGCGTAACCATTGTCTTTCTCATGTGTTGTTCTGAATCAGTAGTTGGTGCACACAACTCGTTTGTCCTTTTTATAATTTCATTAATGTCCACAGGTTCATGGATTACGACAGATGGCTTGAGCCTGTTCATTGCCATTTCATTGTTTAAGGTAATATTATCTGCCAGCATTATAACTACGGCATCAGCGTTTAATTCACGTATTTTCTCTAAAGCATAAATTCCATCAAATACTGGCATATTCACATCAAGGTAAACTACATCTGGTTTTAATTTCTGATACAAATATACCGCATCATGGCCGTTGAATCCCTTTCCGACCACCTTGATGCCATTACTCTGAAGCAATTCGCTGAAAAGCTTGACGGTTTCTTTATCATCGTCTGCTACTACTGCCCTAATCATTAATGAATTCAAAAGATTTTCCGGATAATAAAAGATTGTATTTTTTGACTATAAACTATGGCCGAAACGATCGAACTGGATATGGTTGAAAACTAAGTGTAACTGAATCTTCTGTAGTAGTTGTTTTGCATGATTTGTCAAGCGTTGTCCTTATCAAGGATTCTAAGAAATGTTTTATGTATAGAGAACCTTTTTCTTTCAAGTCGTGGTGAACACTAAGATATACTTTTGATTCACTTATTTCCATATCATATCTACCGAATCCACAAAAATCAAAGAATATTTTTATAAAATCAGTTACAGTCTTTAAGCTCAATTCCTTACATTTGAATAAAATAAACTCTTTGCCTTCTAGGCTTCCCCCTCTTTTAGCAACTTCAACTATATCCTTATCATTTATGATTGCAAGAATTCGTCTAAATGAATAAGTGCTTAGTTTTAGTATGCCAAATTTTTGAAAGTATACTTCTAACTCGACATAGTTGCCAAAAATCCGATTTGCAAGTGTATTTAGACTGATTTTTTTCTCATCTGCTATTTTTCTTAGAGTCATCATATTTTTCATCAATTCTAAAAGTAATGCTTTCCGTTTTTTTAGAATCCAAGATGATTTTAAAGAAATGAAGCAGATTATCAGTTTACCTGCAATTAATTGTACTATATTCTTGATAAATGGATATACTATGATAGGGTAAAATCTAGACTAGCAATATCAGAACCATGAACTCTATCTTTATTTTAATTTAAGAATTTAAAAATAAAATTATCCTATACCAAGTTTTTTCTTTAAAATATCTAATGTTTTAGCTGGGTCTGCCTTTCCTTTTGCCTTTTTCATAATCTTTCCTACAAGATAATTTACGGTTTCTGGTTTTTCTTTTATCTCGCCTACTGCATTTGATTCTTCTTGCAAGACCTCATCAATAATTGAAGAAATTTTTAATTCATCCAAAACATTACCAAGATTCTGTTCTGATATGATGCTTGATAATGGTTTGCCGGTCTGAACCATATTCAAAAGAGCAGTTTTTGCAGAACTTCTTGTTATTTTATTTGAGATGATTGCATTTGCTAAATCACTCAAGTGGTGGTGTGTGAGTTTGGATTTTTCTCTTTTCTCTCTGGTATCGACAAAGCCCATCAAATCGGTAGTAATTATATTGGCAATCTCTTTTGCATTTTTTTCATCATGAGCTTGTTCAAACAAATCAGTATAATACTTGTAAGAGGATAACACGTCAGCAACTTGTTCTGGTATTCCGTATTTGGTAATGTAACGATCTCTTTTTGATGCGATACTCTCAGGCATTTCTTTTTTTAGCTGGTTAAAATGTTCAGGGCTGAGCCTTACCCAAGGAATATCCCCCTCTAGGAAATATCTGTAATCCTGCTCCTCTTCTTTTGTTCTTGCAGAAACGGTAATCTTTCTTCTGTCATCCCACTGCCTTGTTTCTGATATTACTGGAATGTCACGCTCCATAAGACTTTGCTGTCTAGTAATTTCAAAATGGAGTGCTTTTTCTAAATCATGAAATGATGCTACATTTTTAATTTCTACTTTCTTTCCTCCTTTTACTGATACATTTCCATCTGCCCTTAATGCCCCTTCCAATGAAGGGTCAGACACACCAAGATTTGCTAGTAAATCTACAAGAATATTCAAAAATATCCTTACCTGTTTGGGATTTTCAAAATCAGGCTCTGTAACAATTTCTACCAGTGGAGTACCAGCTCTGTTATAGTCCACTAGAGTAATCTGTGTTTTTTCAGTAGAGCCTTCATAGATTAACCTTCCAGGATCTTCTTCAATCTGAATTCGCCTTATTCTAATTTCCTTGCCTTCAATTGTAATTTTGCCATCATGACCTATGCTTGTATGGCCATATACGTCATATTGTGTTATTTGAAAATTTTTTGGCAAGTCTGGATAAAAATAATTTTTTCTAAAAAACGCAATCCTTTCTGGTGTTTTACAGTTTAAAGCCATTGAGATCAGCGTTGCCTTTTCTACAGCTCTTCGATTCAACATTGGAAGAGAGCCAGGTAACCCTATGCACACAGGACAAATGTTTGTGTTTGGTGCAAACTCTCTATAGTTTGCCTTGCATGCACAAAAAAGCTTACTAGCTAGATTAGTCAGCTGACAGTGAATCTCTAGACCAATTTTTATCAACTTAGATTGGCACCTCTGGTAGTTTTACTGTGTTTTGAAGTGCATATGCGGCCTGTAACAACTGTTTGTCATGCAAAGGTTTTCCCAACAGCTGAATTCCAATCGGCAAACCGTTTGAAAACTCAAATGGTACCGAGATTGCAGGTTTTCCAGTAAGGTTTGCAGTAACCGTATTGATATCTACCAAAAATAGCGCAATTGGGTCATCTATTTTTTCTCCAAACTTGAATGGAAGAACTGGTACCGTTGGAGAAAGTAACATATCAACTTTTTTTAATGCCTCGTTTATCTCAGAAGTTAATTTGCTCTTTACCTTCATTGCCTTTAGGAAATATCTTCCTGCATGTCCTGCAGACGGAACATATCCTCCAAGAATCATTCTTCTAGTGACCTCTGGGCCAAAGTTTCTTCTTGCCTTTGAAATGTAGGAATTAAACTCGTAACCCTCTAGATCAAAGTTATAACCATATCGAAGATTATCATACCTCGCAAGATTGCTTCCTGCCTCTGTAGCAGTAATGGTATAGTACGCTGCTACGGAATATTTTACCATGTCAAGTGAAATCTCTTCAAATGATGCGCCTAATTTTTCAAGATTTGAGATTGCCTTGTTTGTTGCACTAGAAACCTGTTTGTCTACTCCTTCCTGTGTCATCTCCTTTACTATGCCAATTTTTTTTCCATTTACTCCAGCATTAATCTCTTTGAGATAGTCTTGCTTTTGATTATCTACTGTTGTGTTGTCATGAGAGTCAATGCCTGCAATGATGTTGAGCATAAAGGCAACATCTTCTACGGTTCTTGCCATCGGGCCAATCTGTTCGATACTGTTTGAATATGAAATCAGTCCATGCCTGCTAATCAAGCCGTAAGTAGGTTTGAGGCCAACAATCGAGCAAAAACTTGCAGGATTCCTCACAGAGCCGCCAGTATCGGAGCCAAGTGACGCAATGCATTCTAGTGCACTTACTGCCACCGCACTTCCTCCAGAAGAGCCACCAGGCACATATTCTGTGTTCCATGGATTTTTGCTTGGCCCAAAAGCACTAAACTCTGTGGTAAACCCCATGGCAAACTCATCAAGATTTGTTTTTCCAACAATTATGGCATCTTGATCTTTTAATCTTGAGACTACTGTAGCATCGTATGGAGCAACAAAATCCTCAAGCATTTTTGATGCACAAGTTGTTTTTGTTCCTTTGACACATATGTTGTCCTTGATGGAAATTGGCATTCCAATACACACCCCTACATTTTTTGATTTGATTTTCTTATCTACTGCTCGTGCCTGCTCTATTGCTTTGTCATTTAATGACAGGTACGCATGAAGTTTTGGGTCAACCTTTTGAATTCTTTCAATAGTTTTTGAAACAAATTCTTCAGCAGTTATGCTACCATTTTTAATTTCCTCAACATACTTTAGAGCAGAAATTCTTAGGCTCAACTCAACTCATCTTTGGAGCTCGAATGTAGGAACCCTTGTAATTTTTCAAACTTTGAATTAATTTTTCATCATAGAGAATGTATTTATCATCTCTTAGTTCTTCAATAGCCTGCTCTTTAACATCAAGCTCTTCAGACTCTACATTTGCCTTATCTAGTATATCAAAATAAGAGATTATTTTTTGTACTCTGTCTATATGTACAACATGATCATCAATTTCAATTCTCATCAATTTTGCAATATGCTTGATTTCTTCTTTTGATACCACTTGCTTCACCTATGGTATCAATCTATCAACATCTCTGGGATAAAATGTTGTATCACGTATATTCTCAATTCCAGTCAGTGCCATCATCAGCCTTTCAAGACCAATGCCACAGCCTGCATGTGGCGGAACTCCATAATCAAAGGCTCCTAAATGATAATCAAATGTATCAATCTTCATTCCTTTATTTTTCATCCGCTCTGCTAGTTCCTCTTTTTTTTCAATTCTTGTGCTTCCAGATGACAATTCCAAATCCCCAAACATTAAATCAAATGATTCTGAAATCTTTGGGTTTTCCTTGCTCATCTTAACATAAAATGGCTTGGTGCCAGTAGGCCAATCCTTGATAAAGTAAAATCCTGCAAGACCAATCTTTTTTAAATTTGAAGGATACAAGTCGTCGCCCCACTCTGTTTTAGCACCTACTTTTTGCATTTTTTCAACTAGCTCAGAATAAGAGTATCTTGGAATCGTAGCAGGAAGACTAGGGACAATAAATTCAGAATCTTGATTATCCTTGGTATAGTTAATTATGGTTTGAATAGTGCTTTTGATTATTTTTTCAATTCTATCCATTACATCATTGTAATCAACAAAGGCTTCCTCAAAATCAATTGAGATTGCTTCTGCCAAATGTCTGTTTGTCCTAGATGGTTCAGCACGAAATATTGGAGCAATTTCAAAGACCTTTTCAAAGCTCATCGTAAGCTGCTCTTTGTACAACTGTGGGCTTTGCGCAAGAAATGCCTCTTTGTTATAATAAAAAATTGGAAACAGCGCCGCGCCACCTTCAGTAGCAGTAGCAATCATTTTTGGGGTGTTAATTTCTATAAAACCCTCTTGATAAAAATATGCTCTAATTGATTTTAACACAAGACTTCGGGCCGTAAATATATCCTGCAATATCTTTCGTCTAAGATCAATCGGGCGAACCTCTAGTCTGGTATCTATATTTTTTACAGTTTTTGCTTGTGGTTCAAAAGGAGGAATTTTTTCAACCTCTGTGAAAACTCTAAGCTCTTTTGGTACAATCTCTACTCCGTTTGGAGCTTTTGCTGAAGATTTTACTGTACCCACTATGCCAACTGAAGAATGCTCTTTGAGTTTTGAAATCTTTTCTCGAATCTCATCGGGGCAATCGCCTGCCTTGGCAACTATTTGAATTTCTCCTATCTTATCCTTGATTATCATAAATGAGATGTTTCCATGACCTCTTACGCTCAAAACCCATCCCATAACAGTTACATCTGAGCCATGCTTTGAGGGATCGAGCTCTTTTGAATAATGAGTTCTACGCAAATTTCCTAGTTCTGTTTTTATCAACTTCCATTTTGTCTAAACCTTCCTCTTAAAAATTTTCATTGGTAAACCTTTCATGTTTTGAACCTATTTCTTTTAATTAGTCCTTTTCATTCATTTTTATGATAAATTTATGCAAGATGTAATTCTAGTATTCAGATATAAAGCCCAGATTTTTTTAATTTTTTTATCCTGTGATAATGTAGTATCAAACCGATCTGTTTTACTTTTGACTTGTGTTTTATTATTACAAATCTGGAAACAATAATTCTTTGAGAGATGGAACCTCGTATTTTACATCCACCTTTGTCAAATTTTTCTTTTTTATCTGTCCATAAGAGGTCAAGTCACGTTTAAAAAACGAGTCAACCGTCCAATCTAAAATTACTTTAATTTTTTTTCCTATAGAAGGCATTTGAAGTACATAATACGTTCTCCAAATCACCCATGGTATAATTCCCTGTAAATTATATCCAAATATAGATACAATTGCATTTCGCTTGCCAATTATTGCCATCATTCCCTTACTATGGTAGGAAAATGAATTCATCTTGCCTATTCCAGTCAATGCAACCTTGAGATTGTGAGATACTGTATGGCTCTGATGAATTGCATGTTGTGCAGTAGGTGGGTATGGTTTTCCAGTTGCAGCATCTATTATTTCTGCACAATCCCCTAGTGCAAAAACATTTGGATAACCAATTAATTGTAAATACTTGTCAACTTGCACCTTGCCTGATTTTTCATGTTCACATTTTAGTTCGGAAACTACGGGGTCGACTGTCACTCCGCCTGTCCAAATGAGAGTTGTACAAGAAATTTTTTCATTATTATCAAGCATGACGTAATCTTCATCTGCGTCAATTGCTTTTGTGTTAGTTAGGATTTGTACCCCTCGAGTCTTCAAATACGCCATTGCCTTTTTACCAAGCGATTCACTTACCTCAGGCAGGATTCCTGCCTTTGATGAAACTAAAATCATGTTAATTTTTTCTGGATTAATGTTTGGATACATACGAGTAGCAGATTCTCTAATGAGATGATTAATCTCTCCTACAGTTTCAACTCCAGCAAATCCTCCACCAACAACAGTAAATGTCATTAGTTTTTGTTGCAGGTCAGGATCACTTGTTTGTCCAGCATTTTCAAGCATGTTTATTGCATGGTTTCGAATTACTATTGCATCTTCAATTGATTTTATTGTAAATGAATGCTTCTCAATGTTTTTGTTGCCAAAAAAGTTTGTTACGCTTCCCAATCCAATAACAAGATAATCATATTCTAATGCATGTACCTTTCCATCAAAAAGCCTACTTATTGTAACTAACTTTTGCTCCAAATCAATTGATGACACAACTGCCTGGTAGAACTTTGCACGTTTGCAGAATGTTCTAATTGGAATTGAAATGTCTCTTGGGTGAATCATTCCTGAAGCTACCTCAGGAAGCATTGGAGTAAAAAGAAAGAAATTATTTTGATTTACAATGCTAATGTCCACGTTTACCTTATCTTGAAACATATCTTGAATTTTCCTGAGAATATTGACCCCAGCAAACCCTCCGCCTAAAATTAGAACCTTTTTAACTGATGGAAAATCGGATTTGTGAATATACTGTATGTGCTGCTCCAGTGTCCTTTTTTTACGAAATTCTACATCACATTTGCTACATCGGTGCATGACCATTTTTTTATCAAATCAATACCAAAAGAGCATGTCTGTGCATACACAACACACAAAATGAAAAATTTTATTCACTAACTTTCATCATTTTTATGCCTGCATGCAAAATAACGAATCATGGTTTTATCAAACAGGGAAAAAGCCATTTCACTAATCTCTAATGCCATCTTGACATATTCAATATACACTCAAAGAGAGTCTTTGCCAGGCCACCAGTCACTCATTGATTTTATCTTAAAGGCAGTACCAGATGAGCTAAAACCTGAGATATCTATGGATTTAATTGATGAGGTATTTGATTATGTCTCAAAAGCACACACTGATACCTAGTTATTTTATGCGACAAGTGGTCTTCCGCAGGAAGAACATTTTAAATCTAATTTCATAATTGCGTATTCGTGGGTGTCATTAATTGATACGCACTTTTTTCCTCCTTCTTTACAGAGGTGACAAAATTCTTTTGTCATCATAATACAATACGTATGGATGATAAAGTCTCAAGTATGTTCATTCTGCACATCATTACCATTTGACTACATGATTCATAAGGTGTTAATCTACAAAATAATACAGATTTGACAGCAATTACCACTTTGGGCTCTCACTGTGCTCTTCAAGTTCTTAAAGGAGCAAAAGATGAAGGAATAAAATCAATTTTAATTTGTGAAAAACAACGCGAGAAACTTTATCGAAGGTTCAGATTTATTGATGAGCTGATTCTGGTTGACTCTTTTATTGAAATTTTGGATAAAAAATGCAACTCTATTTTAGAAAAAAATAATGCTATTTTGATTCCACATGGTACTTTAATTGCACAAATGAGCTCAAAACAAATCGAATCTCTAAAGATTCCAGTTTTTGGCAACAAATCAATTTTGCGATGGGAGTCAGATCGAATGCTAAAAGAAAAACTAATGCATGAAGCAAATCTTAATGTTCCAAAATCGATTTCTAAACCTAAAGACATTAACAGGTTGGTAATTGCCAAAAGACACGGAGCTGCAGGAGGAAAAGGATATTTTCTTGCAACTAGCGAAGACGATTACAACAAAAAACGTGACAAGCTTATCTCACAGGGAATAATCAAGGGAGACGATGACTTGTATCTTCAAGAATATCGCTCAGGGGTTTTAGCTTATCTTCAATATTTTTATTCTCCACTAAAGGAGGATTTGGAATTTTTTGGAGTTGATAAACGACATGAATCAGATATAGAAGGATTGACAAGAATACCATCACAACAACAAATGGAAATTGATGATGTGCCCTCCTTTAACGTAATAGCAAACAGTCCGCTGGTATTGCGCGAATCATTGTTAGATGAAGTTTATGCGATGGGCGAAAGGTTTGTCAAGGCTTCAAAAAAACTGGTTTCTCCTGGAATGAACGGTCCGTTTTGTATTGAGGGAGTTTATGACGCTGATGCAAAGTTTCATACCTTTGAGTTTTCTGCAAGGATTGTTGCAGGAACAAACATGTACATGGAAGGCTCGCCATACTCTACCTTACTTTATGATGAGCCAATGAGCATGGGGCGAAGAATTGCAAGAGAAATAAAAAATGCCGAGTCCAGCAAACAATTAGAAAAGACTGTTACCTAAATTGAAAATTTTTTAGATTTTTGTACTGCAATTATAATCCCAAATATAGAGCCTAACACAAGAATTGCACCAAAAGGAAATTCTGGAACAACATAGGTTCCAATTATCTCAATTTCTTCTGTAAACTCTGGAACAAAAAATGTAAGGACGGTATCTTCGCCGCTAGTTGCCGTATATTCGACTTCATAACCATTTACAAGTACTGCAAACGCGTCATTATCTGCATGAATGAGATCCCCTGGAAGTGTAATTTGAAATTTGGTATCCTTGACATTTTCTGTTCCAATCAACAGCGAGATTGTCTCAGTATCAACTGCCATTGCAATTACATCCCCTTCAAAATCATAACTTATATCAAAAGAGTTTTCATCTACTGTTAATTGATAATTCTTTTCTGCAAATGCATAATTGCTAGACATGATTAAAGTGAAACCAATTAACAAAAACGCATATTTTTTTAACATAATTGATTTCAGTTAGTTTATGTTATAAACTGACTTTTCTATATACTTTTTAATTATTGCTTAACCTGATGTACTAGAATATTCTTATAATGTTATAGAAGTGCATAATCGGAATCTATATCAGCTATTTCTAAAAAATAAAAAGAAAAAATTTGTTTTGTTACTGTTTTAGTGAACCAATGGGTTTTTGATATTTGAAGTGGTCACTCCAAGTAGAGAATGGCTCCTTCAAGTCCAAGGTGCTTGTGGTTTGTGCCTTTTGATCCTCTGAGGTTGCCATCATTTTCTCTAGTGACGGATTGTGTGGCTGCATTGCCCTGCATTCTAGGACATAATTTTCAACTACTGCAAATCCTTTGTTCATGTAGCCTTCCTCATTGTCTCTAAGTGTAACTACATCATAATGGTATACAAAGCACTTGGAGTATGAGAAAGCACGTTTTGCGTCAGAGCCTGTAGAAATGATTATGTCTACATCAAACGGATTCCAGTCCTACTTTTGAATTTCAGAGTTTCTAAAAAGAAATACTTCATCTGCGTGCTTGTGTAAAAGCGGAGTGTTGCCAACTATTTTTTGTGCTGAAAAAATGAATGGTTCTGATCTCTGGAATCCTTTTGTTTGTGTAAATACTTGAAGTGGCACAAGCTCTTCTTCTGCACGAAACTTGAATACTCCAGTAATTGATACTCCTTCTGCATAAAGATATTCTGGAGTATTTGCCTCTTGAGCTATAGTTTCCTTTAATTAGAAACCTATCATTGTTGTCATTGCTAATGTTGCAGCTAGTGTAACTGCAAAAATAGATGTGGTATTTTTCATATTCATTAAAGATGATTCGTCTTGAAGGTTCCTATTAACATGGTGAACATTTTACAATTTTATTACTTACTCTTGAGATAAGTTGTTAGAATAAGAATGTAAAATAAGTATCAATTTACTAAATTGAAAATTTGAAAATTAATTGCTACAAAAAACTAATTGACCATATAGAGAATTTTGTTCCAGATTCATTATCTTGAAATTGTTAATGAAATTTTATAAAATTGTTAGTATATTGGTTATTTTTGTAAAAACTTTACAAAAATAATTTTTAATTATAGACAAGTCTTTTCCGTAATTTTGTACTAATGTAATCCATACCAAGTGTGACAACTAATATGGCAAGTATGAATGGGGCAGCTTTTCCATAATTGAGGCTTTCAAGATGATGTATGATGTAGAAGCCAATCCCTCCTGCTCCAACAAGGCCAAGAATAGATGATTCCCTTACACTGTACGATAGCAAGAATAGATACTGATTACTCATGTATGGCAATGCTTCTGGAATTGTTACAAACTTTGCAATTTGCATTCGTGTTGCGCCAATTACATGCATCGTATCATATGCTGCAAGGTTTTGCGATTCAAATATTTCGTAGAGATATTTTCCGCTTAACCCCATAATGAAAAACGCTATGGAAAATATTCCTGCAGTTGGTCCAAGACCAACAATTACTACAAGTATAATTGCCCAAAGTAATGGTGGCATAGACCACAATATTCCCAAAATGCCCCTGAAAATAGCACTAATGTAAAATGGTGATACATTTCTTGCTGCTAATAAGGCAGCTGGAATTGATAACATAAATCCAATACTTGAACCAATCAAAGCCATTTCAAGTGTTTCTATAATTGAAAAAACTACTTTGTCCATTACACTAAAATCAAAAGCAAGAAGCTCTTGAATTATTGTTGAAGAGTTTTGTGCATCACCAATTATTGAAAGTGGGTTAAAGCCTAAATGCACAGAGCTTCCAATTATTATTAATAACAATACAATCCATACGTATTGAAAACGACTAGGCTTCATAAAGACTCGATATTGTTTCTTTGTTAATTTCCTTTGATTCTATTTTTTTATCTATCCTACCGTTAATCATAATGAAAACCGTGTCACTATACATCTTTGTAATCTCAGGATTGTGATGAGTCATAAGTAATGTAATTCCTTTTTTCTTTCTTATTTCTGTAAAAATTTCCATAACTGATGCAGCTGCTTTAAAATCAAGACTAGCAATCATCTCATCTGCAAAAATCACTGATGGTTTCTGAATTAGCGTTCTTGCTATTGCTACTCTTTGTTTTTCACCGCCGCTTAGTTTTTTTACTTTAATGTCTTTTAGATGAGATATCTTTAACTCGTATAATAATGAGTATACCTCATCCAAAATATCTTTTGGATACATACCAAGGATCGAACGCCATCTAGGGATTTCTCCTAATGCGCCAATTATTACGTTCGAAAAAACGCTTAGTTCGTTGACAAGCCCCAAATTCTGTGGAATGTAACCTAGAAGTTTACGTCGTTCTTTATCTATACCTTTTTTTCCAAACAAGTACAGTTCTCCTGATGTAGGTTGTACTAGTCCCAATGCAATCTTCAAAAGAGTAGTTTTGCCTGCACCATTAGGACCCATTATTGTTACTGCATTATTTTGTCTAACATTAATTGAAAGGTTATTGATAATTTTCCTATCGTTAATAATCAGTTGAATCTGATTCATACTGAGAACATCTGACATAATAATGTCGATTATAGTTTCTCTGTATATTTCAACCCTGTTAATTCTAGTGCAGCTTGAAGATTTCCAAGATGTTGTTCAGCAGTAGTCTCATCAAATCCTACAAATATTGCAGATACTAGCTTTCTCATAATCTGTTTTGAGCTCTCGTCTTTGCCCATCTCAAGCAAGGCATCTTTAATTTTTTGTTTTGCTTCAATATCCATGTTTTTGCTAAACACTACCCCATGTGATGGAATTGGTCCTTGTTCATGAATTACCTTGGAATTATCACGTACCTCACGATAGAGTTTTTCACTAACATCTCCAGCTATTATGCTAACATCAACTTTATTGTTCTTTAATGCTTCCCATGCTTGACTATATCCGCCAGCAAAGACAACATCTGAAAAGTATGTTTTTGGATCAACTTCGTTACCAGCTTCTACAGTAATCAGTCCTTCTTCCACTAAGGTTTTCATCGGTGTAATATATCCAGATGTTGAAAGTGGACTAGGAAAAGCAGCTCGCTTTCCTTTAAGTTCTTCAAGTGATTCATACGGGGAATCTTTTGGTACAATCCAATACGAGTAATAGTATGTTTCAGCTGTTAAGGTTTCACCTATTACTACCTCTCTAACTTCTGCCAGCTCGAGTGTGGCGTCAGCTTTTTGAACAGCAAGATACGATGGCCATGCACTCATAAATGCAATGTCTGCCTTTCCAAATCTTAATGCTTCAACTACTCCCGCATAGGAGGTTGGAACATAAATTTGCACATCATAGTTTGTCTTTTTTTCTAGGAACATTTCCAGTTCTTTTGCCTGGGATTCAATATCACTTGCTTGAACAGTTGGTAGTATTGCTAAGGTTACAATTTTAGTGGATATTTGTGGCGATTCTATATTTCCGTTTTCTGCAACTGCATAGATTCCAAACCCTGCACCTATCCCAACAGCTAAAACAATCGGGATAATGGCATAAAGTTTGTTCATTTTTTGATCGATTCCTGCTAGATATTTAAATTACAAACAAGAATCTACATTCATAGAATATGATTTTAGAATTTATCTGAAATTATTTTGAACCTGAGTTTATATCACATTACAATATACAACAATATAGAATTTTTAGTTATACAATCTAAAATATTTGGGATTTGACTTTTTCCTTGAAAATTATATGTAAAATGTGTATGTATTATCTACTGATTATTAGGATACAAATTAAGAACAGGTTCAATTCCTTGAATTTTTATTTCAACCCCTCCAATCCTGCTTTTATACATCTTGATTTTCTTACCCTCTGGAGAAATTTTGAAGGTCTCTACATTAACTAGCGTAAGATCTTCCAAATTTGCTAGTGTTTTGTACACATTTGAAATTGATAACTTGAGCTCCTCTGCGATTTGGGTGGCGTCTTTTGCCTCTGTCAATATAGAAAACAAAACCGCACGGGAACAGACGTTTGCTACAGTTTCAATTATTTTTTGCGCTATGTCATATTCATCTAGTTGTTGAATCATGTTTGGTTTTGACAATTTTATGACTCCATTAATTTGGAACCAGAATTAGTGATGGTTCTGATTTTTTTATGCTAATGTCTGCTTTACTGATTCTGCTTCGGTATATTTTGAATTTTCTACCCTTGTCGGAAATTAACCATTTTTCAATCTCAACTAGTGTTAAATTCTCAAGTTCGGATAATTTTTTATAAACCGAGCTTAATGGTATTTTACATTTATCTGCAATTTCAGATGCGGTTTTTCCTTTTTTAATTAAAGAGAACAAAATAGTTCTTGATTCTGCATCAGCTAAGGCCTCAATTACCTTTTGTGTAATGTCATATTTTTTTAGTTGTGGTAGTGTCAATTTTCGCTGCAAACGTCAATCAATATCCGAGGAGTTATTTAAACGAAATGCGTTCTCGTTCTATATTATGAGAATTATCTATTGTATTTTTGATTGTTCTAGTTTTTCTGGTCTGAATTTCTGCCAGAATGTGCCCAGTATTAATCCTACTGAAATCCAAAATATTGAGACTGCAATAAATGACATTGTCCTAAATCCATTCACCAAGTCCATTGGAGCAGTTATTTCGTCTGGATTGGGAGGCATGATAATAAACACTGCGCTAATGAATGCTGCATATCCTATGTAAGCAACAAACTTTTTGTTTTTCTGTAGTCTTTTGTATAATTGATAAAATCCAACTGCAGAAAATCCAGAAATTGCAATAAATGCAAGATACAATAGTTCTCGAAGAACCACCGTTTCTGGGTCACCTACTGTTGGAGGGTTAGCTGGGTATTTTAAAAATGGAATAACGTATAAGGTAAACCACATCAGTCCTACTAAAATAATGGCTTTTTTTACATTATTAGAACCTGGTAAAGCGTTTCTAGAATATGCAAACACAATACCAAATAATGCGCCAATAGATGTTCCTAAAATGGCGCCAGCTAACACTTGGCCTCCTTTTTGCCAATACCTATACGAGTCATATTCTATCCAAAATTGTGGAGTATCTTTTTCTTCACCAGATGCAAAGAGATTTTGATTTTCGATTCCTATTGCTTTATCTAGATACGGTTCAACTATTGCAAGGTTTGCAAGTCCATGAATTATACCTGCAAAACACCCAGAAAGCAAAACTATAATGATAAAAAGTGCTGTTCGCATATCTTTGAGTCTCTAATGACAAGGAAATCCAGCTGCATGCCTCATATCATGAAAAAGCTCATGCATGTACAACTCATCAAATGCTTTTCCCCCCATGATTATACTAAAAAGATGTCCATGATCATAACCTACTACAAATAATCCAAAAGCAAAAACACCTGCAAGTAATAAAATAGCATAAATCGGAACTCCAGACTTTGTAATTGTTAAGCCCCTAGATGTTGACATCTTTTATTTCACTTCATGCGGTGTATTTAAATTCTTGGACACAGAAAATTCATTGATTTAGATTTTTTGTTGATTTTATTTCAAGCGATCTAGCATATCCATTGAAACTTTGAACCCCATGATACAATCAATTATTTACTTATTGTAAAGACAGTACTGTGATGAATCGCTATTACTATCTAACCATTCCAATAATTATCGGGATTGTTTTGGCTTTGTTTCTGTCTTCTTTAGGAAACAATAAAGATGAAGTCCTTTTGACCAAAAAAAAATCTTTTAGAAAACGGTTCTCCGATGCTTGGAAATCCATCATCCCAGATTTCAATATTAGAGTGGGGGGACTATCAATGCACATACTGCTATAGATTTCATACATCAAGTTTTAATGTGATTTTGGATGAATACGTCAACTCCGGAAGGGTAAATTTTGTTTTCAAGGATTTTCCGTTAAATGGTCCTGATTCGGTTTTTGCTGCTGAGGCTGCATACTGTGCAGAAGACCAGGGAAAATATTGGCAATACCATGACGAATTGTATACTAATTGGGGTGGAGAAAGAACAGGATGGATTACTGTTGATTCTCTAAATAAATTTGCAATAGCTATGGATTTAAAAATTGACAAATTTAATTCGTGTATTAATGAGCATAAATATCGTCAAAGAGTGCTAGAATTAGAAAAATTTGGCAAAGAAATTGGAATTGATGCTACGCCTTCTTTTTTGATATTCAATGATGAAAAGATCATAAAAATCAGAGGAAATCAGCCAGTAGATGCATTTAGAAATGCAATAGAAGAGTTAGAATAACTAAATCGTTGAGATTTCAAGCATTTTTGGCAACTTTACTGTAAATACACTTGGTTTATTTTTTACAGAAATACTTCCACCATGTTGCTCTACTATGCTTTTACAACTAGCTAATCCTAATCCTGTTCCTCGTTTCTTTGTTGTAAATAATGGTTCAAAGATATTTGGGATTAGCTCGTCGGGCACTCCTGTACCAGAATCTTCAACATCAATAACTACTTCATTTTCTAAATCATTGATACGAATTGTAATTTTTCCTTTACCGTTTATTGCCTCAAATGAATTAATAATTAAATTATCAAAAACTACTTCAATCTTATCAGCATCATAAACAAATTCTACATCTTTATTAGGAATTTCGATTTTTACTTCATCTGTCTTTTTTACTTTAGTTAAAGACAATCCAATTGTTTCTAAAAGTGAATTTTTTGTAGTGCGTAACGATTGGATTTTTACAAACTCTAAGACATCATCGATTTGATTTGACATACGCATAATTGCACGCTCCATCATGTCAATTTGTCTATCTGAAAAACTTATTCCATTTAGATTTTTTTTTGTTTTTGCAATTTCGACTACTCCTTTTATAACAGTCAAAGGATTTCTCAAATCATGTGCTAAACGCGCAGATAGCTCTCCAATGGCAGAGAGTCGTTCAGCTTGAACTAGTCGTTTGGTTTTTTCTCGTAATTCCTGTTCTAGTTTGTCTCGTTGACGTTTTAATTGCTGCTCAGAAATTGCGATGTTTGATAAATTTTCTTTTAATGTTTGATTAAGGATCCTTGTTTGCTTTTTTTCATTATTGAGTAATTTTTTCATCAGATCAAGTTTTTCTGATGCATATTTTTCAATGATAAAAGATAATTCTGTATTTACTTTAATTGCATCTGGAACATCGATTACTTCATCAACCATACTAATGATAGAAGAATTGTGACGTGGGTGTTTCCCATATTGCAATTTTTCAATATCATGTTCAAATTTTTCATGAGATCTTTTGATTTTCTCGATTCTTAAAAGCCGATCAGCTAATTGCTCGTTGATTTTTTTCATATATTCTTCTGCTTTTTTAATATGAATATCGGTATTCTCAGAAGACATTGTTTTTTTATGGATATCTTTTTGTGGCTTGTTGTCTTTATGTTGAGTGGTATCCTTTGCCATTTGTTTTAATCTAGAATATTTTAGATATACTGAGTTCGGTGTTTGTTTTGAACAGACGCGTTAGTAGAAATTATTTTTATCTATTTCTTATAATGCATACTGATTGCGATTCTAGGGTCATATTGTGGGTTATGCCCAATCAAATCACGCATCATTAGGCTCTTTAATACTTCTTTGATAAAGTCGGTATCAACTCCACCATATTTTTTTGCACGATCTGATACATCTTTGAACATTACCTCTTCATCGACTCGTTTAGTTTGGCAAATGTATGTCTTTAACAAGAGTCCTAATTGAGTTAATTTATTGAGTGAAAGTTCCTTTTGTTCAACATAAATCTCTCGAACTAAATCTTCGATATAGTATATTCCTTTTTCAGATACTTTGTATCTTAAAAGTTTAGGATAGTCATCTAGTGGAATTGGATATAGTTTTCCAATTGTTCTGCTTCCCATAATTCTTATATCATATCAGAGATAATGTTTAGTGCGGTCAATTTTTGTAAATATTAGGTCCAATTTGGCATCGGATTATCATGAAATCACCCAACCAAACTTAATATTCATTACATCAAAAGTGTGAACATGGGAAAAATTATTCTTCAAAAACAAGATTCTGTTAAACTCTATAAAATTAGAAAGATTCTAGAGGAACTATCTCAGAAAACAGGTCGTGGCACTGAGCTAATCAGCTTGTATGTTCCAAAGGGCAAACAACTTCATGAAGTAATTACTACCTTGAGGGAGGAACAGGGAACTGCTGACAATATCAAATCAGACTTGACACGCTCTCACGTTGTGGATTCATTGTCTAGAGTAATTCAAAGGCTAAAACTCTATAAAAAAACGCCTGAACGAGGTTTAGTAATTTTTTGTGGGGCATTACCCCAAGAAGGAGGCGGGCCTCTTGGAAGTGAGGTTGTCAAAGTATACGAAATTGATCCTCCAAAAGATTTGAATACATTTCTGTATAGGTGTGATGATCATTTTCATATAGATATCCTAAAAGATATGCTCAAGGAGGAAAATTTGATTGGCTTTCTTGCAATTGATGCCAAAGATGCTGGTTGGGGCATACTACACGGGGATAAAATTGAAGTTCTAAAAGAAACTGGATCTGGCGTAGCAGGCAAGCACCGACAAGGAGGTCAATCTGCCAAGAGATTTGAAAAATTACGTGAAATGGAGCTCACATATTATTTTAACAGAGTTGCAGAAATTACTAAAGAATATTTTATAGACATTTATCCAATCAAAGGCCTAATCATATCTGGTCCAGGTCCAACCAAAGAGGAATTCATCAATGAACATTATCTTGATTATAGATTGCAAGATATGATTTTAGATACAATAGATGCATCGTATTCTGGCGCTGAGGGCATTAGAGAAGCATTTGCAAAATCGGGTGAAATTTTAGCAGATTATAGAATGGTAGAAGAAAAAAAACTAGTTGAAGAGTTATTCAGGCATATCAATACGAATACAGGGCTTGGATCTTACGGTATGAAGGAAGTAATTACATATTTGAAAAACAATGTCGTCAACAAACTGATAATTACTGATGATACTAATCTACACAGAATTGAAGCAAAGTGTAAGCGTTGCATGAATATTCAAGAATTCTTACTTGAACGTCCACAAGTAATACCAAAAAAAACCGAGTTGGCAAGCTCGCCATGTCCAAATTGTAAAAGTACTGATTCAGAGGTAAATGAACAAGATGTTGTTGATTATCTTTCATTAATTGCCACAAAAACTGGAACTATAATTGAGGTCGTATCTGGAAAAACAGAATACGGTACTATGCTTTCAAGTATTGGAAAGATTGGAGCAATTTTAAGATATAATCCAAATCAGTAAGTTTACCGTATTGCTTCTTTATCTTGTGTAATTGTCATCAAGTTATTTGTTCGCTCTCCCTTTAGCCTATCTTCAAGGTTTCTATTACCACGTGAGTTAATTATTCTTCCTTCGATTTTTTTTATCAAAAAATCTAATGAAAAAGGTTTTTGAATAATTTGTATTGTATCATCTTTTACATCAGCAACATCGGATAATATTTTTTGCCCATATGCTGAGAGAAAAATTATTCTTTGATTTTTTCTAAGATCTAAAATCTCTTTTGCAGTTTGAATTCCAGATTTTCTTGGCATATTGTGGTCTAGCAAGACAATATCAAATGGAGGTTGCTTTGTTTTTTTAAATAATTCTGCATATTTTGCCTCATCGTGATACACTTCATAGCATTCCATGCCATCTTTAGTTAAGGTTACGCGATGACCACTTTTCTCTAGAGCAGTTTTGTACTGCTTGGAAGTAAATTCATTATCTTCTGCAACTAAGATATTTAGATTCATTTACCATTATTAGTTTGAGTCAAACCCCTTTTAAGACGAGTTTGTTTATGCTGAACGAACGAATTTTTGGTATTATTTTATAAAGCAAAATCATGTATGCATGAGCGAATCTTTTCAGCGAGAATCTTTAATTCCTCATCATTTCCAATGTCTCTTTTTGTCCAGACTGTACCTTTGTGATTATACCTTGGAATAATATGTACATGAACATGAGGAACAATTTGTTTTGCGGCTCTGCCATTATTTTGTGCCATGCTAAATGCATCTGCATTGGTAGTCTTAATGATTGCCTTTGCAATCATTGGAACTTTAGAAAAGAGCTCTCCTACTTCATCTGAGTTCATGTTTGTTACTTCTTCAAAATGTTTCTTTGGTAAAACAAGTGAATGACCGTGATCAATTGGATATTTGTCTAAAAATGCAACATGTGTATCGTCCTCATAAATAAAATGGCCAGGTCTTTTTCCTTGTATTATTTCACAAAAAATGCAATCCATACTACAATCGACTGTATATTTTATTTATGGTTTTTCCATCGATTCAGTTAATTAAGGGAATTTTTGCAAATTGGTAGACATGGGTAAAAAGGCGCGAAAAGAACGAGAGGAAGAAAGAGAGAGCTTTGCTACTAAACGTACAAAGGAAAAAAGAAAACATACCTTGATTGCTTTAGGAATAATCGCTGGCGTAGTAGCAATTGTAGGAGTTTCTGCTTATAATTTTGCCAACCTTACTGCAAGTGCTCCAGGCGCACCTACGGGAGCTGGAGTATTAGGAGACGAACATGTACATTCGTTAATGTTAGTTAGGATTTTTGGTGACAGGTTTGACTTTTCACTTCCTGCATATCAAGTAAAGAGTAGTTGGATACATTTTGAAGCTCAGGATGGCACTACAGTACATCGACATTCTACAGGAGTTACTCTAGGGTATCTCTTTGATACATTAAAAATAAAACTTACCGATGAATGTTATGCATTTCCAGATGGAAGAGAATTTTGTAATAATGATGATTATTCATTAAAGTTCTATGTAAACCATTCACCAGTTCCAAGCCTAACAGATTATGTTTTCAAAGATCAAGACAGGATACTAATTTCCTATGGTAATGAAAATCAAACGCAAATTGATGCACAATTAGCAGAGCTGGATGCCCAACCAATACTATCATAGAAATACATTTTGAATCAAATAATTAGCATGTTTTTCAAGAAACCCTAAATTAAGGTAAACCTTGTTTGAGTTTGTAAAAATGAAAATCTCAAGTAGAAATGTTGTAGAAGGAACCGCTCGTGCTCCACACCGAGCTTTGTACAAAGCAATGGGTTTGACTGATGATGATCTTAGCAAACCGTTCATAGGAGTATGTCATACTGGAAATGAGGCTACTCCTTGTAATATTCATCTTGGTTCACTAGCTCAAAAAGCAAAAGAGGGAGTAGCAGACAGTGGAGCAACTCCAAGAGAATTTAGTACTATAGCAGTGAGTGACGGTATTGCTATGGGACATGAAGGAATGAAGTCTTCACTTGTTTCTCGTGAAATAATTGCAGATTCAATTGAATTGATGATGAGAGCCCATCAATATGATGCTCTAGTAGGAATTGCTGGATGCGATAAGAGCTTGCCAGGAACAATGATGGCAATGACTAGATTGAATCTTCCATCTGTTTTTGTGTATGGTGGAACTATCATGCCAGGAATGTTGGATGGACGAGAGTTAACTATAGTAGATGTATATGAGGCAGTTGGGGCTTATGACACAGGCCAATTATCACTAGAGGCTTTGAAAAATATTGAAAACACTGCATGCCCAAATGCAGGCTCTTGTGGCGGGATGTTTACTGCAAATACAATGGCTTCAATATCTGAAGCAATAGGATTTGCATTACCAGGAAGTGCTAGCCCTCCAGCGGAAGATCATAGAAGAGAAATGATGGTCTATAATTCTGGTAAAGCATGTACCAAACTACTTGAATTGAATATCAAACCTCTAGATATTTTGACTTTTGAAGCATTTGAGAATGCAATTTCAATACTAAATGCTGTAGGCGGTTCGACTAATGGAATATTACATTTGTTAGCGTTATCTCACGAAGCAGGACTCAAACTAACATATGATGATTTTGAGAGAATTAGAAAAAAGACACCACACCTTGCTGATATGAAGCCTGGTGGCAGCTATGTCATGAACTCGCTAGATAAAATTGGCGGAATTCCATATGTGTTAAAGAAATTAGATGACAAGGGATTGATAAATAGAAATTGCCTTACAGTAACTGGAAAAACAATTCATGAGAATCTTGAATCAATGCATATCCCTGAAGTAAAACAAAACATCGTAAAATCAGTTGAAGCTCCGCTTCATAATGTTGGAACTGCAGTTATACTAAAAGGAAGTTTAGCTCCAGATGGAGCAGTAATTAAAACAGCAGGAATTGAGATGACTAAATTTGTTGGAAAAGCGCGAGTATTTGATAGAGAAGAATATGCATTTGATGCAGTAGCTAAAGGCCAAATAGAAGAAGGAGATGTAGTCGTGATTAGATATGAAGGGCCAAAAGGAGGCCCAGGAATGCGAGAGATGTTAGCAACTACTGCAGCACTTGTTGGTCAGGGATTAGGGAAAAAAGTTGCCATGGCAACAGATGGACGATTTTCAGGAGGAACTAGAGGATTGATGGTTGGGCATATAGCACCTGAAGCGTTTGTTGGTGGCCCAATTGCTCTAGTCAAAGATGGCGATGAGATTTCCATTGACACCGAGAATAACTCAATTGATCTTCATGTATCCTCAGAAGAGCTAGAACAGAGAAGAAAAAAATGGATACGTCCAGCACCAAATTATACATCTGGAGCATTAGCAAAATATACTTCTCTTGTAGGCTCTGCTGCGCAAGGAGCTATAACTACGCCCATCAACTAATCTAGCGAATAATGTTTATCACAGTATAGGATTGTTCCAGAGGTTGTATTTTTTGCAGTAACAGAGTATCCGTCTTCTAGACCTTTGCCACATACATAGCAAGAAGCTTCGATGGCTAGAGTATCCAAAGTTGAGGTTTTTTCTTGAAATATGAGATCCTGATAAAGCCTGGAACGGTTTCTTGGTTCAAGTAATTGGCTCATAATACTGGTATACATCAATCGCTTATAAAGGTACCGTAATATACGGTAATAAAGGATACTGAAGGCCCCAAAATGGAGGGGCATAACTGGGCATTGGGAGTCCCTCAGTTCCTATGTGAATATACCGTGAAATAATCAATTAAGAACATGTTTGTATCAGAAGAACAAACTGTGCCTATAGTTAACTATAGAAGTCTTAAATATAGTTCATAGGTACGAGGACTATCATGGGTGACCATATTTGGACTCTACCGCAACAATCCTAAAATAATACCACTAGAATTATCTGGCACTCAATTTGAAATCTATAACAAATTTTCAAGAAATTATTCTCATTCATTTCTCTTTGAATCCCTCACCGGGCCTGAGGAGTTGGCTGAAACTTCAATCATGGGATTTGACCCATCAATAATTTTTAAAGGATATTCAAATAGGGTTGTTCTAATCTACAAAGATGGGACTCAGAAAATAATTAAAACTAATGATCCATTGGAAGAACTAAAGAGATTTCTTGAAAGAATTTCTGATCAATCTTATAGATATATGGGTGGAGCAGTAGGCATCATTAACTATGATGCAGTAACATTGTGGGAAAAAATTCCTCACTCTATTCTTGAAAATGTGCCTTTAATGGAATTTGGAATTTATGAGGATGGAATTTTGTACGACAATAAACAAAACAAGTCGTTTTACTTTTACTATGAAGAAAATAGAATAGACAAAATTAAACTATCAGAAAATAAATTTGGAGATTTTCACTTAACGGAGATTTCAATTAATTTGGAAGATTTAAAATTCAAAAAGATTGTTGAGAAGGCAAAAAAATACATTTATGATGGAGATATATTTCAGGTAGTTCTATCACGAAGATTTAATTTTGAATCTGATGGTGACTACTTGAAAGTATATTATATTCTCAGAAGTATGAATCCTTCACCGTATCTTTATCATATGAAAATGGATGATAGAACAATTCTTGGAGCAAGTCCTGAAATGTTACTTCGTGTAACAGGCGATGTAGTGGAAACATTTCCTATAGCAGGAACCAGAAAAATCACTGATGATGATAAAGAAAATGAGCAACTAAAATATGAAATGTTAAATGATGAAAAAGAACTTGCTGAACACACTATGTTAGTTGATTTAGGACGAAATGATATTGGTCGAGTCTGCAAATATGGCTCGGTTCATGTAAAAGACTTGATGGAGGTAAAGCGATTTAGTCATGTTCAACATATGGTAAGCCACGTAATAGGAAAATTAGATAAAAAATATGATATGTTTGATGCATTCAAGGCAGTATTTCCTGCTGGTACCGTATCTGGAGCCCCAAAGGTTCGCGCAATGGAAATAATAAATGAACTTGAACCTCATTCTCGCGGAGCATATGCTGGGGCAGTAGGATATTTTTCTTTTAATGGTTGCTGCGATTTTGCAATTGCTATTAGGAGTATATTTTTTGATGGAACTAAAGGGTATGTTCAAGCTGGTGCTGGAATAGTATCTGATTCTATTCCTGAAAATGAGCTAAAAGAAACCGAACATAAAGCTAATGCTATGATTTTAGCATTAAAGGAGGCCTCAAAATGAAATTTCTCATAATTGACAATTATGATTCATTTGTGTATAACTTGGCTCAAATATTAGGTGAATTGGGCGTCAGCTCAGATGTTATCCGTAATGATAAAATCTCAATTGAAGACATAAAGCAAAAAAACTATGATGCAATAATTATTTCACCAGGTCCTGGCACCCCAGCTGAAAAAAAATATTTTGGAATTTGTAGTGATGTAATTACCAAGTTAGGGCCCACCATACCAATACTGGGAGTTTGTTTGGGACACCAAGGAATAATCCAGTGTTTTGGCGGGAAGGTAGTAAATGCAGGCAATGTTAGACATGGAAAGACAAGTCCAATCAAACATTATGCAGATCCAATCTTCAAAGACATTAAAAATCCATTTCAAGCAACAAGATATCACTCGCTGGTAGGAGACAAGACAATAATTCCTGAAAGTCTAAAGATCACTGCCATTGCCGAAGATGATGGCGAAGTTATGGGTGTTCGTCATAAGGATTATCTCATAGAAGGAGTCCAATTTCACCCAGAATCAATTATGACATCAGAAGGAAAAAAGATTCTGGAAAATTTTGTAAAAATGGTGAAAAAAAGATGATTACAAATATGTTATCCATATTAAAAAATGGAAAAGATCTTTCTTATAATGAGATTACCAATGTTATGAACGATATTTTGAGTGGAAAAGTTTCTGAGCACAATATTTGTGAATTTCTAGAAAATCTACGACAAAAAGGTGAGAGTGACGATGAGTTGCTTGGGATGTTGGATAAAATGCAAGACTTTTCTTTACAGGTACGGCCAAAGCGTAAAGGCACAATTATTGATGTGTGTGGCACTGGCGGAGATAATTTTCATACGTTTAACATATCTACCACTGCCTCATTTGTAATTGCCTCAGCAGGAGGGATTGTGGCTAAACATGGCAATCGTTCTATATCTGGAATCTCAGGTAGTGCTGATATCTTTGAATATTTCGGCTATGATTTGAATTCCTCACCAGAGCAAGTGGGTCAAATCATTGACAAGTTTGGAATTGGGTTCATGTTTGCCCCAAAGTTTCATCCAGCAATGAAAAATGTAGCGAATGCAAGAAAAATGATAGGTGGGAGAACGGCGTTTAATCTGCTTGGCCCACTTAGTAATCCTGCACGAGTAAAAAATCAATTAATTGGAGTTTATGCAGATGAGTTTCTCAAAAGATTGGTACTGTTATTAAAAAAGCGAGGTTCTGAAAACATAATGACTGTAAGGTCACGAGATGGATTAGATGAGCTTTCCACTACGTCAAAAAATCAAATATGTTTTCTAAAAAATGGAAATATCACTTCGATGATAGTTGATTCAGAAAAACTAGGGCTATCAAAATCAAAAATAAAGGACATTCAAGTCAGCAACAAAGATGAGGCTGTCAATGCATTTGTTTCAGTTCTAAATAATACTGCAAATAAGGCGATGATAGAAATTACTGCGTTAAACGCTGCTGGGGGTCTTGTAGTTGCAAACCTTGCAAATAGTTTTGAAGAAGGGATTGAAATTGCACTTGATACAATTAAGAGCGGAGTATCATACAGTCTTTTTGGAGATTTTATTCGATATTGCGGAGACGTAAAAAAATTAGAAAGATTTGAATGATATGGACGGAATTCTTAGAAAGTTATTTGAAAATTCAAGGTCGGCAATAAATAATGGCGTATATGACATTCAAGAAAACTTACTTCAATCTAATCAGGATTTTATAAAAATAATTAAAGAAAACAAACATGTTACACTCATTACAGAGATAAAATTTTCCTCTCCGTCTTTAGGAAAAATCAAAAAAGTTTCTGACCCAGTAAAAATTGCAAAGGCTATGATAAAAGGAGGAGCAAAAGCAATATCAATACTAACCCAACCTCATTTATTTTCTGGTTCTCCAGGATTTTTTATTAAAATAAGAAAGGAAGTGAATGTACCGTTGTTAATGAAGGATATCATAATTGATAAAATTCAGATAGATGCGGCAAAAAAAATTGGGGCAGATTATATTTTGTTAATACAATCCTTGTTTGATCAAGGTTTTGTGCATGAAATTGATGAATTAATAGAGTACGGACATAAAAACAGCCTCAAAATACTGTTAGAATCTCATACTATGAAAGAATTTGAAAATTCACTTAAAACAAAGGCCGATATTTTAGGGATAAACAACAGGAATTTAGATACTCTAGAACTTGATATTAACAATACAAAGAAGATTTTGAAGAATTTTGATAAATCAAGAATAGTAATTTCTGAAAGCGGAATTGAGACGCCTGAAGACATTCGTTTTCTACATAACTGTGGTGCAAATGCCTTTCTTGTTGGCTCTAGCATAATGAAAAGCGATAATATCGAAGATAGTGTGAGCAAATTGGTGAATGCGATATGAAAAACATAATTCCTAAACATGGTAGATTTGGCGAGTTTGGAGGAAGATATATTCCTGAAACTCTTGTTCCAGCAATTGAAGAGCTTGAAGAGAACTATCTTAAATTCAAAGATGATAAAAGCTTCAAAAAAGAACTTGACTATTACCTAAAATATTATGCTGGCAGACCAACTCCACTTTACTTTGCAAAAAATCTTACAAAAAAAATCGCTGGTGCAAAAATTTATCTAAAAAGAGAAGATCTGCTTCATGGAGGAGCCCATAAAATAAACAATACACTTGGACAAGCACTTCTTGCAAAAAAAATGAAAAAAAAGCGCATTATTGCCGAGACTGGCGCGGGGCAACATGGAGTTGCAACTGCAATGGCATGTGCCTGTCTTGGAATTCACTCTGAAGTATACATGGGTTATAAGGATACAATTCGACAAAAACTAAATGTTTTTAGAATGAATCTTTTAGGATCACAAGTTCATCCAGTAAAATCTGGCTCTCAAACACTCAAAGATGCAATTAACGAAGCTATTCGAGATTGGATTACAAATGTAGATACTACATACTATCTATTGGGGTCTGCAGTAGGCCCCCACCCCTATCCCGTCATGGTACGTGACTTTCAATCAGTTATCGGTGAAGAAATAAAAAAACAGATGAAAGAAATCAATAATAAAACTCCTGACGTGATTGTAGCTTGTGTTGGGGGAGGCTCCAATGCCATTGGGACGTTTTATCCATTACTTGATAGTGATGCTGAGATTATTGGAGTTGAAGCTGCTGGTCTTGGGCTAAAAAGCGATATGCACTCTGCTACACTTCGCGCAGGCTCAAAAGGAGTACTGCATGGGATGATGACCTATCTGTTACAGGACAAAGAAGGGCAAGTTCGTGAAACGCATAGTATCTCTGCTGGCTTGGATTACCCAGGAGTAGGCCCTGAGCATGCATATCTCAAGGATACTGGCAGGGTAAAATATCATAGCGCTACAGACAAAGAAGTCATTGATGCGTTCTTACTATTAACTCGAAGTGAAGGAATTATTCCTGCTTTGGAATCTGCACACGCCATAGCAGATGTCATTAAACTTGCAAAAAGGAGACCCAAATCTGAATCAATAGTAGTTACACTATCAGGCAGAGGAGACAAGGACGTCGAAGTTGTTGAGGCATACATGAAAAAACATGTCAAGAATTGAAAATAAATTTTGTGAACTAAAGAAGAAAAAAGAAAAAGCCCTAATTGCATATATTATGGTTGGATACCCAAATGAAAAAACCACAATATCTACAATAAGGGGACTAGTAAAAGGCGGTGCAGACATTATTGAGCTTGGTTTTCCTTTTTCAGATCCTATTGCTGATGGGCCTGTAATTCAAAATGCAAGCACCGTTTCACTAAATCAAGGAACTAATCTTGAGAAATTTTTTAAAATAGTAAAAAAAATACGAATGGAAACTAATGTCCCACTAGTTTTAATGACTTATACTAACATATTGTATAGAATGGGTTTTGATAAATTTATGAAAAAAGCAAAAATTGTTGGAATAGATGGAGTCATTTTACCTGACATGGCAATAGAAGAATCAAAAATTTACTTAAATGCGGCTAGAAAAAACCAACTTGATACAATTTTTTTGATCTCGCCCAATACCAGTCAAGAAAGAATACAAAAAATTCTAAAAGCAACAACTGGATTTTTGTATTTAATATCAATCTATGGAACTACTGGAATGGTAAAAAAGATTCAAAAATATACAATTGATGCAATTAAAAAAACAAATAAAATTGTAAATAAAAAAATCTCAATAGGGATAGGTTTTGGGGTAAGCACTCCTAGTGATGCTAAAAAACTTTTGTCATACGGTGTAGATGCAATTATTGTAGGTAGTACGTTTTTACGAATAATGGAACAAACTCCTGCAAGGCAAATCGAATCAAAAATTGCGTCGTTTACAAAAAGTTTGAAAAACACAACCATATAATGTCAAGAATAAATATGGGATTTTTCCATCACTAATGTGCAGACGAAATACATTTTCATAACAGGTGGAGTCATGTCTGGCCTTGGAAAAGGCGTAGTTTCATCTTCTATAGCAAAACTGTTACAATTATCAAACCAAAAAGTATCTTGTGTAAAAATAGATCCCTATCTAAATTTTGATGCGGGTACTATGAACCCTGTTGCTCATGGGGAAGTCTTTGTTACAAATGATGGTGGGGAGTGTGATATGGATATAGGAAATTATGAAAGATTTCTTAATGTCGATATTCCAAAATCTCACAATATCACCACTGCTCAAATTTATTCTAAAGTAATTGAAGCTGAACGAAGAGGGGAATATCTTGGGGCATGTGTACAAATAATCCCACATATCACCGATGAGATAAAAAATCGTATTAGAAAAATCGCAGAAGATGAAAATCTCGATATTTTAGTAGTTGAATGTGGTGGAACTGTTGGAGACATTGAAAGCTTACCGTTTCTTGAAGCCTTGAGGCAAATTAGAGCAGAAGATGGTCCTGAAAATGTAATTTTTGTTCATGTCACACTAGCCCCATCACTTGAGGTGGTTGGGGAGCAGAAAACAAAACCAACACAACACAGTGTTCAAGAATTACGAAGAATAGGCATTCAACCTGATTTACTAACAGTTCGTTGTAGTTATCCCCTTTTAGAAAAAACAAAGAAAAAGATTTCAATGTTCACTAATGTTTCTATTAAGGATGTATTTTCTTGTCATGACGTAGATTCAATTTTCCTTGTTCCACAAATTCTAAATGAACAAGGATTAGTAGACATTATTTTCAAAAAGTTTGGAAAAGTAGGATTGGTAAATGCGTCAGCAAACTGGGATAAATGGAATGCAATTGTTAATTCATTAAAGAAACACCAAGCATCCATAAAGATTGCAATGGTTGGCAAGTATGTTACCTTAGCTGACAGCTATGTAAGTGTAAATCATGCATTAAAACATGCTGGCTCAGCAATCGATAAAGATGTGGCAATTGAGTGGATTGATTCGGAAACTCTTGATGGAAATATGGAAAAATTAGAAGGTTTTGATGGGATACTTGTTCCAGGAGGCTTTGGAACAAGGGGCTCTGAAGGAATCATTAAAACTGCAAATTTTGCACGTGAAAAAAATATTCCATATCTTGGAATATGTTTTGGTTTTCAATTAGCTGCTGTTGCATTTGGAAGAAATGTATGTGGTTTAGAGAATGCAAATTCTACTGAAGTTGATCCTAAAACTCCACACCCTGTGATTGACTTGTTACCTGAACAAAAAGATGTTTCAAACATTGGGGGGTCATTACGACTAGGAGCAAACGATGTCATAATAAAGGAAAATTCTCTTGCATACAAAATTTACAACTCTAAAATTATTTCCAAACGCCATAGACATAGGTTTGAATTCAACAAGCAGTATCTTGACAAATTTATTGATAGGGGTATGGTTTTTTCAGGAGAAGGTGACAATGGAAAAAGAATGGAGACATTAGAAATACCATCACATAAATTCTTTTTTGGGGTACAATTCCATCCTGAATTTAGTAGTAGACCTGGATTTCCAGAAGAATCTTTTAAGGCATTTTTAGAAGCTGCAGCGCACTAGTCTAATTTAGATATCTCATAGATTTTTTGTCTAGCATCACGCATTGAGACTTTTTTCTTTACATATCCCTTATCAAGTAGATGACTTAATGCAAGCCTTACCGTTCTGTCTGGTAACATTGTTTTTTTACCAAGCTCCTTTTGAGTCATAGCGCCTTCATATTCTAAAATCTTTAGTAGTAGTTTTGAGCTTGGCGGCATGTTTAGAAGATCTTCTGCAAGGTGTACTTTTTTTGCTAGAGCAGAAATTGCAGTAGAATCTTTTTTCATTCGAATAATTCTAGCAGGTTTGTATTTAGTGCATTCTAATGTCTTGTTTACCTTGTATCGGTCAATTCCATCTAATACCACTTCACAGTAAAGCCTTGAAGAAATATCATCAATTACAATCAGACTATCATTTGAAACTATTAGAGGGCGTCTTGTCACATCAAGAGAGTTTACAGAAATTATTCCAAATACCGCTGAATCCTGAAATATTACTGGGCCTCCAGCTGACATTGAGTAAGCAGAAGAGCCAATTGGTGTAGAAATTATCACTCCATCACTACTATCATGCCATACTTCCTCATCGTTTACCCTTAAGGTGTATTCCATCAAGGTTGCACTCCTTGAGGTAAAGACGGCTACATCGTTTAATACAGGATACACACTTTTTCCATCTATTTTGACTCCAATTCTTGGAACCTCTTCAATGGTGTAATTTTTATTTTTTAATCGATTAAGATACGATGAAAATTCTTTGAGATCAATCTGTGCGAGAAAACCGCTAGATTCAGATTCACTAATTCCTAAGACAGGAATATTTAAATCAAAACTTCCACGAAAATAATTTCGAACACCTCTATCGCCTCCAAGAACAATTATGCAATCTGCAGGTTTTGGTTTAGAGCGAGGGCTTATCATAAAATAATTTATCGCGGTATTATCTAATTCATTTTTTATGGATTTGATTGCTGATTCGCTAATACCAGAATCAAAGATTCCAATTTGCATAAAGCAATTACAATGTTTGGTAGAATAAAAACTAGACCTGTTTGAATTTTATCTGATTATAGAAATACGCTGCGTTAGTCTCTATTGCGCCTTTTGCGGGTATTTTTTCCAAGCCAACTTCTTTTGTTTCAATTGCGGCTTGAGCTGCACCCCCTGCAAAGCATAGAGCCCAAAAAAAATCCTTTTCTTTTAATATCGTACAACAAAATGTTGCACAGAAAATATCTCCCAGTCCAGTAGTATCATATAACTCCAAATTTGGCAAAGTAATGGAATACAATTTATCTTTTACAAGCAGAGAAATTTCTCGTTTGTTAGTAAGTATCACATGTTCAACCCCCCTTTTTTGAAGATTTTTCAGAGCTTGAATCCCTACATCATTTGTTAAACAAAAAATCTCATCAGGATTAACCTTTATTGCTGAAATTTTTGATAAATCGATGTCGGTTTTTTCTAAAATGATTTTTTTTTCAGAGTTAGTTCTCCGTAAAAAACCTTGAGGATCAAGTAAAACAAAACTTGAGTCATTTTTAATTTTAGTGTATACTTCGTTTGATATTTCGTGATATACAGGGCTAATGACAACGGTATCAGCATTAGTTTTAGAATACTCTATTGGTTCACAAGTCTCAAGAAGAGATAATTTTCTATCTATCCCTGAAATTGTAATTTTGAACTTTGTTGTTGGCTTGTCAGATAATGCATTTTCAAATAATATTTTGTTCCTGTAGAGAATTTCTTTTGGAAAATCATTTCCAAATTTTGTAATCAATTGAGCGTCAAACTTTAGGTTTTTTGCTGTAATTCCGCAATAACATCCTGGCCCACCAATTTGTTCATATGATGAATTTCCAAGACTGATGTAATCTATCGTACAATGAGAAAATACTGCAAATTTCACTTCTTATAACGAATTTTATGATGATTTAGTTTTTTCCATTCTTTTTTTATTGCATTCATCGCAGATTATGTCGCCTTTTACTACAACTAACTCTACATTAGAGGTCAGGCAAGAATGACACAGTCCTTTCATATTGTAAATTGGATAAAGAGCCTTAAATCTTTAAGAATATTTTTAATAAGAATTTGTATTTTGGTAGAGCAAATTTAGGAATTACTCCTAAAAAGCTCTTACCAAAGGGCTAATGGTCGGTTTAGACGGAATAATGGGGTACAATGTGAGCCCCACATTCCTATCTTAGAAATATTCTAATTGTTTTTCAATAAAAGACTCGCGTAGAAATTATCAGTAAAAACGCAAGCATATAAGGAAGAATAAGGATGAAGGGTCATGCCATTAAAGAGAGCCAGTAGAGGACGTAAAAAAGGTGGAAAGGGCTCTTCAGATAGAATACAATGTACAAATTGCGGAGCTACTGTACCTCGTGATAAAGCAAAAAAAGTGACTTCTAGGCTAAATCTAGTGGAACATTCACTTGCAAAAGAGTTACGTGCACAAGGTGCTTACATTGCGTCACCTAGAGTATTAAAGTGGTACTGTATTTCTTGCGCTATACATTTTGGTATTCTAAAGATTAGGTCTGAGGCTAAAAGAAGAGATCGTGGCAGATTAAGATAAACTAATGTAATTGTTTTGCAGTTACAATAATTCTTTGAATTAAAGTGATTCCAGCTATACCGATCACTATCATTACAGCATAATCCATGAATCCGATAATGCCAATGACAGCAATTACAAGCAATCGTTCTGCACGCTCACCAATACCAATTCCTTGCAATTTTATTTCAAGAGATTCTGCTCTTGCTCTTGTATAGCTAACTAGTAACGATAGTGTAATTGCAAGAAACACCAAATATGGTTCTGCATATCCGCCAATTAATATTCCAAGAAATATTGCTACCTCTGCAATTTTATCAAATATAGAATCAAGCAAAGCACCTTTTTTTGATGTCTTTTGTGTTACTCTAGCAACTTGGCCATCTACTATATCAAAAAATCCAGATACTAGTAATAGTATGCCACCAATTATTAGTGCAAATTCAAGATTCAAACCATAAACTAATGCGGATACAAAAGCAATTGCAATTCCAATTCCAGTCCAAAAATTAGGAGAAAGACTAGTAGATGCAAATGCTCTGCCGATTTTTTCTAGAGACGGCTGCAATGAATTTCTCAGGTTATTTAGCACGCAATTCCCCTAATTTCCACATATATAAAAAATACAATTTTTTGGTCTTTAGGCATGCCTTCCTGTAGATTTTTTTTGAACACACAATTCCCTATATTTCCATACATGAAAAAATTGCTATGGTTATAACTACACATATGATTCATCAAATTACTCTTGAAGCAAATAAAGAGAAAGGTGATAAAGTATCAGACACTGAAATTTTAGAATCATTTCTAAAAAATTTGAATAAATTTGAGAATAATCAAAAAATTATTTCTTAACATTTATAGCTATTATTGCTGACATTAATCTTGCAGCCATGGATGCAGTTGCACCATTATCGTATGTGGGACACAATTCAACAATATCTGCCCCAGTAATTTTTTGATCTTTTAGTGAACTAATCATATCGTATAATTCTCTAGAAGTAATTCCTACTGCTTCTGGGTTGCCGACTCCAGGCGCAAAAGATGGGTCTAAGACATCCAAATCTATACTCACATACAACTTGTCAAAAACTGAAACTGCATCTTTGACTAACTTTGAACCATTACCGTGTCTAATATCCCAATCAGAGATTGTCTTTACTTTATGTTCTTCTTTAAACGCCAACTCTTCTTTAACATATGACCTTGCACCAACATGAATAATTCTATCAGAGCCCTGTTTTTCTATCAATCTTCGTAAATATGATGCATGACTAAGTTTGATATCTGCATACTCATTACGAAGATCATAGTGAGCGTCAAATACGATATATCCCGTCTCTTTTGGAAAGCATGTGTATGTTCCAAGAGTAATTAGATGTTCACCACCAAGAATGATAATTTGTTTTTCTTTTTTGATTAGTTCTGAGGTAACTTTTGAAACCATATATAACATTTCTTTTGCTACTACGGTATGTTTTGTATTTCCCAAATCTTCAATGTTAATTGTTTCTAGATCAACTGAAAATTGAGGCATGAAAATTTCAATATTGTTAAAAGATTCACGTATGGCATCAGGCCCAAATCTTGTTCCTGGTCTATACGAATGTGTAGAATCAAAAGGTATTCCATAGAGAATGGTTGAAGGTTCTCCTTCCTCACTTGGACTAGTAATCAAGGGATTTCTATTCATATATAGATCAAGATAGCTCATGTTTCTATCACATGGTACTGAAAATTTCCCTATAATAAATTCAAAGGGATTTTTATTATTGGAGCGGCTCTGATAACCCTTCCCCATCCCACATTTCCATCGCTATCTTTTCTGTCATTTTTTTTCTCCATCTTTCATTGATGCCTTCTACTTGGCGAATCATTGCATCAACTGGGAATGGTTTTTGCATTAGCTCAATTTTTTCTCCAATTTTTCTAATACCTTTCATCATATCCTTGACATACCCTGTAACGAAAAGAATTCTTTGTTTTGGGTTTATCTCTATGATTTCTTTTGCTACCTCTGTACCAGACATTCTAGGCATCTTATGATCCAAGATGACCAGATCATAGAGAGAGGTTTTTTTCTTATCATCCCCCCGAATTTTATAATCATCTAAATACTGATAGAGACATTTAAAGCCATTTTCAGTAATGATTACCATGTGCCCTCGTTTTTCCAAAGTTTTTTTGTATAGTAATGCTAGAGAGAGACTGTCTTCAGCTACAAGTATTTTCATTCCCATATGGTATCTATTTTTATTTAATATGAGCGGATTTCTGCTTTAGTTTGTTCGAAAAATACACATTATCAAATTGTTTGGAAAAGTTACACCATTATTTGTGGACGCGAAGACAAATACCGATTGGAGTTGAGGCCTGAAAAAGGTTTATCATGAATCTGTTCGCTAATCTCCTTTACAAATTCTTCAAAGACAAGTTGTTTGACTTCTCCAGTTTCTCTGTTTCTTATGCTGAGATCTTTAGCATTGACCTCTTTTTCACCTATTACTAAAATATATTGAATCCATTCGGTTTCAGCTTCTCGGATTCTTTTTCCAATACTTTCATTTCTATCATCTACATCTACACGAATTTTAGCAGTAGTTAGTTTATTGGCAATATTTTCACAAAATTGTAAAAACTCTGGCCTGATAGGAATTAGTCTAACTTGAGTGGGAGACACCCAGAGTGGAAGACTAGGCTTTCGTCCTTCTTTAATCTCCTTTGCTGCTTTTTCTAATAGAGCATAAATTACTCTTTCAACTGCTCCACTAGGAGAATTATGTAAAATGATTGGATTCTGTGGTTTGTTTTGCTCATCAAAAAACACAATGTTGTATCTTTTTCCGTTCTCTACATCAATTTGATCAGTTGACAGTGCAGAAGCCTTACCTAAATTATCGATAAAATTGAATTCCCATTTTAAAACAAAATAAAAGAATCTTTCTTTCCAAAGTTCTACCAAAACAGGTTTACCAAGTTTTTTTACTGTGTCATGAACAAGTTGCTTGTTTTGATTATAAAATTCCTCTGTAAATCTTATTGCCATCTCATAGTCTGAGTCAGCTAAACCTAAACCTCGAAGTACTTCACGAGACAAATCAAATCTTTTTTTAAATTCTTCAATAGCTTGGTTCATGTCCTTACAAAATGCATGGCAGTCTGGCATTGTAAACGCACGTAGTCTTCTTAGACCAACTAGCTCCCCTGACTGTTCACGACGGAAGCTGTATCTTGTCATTTCATAGAGTCGTAATGGTAAACTTCTATACGATAATTGAAAATCAGTTGCCATCAAAAATTGGCCAAAACAGGCAGCAAATCTCAGTATCAGTTGTTTTCCTTCAGAATTTATGTTATATTGCCTTGCAGGAAAACGATTAAAGTAACTCTCAAGGCTAGGGTGATGAGAATCATACATGATGGGAGTTTCAACTTCATATCCCCCATAATTTAGAACTTTATCAGATACATATCTCTCTATTAGAGATTTAATCAGTCGCCCATTTGGATAAAATCGCATGTTACCAGAATCAGACGCAGGCTCATAATCGGCAATTGCCATTTTTTTCATCAATCTTACATGCGGAGGAGGCTCGTCAACAGATCTTTTCTTTGCAGATTCATATTTTGATAATATTTCTAGTTGTGGATGTTTTGAAAAATTAAATTTATCAATTTCTTGCATGGTTCCATCTGGCGACAAAATATACCAGTATGATTTTATCTTAGACTCAGACTTGACAGCCTCTGAAGTATTATCTCCCCCTTCACCTTTTGTAATAACCTTTGAGTTTTCAGCCAGTGGATGACCTTTTACTTGTAACTTGTAGGATTTTGTCCAACCAAATGGAGCTCTTGATACATCAAGATCTGTTGCCAGCGATTCCATTTCTTTTAGAACAGATAAAGCTGAATTTGGTGATGCCAGATTTGAGCTAAGATGTGCATAGGGATATAACAATAATTTTTTGCACCCAACTTTTGCCATAGAGTTTTTAATTTCATCGATTGCTTTTTTTGCAACAGTCTTATCATCGCCTTCTTCAACAGCAATAAATGTCACAACGACTTCGTCAAGGTGTTTTGTTTCTGGGGTAATTTCTTCAGCTGATTTTATCTCTTTTTTTGTTGGCGTATATTCAATACTATCGCAATGTAATTGAAGTATTCTCACAATTTGTCACTCTTGAGTTATTGAAATAAAGGTATCTAATATTTGTAAATTAAAAATTGCCTTGAAAATAGTAATTTGTACATGTAATATGGATCTAAATTATTTATGAGATTGTTTTTGGAGTGTGTTGGTTTAATACAACTTTTTTTATTGTATCTATAAAAGGTCCAAAATCATATGGTTTTGTGAAGACGGCAGTTGCTTTAGTTTTGTCAAATTTATAATCAGTAAAAGCCGTGACTACTATAATTTTTGCTTCTGGATAATCTTGAGTAATTTTTTCAAGTGCATACCCGCCATCGTAGTTTGGCATATTCATGTCTAATATTACAATGTCGGGGGATAATGTTTTGTATAATTGGTATGCTTGCTCTCCATCATACCCTTTACCGATTACATCAATTCCTGCAATTTCAAGTGTTTGACAAATTGATTCTGATGAATCCTCATCATCATCTACTACAATAGCTTGAATTATATCTTTTGTGATTTTAGAATTATCCATTAAATCATATAGGGAAATTTCTAATAAAACCACTTGTTTGTAAGCAAATACCTACAGAGATTAGCTTGTTTTTAATTCTGCATCTAAAGTAATGATTGAGCGTAAAATCAACCCTGATATGCCCAAGCATTTGACAAGTAGTTCTTTGGCAGATTCAAGTGGATTAATTCCTCGATATCCTTCATCATAAATCATTTCTATTGATCCCTTATCAGTATCAACAAATGAAGTAATCAAAAGAATAAGGTCCAAGATTCTCATCGGTTTTTTCTACAAAAAGCCTAAGTTCTACTTTTTGTATCCTAAAGCCTTTGTCTGAATAATTTTGTTCAGAAAAAAGGTTAAAGATTGGTCAGGGATTCTATTTACTCTATCTGGATTGGGAATATCAATAATTTTCATAGTAAATGTTGTATGTATTGTGTCTCATAAGAAGATAATTTGTATATTCGTAAGTGTTATTTAGTGCATAAAATTTTTTTATTCGTGGATCATCATCATTTTCACGGCAAAGACATCCCACACATAAAACTAGATCCTAAAATGAAAATCGAGGATCTAGTTGAGGTTTTTGCCAGAAGTGGGTATAATGGAAGGCAATTAGGAGAAGCAGCAAAACTTTATTCAAAAATGATTAGGGAAGATGCAGTAATTTGCCTTACAGTTGCAGGAGCTATGACTCCAGTTGGATTAGGTGGAATAATTCAAACGTTAATTGAAAAAGGATTTGTAGATTGGATAGTTACAACTGGCGCAAATGTGTATCATGAAGATCACTTTGCTTGGGGATTTCCAGTAAAACAAGGTCATCATGAAGTTGATGATATGAAACTTTATGAAAAGGAAATAGTTAGAATTAGAGATGTTTTTATCAAATTTTTTGAAACTTTGGAAGCAGAAGATAAAGTAGTTCAAAAGATATTTAAGGAAAACCTAATAGACAAACCTTTTACAAGTGCGGAATTTTGTAATGTAATGGGGAAATTCAGTAAAAATAATGCAAAATATCCTAATAGAAGTTTTCTAACAACTGCCTATGACTATGATGTTCCTGTGTATATTCCAGCATTACTTGATTCCTCACTTGCTCTGAATCTAGCTGTACATAGATTAAGGGACAAATTCTATAATTTGGATTTTGTAAGAGAAATAATTGAACAAGCTGCAATAGTATATCATTCTAAAAAATCAGGCATTGTTGAATTAGGAGGTGGGGTACCCAAAAATTCTGCGCAACAAACTGGCCCTCTTTTAGATCAGATATTGAATAGAAATGATGGAGGACAAGATTACATTATACAAATTACTGACGCAAGACCAGATACAGGAGGACTTTCAGGAGCTACTCTCCAAGAAGGAAAAAGTTGGGGTAAAGTTCAAGATGCACATCAAGATATGGTTACAGTATATACTGATTCTACAATTGCTTTTCCCATTCTAGCATTATATGTCCTTAGTAACCAAAAACCAAGAAAACCAAAAAGACTTTACAAAAAACTAGGTCTATACTATAACAGCCTTAGAGATGGGTTTTTAAACGAATCGCCTTCAAAGTTGGGACATAAAAAGCCTAGAAAAAGAAATTAAAATTTATCAAATCTGGCACGTTCAAGATCTCGATCGTCTTTTGTTGCTTTTTTCCATTCTTTATAATGTTCTTTACATAAAACAGTTTTTTTTCCTCCAGAGACTTGAAAGCCTGCGTTTTCTACTTTGGTGGTATTTAGAGAACGTACGCCATCTTTATCACAACCACTTATGTTGCATTTAGCTCCTTTTGAAATAACTCCCATAATACAAAATAGAAAATGATGTTATATATAATTGAAATTCTAGTGTTGAAAAATTTCAATTAATGTTACTAATATGTATGAAAAAATCAACTTTGATGTTTAAAGATTTTTTTAGAGTGTTAATACTGTTGAATTACGAACCCACAAAAAGATCAATCATATTCATGTCAAAACTGAATTGGAAAGAACTTGTACCATATATGAAAAAAATCTATGGGCAAGAATATACTGAAATTTTTGTAAATCGATTAAAAGAAAACAATTAACATCATATTCACCTTTATAAGGAGGATTTAATCTCAAATTTTTCTATGGGTGGAGCAAAAAAGAAATCACCAGCACAACAAGAAAAAGCACAAACTGACGAGTCCACAAAAAAATCTGGAGAAAAAAGGAAAGGTAAGAAGAAAGATAAGGAAGAAGGTTCTTCAAAGGCTGAAATTTCAGTAATTGTTAATGAAGAACAAGCTATGAAAATTGTTAAAAGTGCAAAAGTACTAACGGTACAGGATCTTGCACGACAGTTAGGGGTTAAAATTTCTGCATCAAATACATTTTTGAAAAAATTATTAAATGATGGTAAAGTAAAAAGAGTTGGTGGATTTAGTGGTCATCATGTCTATCAACCAGTATCTGCATAAAGTGAAAAAACATCGCCAGGTTTTATAGTACTTAGTACAGAACTATCGGATAAGATTTTTCCTATTGGAGTCATTGTTTTAGTAGATGATACATCTCCAGAAAAAAAACATATACTTCCATTGGCTGGCAAAAACGCGATATCTCCTTTTTTGAATTCTTTTCTTGGTCTATCAATTCCTGATTCAATCGATGTTTCAAAATAAGCAATATGATCTGTCATGAGATGGGCATTTCCCTCCAACGGCATACATCGTAAAATAATTCCAACAGTCCGGGGTGAAAGATGTCGTTTTAACTCACAATTGAATTTAGTCTTTCCACGTATTTCTAAAATTATCTTAATTTTTGATACAGAATCTTGTTCCATTCGTGATAGGAAATTTTGTTACATAGATAAACGCTGGGATTCAGATCAGCCCAAAATATTATGAGAAAAATGTCCCGTTTCGAATATATTACCAGTTTTAAGAATTTGGTTAGTTGTCTGAATTAGATGAAGAAATTATAGAGCCTACTGAAGAGGTTGAAGAACTTCCAGAATTTGGAAAAAGCGTTACTGACGCTATAACTGCATATAGAAAAATTAAGGAGGGAAAAAAGGAACTAACTGAAAAAGAATTAGCAGAGTTAAATAAAGAATGTAAAATTATTGAAGACAGAGAAGTAATTGAAAATGATCCTGTTCATGAACCTCAAGAAATTGAGGTTACAGGAAAAGGCAAAATAGCAATTGGTCCGCCTACCTTAACTAGATTTGAAAAAGCAAGAATAATGGGAGCAAGAGCTTTGCAGCTCTCACTTGGTGCACCACCATTTATTGAAATTCCACCCACTGCAAGAACTTCACTGGATATTGCAATGGAAGAATTGGAGCAACGTGCAATCCCAATTATTATTAGAAGAACATTGCCAAATGGCGATTATCAAAACATACCAATTGATTACTTTCTTTAACTAGTTTTTCATTCAATTATTGTGATTTTAGATAAAAACTATCAATTTATGGATGATTCGTCGATAATATTTTTAAACCAAAAAATTTTCTTTGTATTGGGTTGATAGTACTGGAGGATCTAGGGCAAACTAATGTGGTATCTACCATTTCAGATTACGAGCCATCTGTTTTTGATGTTCATGATGAGCCTGTTATGATTGAAGCATTTAATGTCATTTCTTTTTTAGGAAAATACAAAAAGGCTATTCTTCGTGCTAAAGGAAATTCAATTCCAAACGCGGTAGCTATTGCAAACATAATTACTGAAAAAATGTTAAAAGGAAATTCTAAAATTCATAAAATAGTTGTTGATAGCGAGATTCCTGCTGGGTATGGAAGAATGCTTTCAACTATTGAAATTGTTATACTAAAAAACTAGTATACGCTTCCAGGTCCTTTTAGAAGCATGGTTTCACATTCTTTACAAATTGCTTCGTCAATATTTGATTCAAGATGGTGATGAATATCACAAATTAACAAGCTTGATTTGATGTAATTGCATAAACCGATAAATTTTGATAAACTTGCTGGGGTGTATGCTTTATTGGAAGCAAGATTGTCGCTAATTTCATCAACCATTTCCACAATCTGTTTTTGAGACAATAATTGCGCAATTAATTTAGGATCTCCTCTTGTTCCTCTAATGTAATTACTAACGGCAGCCTGAGTAACTCCCAACATCTTTGATATCTCATCCTCTCTAATTTTATGCTGTTCAGCAAGTTTTTTTGCCAGAATAGCCCGTAATGCTGGAATCAAAGTTTTTGATTCAATTTCAGCTGGTAATAACATGCAAGGAAAATGTTTGACGAAATATTTAAACATGCACACAAAGATTCCCTGTCTTTTCGTTCGCTAGTTTTTACTAATTTTGTTTGATTAGGTTAACCTATATAATTTCAAATATTAAATTAACTATTGGATAAAATTTTTAAAAGACTTTATGAAGTCCTTGAAGATTCAATTTCTACTTGCAGTACAAAAACTCTTGCATTATCAGGCGGCTTAGATAGTAGCATTATTTCATTTTTTTTACAGAATAGGCTTTGTCAAGCTATTGCAGTAACCGTAAAAGATTTTGTTGCATCAGATTTGACATATTGCCAACTTGTTGCAAAGAAGTTTGGAGTCAAACTAGAGATAATAATGCCAAGTATTGAAGAATTATTATCTGCCATAGAAGAAACCATTAAGATCCTCAAAATTTTCAACGATATTGAAATAAGAAATTCAATTGTAATGTATATTGCCATCTCATCAATTAAAAAAATGGGCTTTACAAGTATTATATCTGGAGATGGTGCAGATGAATTATTTGCAGGATATAGCTTTTTTTTGAAAAAAAATGAAAATGAATTACAAAAAGATCTTGAAAGAATATGGGGAATTATGCATTTTCCATCAAAAAAAATCGGTGATTCATTAGGGATAATAGTTGAAACTCCATTTCTTAATCACAAGGTAATGGATTTTGCCAAAACTATTCCTGCAAATCTAAAGGTAAGAGAGTATGAGGGAAAAAAGTATGGTAAATGGATCTTACGCAAGGTCTTTGAAGATAAACTTCCAAGAACTGTAGTCTGGAGAGATAAATCTCCAATGCAGGATGGCGCAGGAACTGTCTCGTTAACGAATCTTTTTGACGCCTTGATTTCAGACGATGTCTTTAAAATAAAATCAAAAAAAATTCAAGACTCTGATAAAGTGTACTTACGAACAAAAGAATCACTTCACTATTACGAGATATACAGAAAATACTTTGAACCTCCTGAAAAATTACATTCTTCTAAAAGAAAATGCCCAAAATGTCAATTTGAGACATTAACAAATTCAAAATTTTGTAGAATGTGCGGTAGCTTCCCTATCTAGACATTTTTTTTCCACTTTCGTGGTTTTTTGATAAATATGCGCCTACAACCATTACAACAGAAATAATATTTTTTTCCGTCATGTTCATGAATTAAAGCCAAGTTTTCATCTAATTCAATTCCACATACAGGATCAATAGGCACAATAGTCTCCTTTAGTTTTTACTATTTATACATTCTAAAATTATTCTAAATCCAACCTGATATTGTTTGTTCGCAGTAAACATACGAGAGAAGATACTAAATCATATTAAATCATGTTAGTAGGAAGTTAAAAATGAAGAATCATCATAGAGGATTATTTTCTGTATATAATGTTGGTATGGGACTTTTTTTTAGTATCGCACTCATCTTAGTAGTAATTTATTCAAATATTGGATTTCAAGTTAACATTACACAAAAAGAAGTTGTAGAAAAAGCTGTAGATCAGGTAGATGATCACTTTGTAGTAGCAGGAAAGATTTCTGCAGCTGCTGATGTATCTTCAAATGAATTAATTGCAACTGCAACGCCGGTTAAAACTGTATCAGATGGCCCAATACATGTTGATCCAAAAAGGATGACTGTGTCATACGAGCTAGTACAACTTGAAAATTACATAATAAACTATGAAAACATTTATGGCGGAAGCATACCTGACAAATCTTATAATTCTTTACGTGATGCAGCAGCTGACGCAAAAAATCGTGGCATAATTAGTGTCAATCCATTTGTAGATGAACAAAAACCCGTGACCACAACAGCGTTTGTTTATTGGATAGTAAATCAAAATTTTGATAATTTTGTGGATAATGATGAATTAGCAGTATTTGCAGTAGTTTATGCCGATAGAGATAGACCTTCTAGTGGAGAACAACTCTACATACAAGCCAATGTGCCTGAAGGATTTGTTTTAAGAATTGAACAAGATGTTCCAAACATTTCAGGCGATGTAATAAACTTTGGAGGAGTCGTTGGCGGCTCTTAGCTGATACATTAATTATTTGTTTTAGTTAATTTTTGAATCAACATTTTAAATTCATCTTGAGACAAAGGAGGAATTTTCATGATCATAAGATTTTCGTTTACATTTAGTTCTGACTTGTGACCAACTAGTGGTGCCAATACTCCTGGAGTGGAACGAGTAAATTGTAAAGCTCTCAATGATGGCTTTAGATCACTAAACTCTGGTATGACTCCTGGTGACAGAAGCTTTCCCTGCATCAATGGAACGCTTGTAAATACTCCAATTTCACAATGTTTTGCTGCTTGTAATATAGAATCTAATTTGCCATCAAATGATTGGTTTTTTATCATTAACGCCTCGTCAAGATACATGTTGTATGGTAACTGAATAAATCTAAATCCATGCTCTTGCCCTCCTACATTTTGCGCTAATTGCACGACTTCGGACAACTGTAAAAATTGAGGATTATCTGGTTGTACCCGAAAGCATTCCCATGTTGCCAAACCATAAAATCTTATTTTACCTTCTCTTCTTTTAGATTCAAAAAATTCAAAGACCTTACCTAAGTTTTTCATGAATTGTTCTTTAGTAACATCTTGAATTTGTCCTTCTACAGCATTATGAAGATATATTAGATCAAGGCATTCAAGGCCTAGGTTTTTCCTACTACGTTCAAGCTGGTCATTAAGATATGGTATTGTCATACAATGATATCCTGACGAAATGTCGTTTGCTTGAATAACGCCTTTGGCAACATATTCTCGGTTAACGTATTGCCAGAATTCTTCTTTGATATCACCGTCATTTGTCACATATCCATTTTTGGTAGAAACAAAAATCTCATTTCGATTAATCTTTCCATCATTGATTAATTCAAAAATTGCCTTTCCAACAGCACGTTCTGCTTTTTGTGAACGATAATTTATTGCGGTATCAATAACGTTGATGCCGGCAAGAATTGATTCCTTCACAGCGTTCTTTACTAGCTCATCTGTTTTTGCATCTGGATTTCCAAGGTATGTTCCTACGCCGACATTGGATAAAGTCAATCCATGGATTTTTCGAAAATTTTTTTGGTTAGCATTTTGCTGTTTAGTTGAAAATGTAAGAGTGTCATTTGATGTAGCATAACCTTCTATCACAATATATCTGAGAGTTTGACCGTTTAATTATTTTTGGAAAGTAAGAGGCACTCTTTGTATTTCGATTCCTTTGTGTACTTGGTTGATTTTTTCTACAATATTATTGAGGTCATATGGTTTAAGTAAAATTGCATTTACGTTTAATTTTAGTAATTTTTTTACATATAAATGAGTTAAAGAAGCTGAAATTATCATTATTTTTGATTTTAGATCATATTTACGAATTTTTTCTATTCCATAAAATCCATCATAATTTGGCATAACTAAATCCATTAAAACAATATCAGGATGATATTTTTTATATAATTCAAAAGCATCTTTTCCATTTTTACCTCTTCCAAGGACTTCAATTTCTTTTATTTTTAAAAACTCACATAAAACTTCAGTGATATCATTTTCATCATCAACTACAATGACATTGATCATAAACTGTATTGAAAAAAAATTATAATATGATGATGTATGTTTTTTATGAACAGTTTACAGGCGTATAAGAAAACTTAGGACAAACAGAACTCCTGTGATTCTACTAAAGGCAATAGTTTTACTCATTAGAGATACAATTTCTTCAATATCATTAAATTTTTTTTGGAGCCCTAGTCCTACGTTAATTATTAAAGGCATCATTATCAAAGAGATTAGAGAACATGCTGGGAAAACTTCCAACACAACTCCAGAAATTAGAATTGAATAAGCAATTATTGGAAAAATCCAAAAAACTACAGTAGCCTTTTGTTTTCCCATAACTATTACTAGTGTTTTTCGTCCTTTTGTCTTGTCTGCCTCAAAATCTGGAAATGAGGTAATAAACAAAACAAGAGATGAAAGAACGCCTACGAAAACTCCTGCAAATAGTATTGCAAAATTAAGTTCCATGGTTTGAATATAGTATGTCCCAAGAACAATCATTGTCCCTTTAATTGTAACAAATACTTCTGCAAGTCCAGAGTCGACAATTTTTGTAGAATAAAAGTAAATTGATATGACAGCAAATGCTAGGATTGCTCCAATTATTATTCCGTCAATAATTACAAAATAGCTGCCAATCGCAGCGCCAATTATTAAAAAGAATAGTCCTGTTCGATATACTTGGTTAGGTCGTAGTAATCCTTCAGGAAGAACGCCTGTTCCGCCGCTCAGCTTAGTTCGTTTGGTTTGAGTGTCTATACCACGTTTAAAGTCCCAGTAGTCATTGAGTAGATCCACACTTGCATGTAATGCAGCAACTCCACCCATTGTCATTATTGCATAAAGAAGGTCAATCTGTTGAATATGCCACCAACTAATTGCTAGACCAACAGAAACGGCAATTATAGAGGAGAGTAAAAACCTAATCCGAATTACTCGAAGCCATGTAGATAACATACAATGATTATTTTTTTGCCCTCTAAACAGTTTTTGTAGTTTTTGAAGTGTGTTTGTTCGCTTGGAACTACATACCAGTCATATCTCATGTCTTACTCAAAATATCATGCTGGAAAAACACTTAAAAAGAATTAAAAAAGCTGAAACTGGCAATCCTGTAGAAGACGAATGGGTAGAAATTCCAACATTAGGTCAAAGAATCCCAGATCAAATTGTAGAAGAGGTTCCTGACAGAACCATAAGAATAGAAAAAATTAAGAAATCAAACTTTGAAGAATTTGAAAGAGATTCTCCAAAACTTAAAGATGAATTTAGCAATACAGCTCAATATTTTAATTTGGCGAAAAAACTTGTTGAAGAAAAAAAGATACATTTTGATAATTTTAAAAAGGACAAAGAGAGATTTGATAAGGAAATATCTATTCTTAACCCGAAAAAGCCTGAAATAAAGTTTGATTTGAATAAATTTGATTATAAGGAAGTAAAAATTGCTAAATTAAAACATGAAATAACTAAACTACAAACCGAACGTGAAGAAATTAAAAATAAAATAACTTACTTTAAAAATCAAATCGAACAGGCTCAGTCAGAGCTAAGCTTTAAGGTAGATCAAATCGATGACATTAAGCTGGAATTGCAACGTCTTGAAAAGAAAGAAGCGTTACAAAATAAAATAAAAACGGAACAAGAAGCTATTGATATAATTAAAAAAGAATTACAAGTAATTGGAGATGTAAGTGAATCTAAAAAGGTATTCCGTACTGTCAATACCTTGGTTGAACTTTTAAATGAAAAAAATAAGCTATAGTAAATGAGCTCAAATCAGTTAAAGAAGAATTTAATGAATTACAAAGAAAGTATAATGAATTGATGAGTAAGCTAAAATAATATTAGACTAGAGATTCGTCACTGACACTAATTGGTTTTCTACCGCTAAATCCCACATCTTTTTCATGCCAGAATTTAATTTCCTTCTCCCCTTCTTTCCAACAAAGCCAAACTTCTTCATCAAATCTTTTTGATGGAAAATCTAATAGTCCTTCTTCTATTCCTTTGATTACAACTCCGGTACTCTCAAGATCCTCAATAGCTTGATAAAATTTCGTTACAATAGAATTTAGTTTTTGTTTGATAGTGACATATTGTTCAAATTTACTAGTTGGGGTCAAAGCACTGGAAAGCTCTTGTTCTATTTTTATTATCTCATTTTTTAGCTTAACAACATGTTTGAATTTTTCTTCAACTATGGGTAGTTTTTCATTTGCACTTGCTATTGTAAAATATAAAAACATGAATTTGCTAAAAGTTTGGTTATTAAAAATCTATTTCAATTTATCTAACTATCAATTTAAGCTGCAGGTTTATTACCAAATTTGCTCTTATTTTATTCATGAATAATGATGAGCAGATAGAGCAACTAATCACTCAAACTTTAGATGGGGCTCTTGCAACAATTCAAGCACATTTACAAGAAATCGAACAAAATAAGGATGTTCTGCAGGTGAAGAATCCCAAGGAATTCATATATGGATTAATTATTGGTTCTGCCTTAACAACTGGCATCACTGGATTAATTCAGATAAAAAAAGCCATGCCTTCGCAGGAGGATCAGCTAAAAATCAGAGACATTGTTTACAAGAACGTGCCTCAGATAAGAGAACATATTTTTGATTAAATGGTAAAAAAATAATCCGAGGGGATAGGACAATGAAACTGGGATGAGAGCATTGCCCCTCGGATATTCATTTGCTCATCATAACTAGGAATAGTTGCTTGATATCTCTGAATATGTCCGAAAAAAAATAAACAAACTGGTTCTAAAAAAGGGCAAAATCATATTATTAATAGCATGATTATTCAAAAATACTATATGATTACATTTTCCGCAAAGGAGATTGAGTTTTTAAATAATATGGAAGCGTGTAGGATAGCCACGTCGCATGAGGATATACCACATGTAAAGCCTGTTTCATACCTCTATGAAGAAGGCCTATTTGTCATAGCTACCGATTATGATACTAGAATGTATAAAAATCTCCAAAAAAATCCTCGTGTGGCACTTTCAATTGATGTTTATAAAGATAAATCCCATAGAGCCATCTGCATCCAAGGAAAGGTAGCAATTATTGAAAACGGAAAAGAATTTTTAAGATTATATAAAAAATTTCATGAAAAATTTGAATGGGTACGTTCCCAGCCATGGAAAGAAAACGAGACGCCATTTATCAAAGTCACACCTATCATAAAATCTAGTTGGGGTTTAGAATAATTTTTTAATGGAAAATTGTTCCGAAAAGTCATTGTCAAACAAAATTAAATGCTCTCACATTTTGGTAAAAAAACAAAGTGAAGCATTAGCAATAATGGAGAGGTTAAAGAAAGGCGAAAAGTTTGGCAAGCTTGCAAAAGAGCTATCAATTGATTCAGGTAGTGCAAAAAGGGATGGAAGTCTTGGATATTTTGGTAGGGGAATGATGATCAAGCCATTTGAGGAAGTAGCTTTTAAGCTACAAATTGGAGAAACATCAGAGCCAGTAAAATCAGAATTTGGGTATCACATTATCAAAAGAATAGGTTAGAAATAGGCGTCAAGTGCAGCCTTTGGCTTTTCGACGTTTTGTTGTAATACTTTGGTCATTTTATCTCCCATGCTTTTAGCAGAAGTTATTTTTCTTTTTCCAATCCAATAATATGTCTCATCAATTGTATCTTTTGCAATTAGTACGATTAGTTTACCAGAATCTTTTCTTCCTGTACGGCCTCTTCTTTGGACATACCTAATTGAGCTTGGTACATTGTCATAGAAGATAACATAGTTTACTTCTGAGATATCAAGACCTTCTTCTCCAACTCTTGTTGCAATTAATACTTTGTAAATTCCATCACGAAAATTTCGTACAGTTTCAATTTGCTTTTTTTGTTTAAGACCAGTTTCCCCCGCCTTTCCAATTAAAAATCCAGCCTTGATTCCCATGTCGGTTAATTTTTGATAAATGACTTCAACAGAATCTCTATAACTTGTAAAAACCAAGGCCTTCCCATCCACTGATTCTAAAATCTCTTTTAGTTTTGGAATCTTACTGTGTTCGATTCCCTTCTCTTGGGCTGCCTTTGCCAATAATATTGCCTGAGTAAAGAATTGATCATTTTCAAAAAGATCTCGTATGCCAACTCCCTTTTTCTTACTTGTTCTATCACAAAATCGCAAAAATGGAGTAATACCATGAGATTCAAATATGCTTAGTGCATAATGGATTCTAATTGCAGTAAAAAGAGGTTTTGCAGAACGTCTATTTTGTCTCAAAACATATTCACGCAATCTTAGTAATTGTGACAATGATCTACTATCTGTGACATTTACACCATTTCTTTTTAGTTCTCGATATCGTTCTTCGAGTGCTTTTTTGATTAGATTTTGAATGTGTTTCATCTCTGGTGGCAGTTCCACATTAATCCATTGTGTTTTTGTTTCTTGGATGTAGGGCTTTACATCTGGGCTGTCTTCTGTTCGTTCTGCTACAGTAGAAATTCTAAGGGTAGTAATCATTTCAGTAGCCTTTTCTTTCTCACTTGGAAGAGTTGCAGTCATTCCCATAATTCTGACATTAGTACTTGCAAATCGTTCTGCAATTCCAGAGTATGCATAGTCTCCAATTGTTCTGTGAGCCTCATCAAAGATTACTAAATCAAATTGTGTAGGTGAGACAATTTGTCTATCTAAATCATTTTTTGTAATTTCAGGAGTAGCACAAATTACACTATTTATCCAAAGTTTTTTTCTTTTGTTTATGAGATCTTCTCCTGTAATTAATACAACGTCTTCTATAGTAAGATTATTTTTTAAAAATTCATAGTGTTGATTTGCAAGTACACGTGTTGGCGCAAGAAAGAGTACGCCCCCGGAACCTTTTGAAAGATAATCAGCAATTACTTGGAGAGCTACAGTAGTTTTACCAAGACCAGTAGGTAAGACAACAAGACAGTTTTCGGATTTTGCTTGATTAGCCAAATTTATTTGATAATCACGATGCTCTATAGCATTTTTTTGTAAAAACCTGTGTTCAAGGAATTTTATTGACATCTTATAATTAGTGCTAATATTATGATTTTATGTTTTCTAGTTAGTAAATAGTAGCTAATACTCAAATATCAATATATTGTGGCTATGAGCATTTTTTGATGTGCCTGATTCTTTTGAAAGACCTAGCTGGGATGAATATTTTATGTTGCAAGCGGAGCTTGCAAAATTACGTTCAAACTGCATGACTCGTCATGTTGGCGCAGTAATAGTTCGAAATCATAGACAAATCGCTACTGGTTATAATGGAACTCCTCCTGGTGTGAAAAACTGCTTTGATGGAGGATGTAAGCGATGTCAATTAAGAATGGAAGGAAAAATAGAGTCTGGAGCATCTTTAGATAGATGCCTTTGCAATCATGCTGAGGCCAATGCAATAATGCATTGTGCAATTTTAGGAATTGAGGCAGGAACGGATGGCGCTATTTTGTATACTACCTTTGTACCTTGTTTAGAATGCACAAAAATGGCAATAACAATAGGCATTAAAAAAATTGTATGCTTAGATACCTATCCTGAGACTGATTATGAGCTGATAAAAGAAGCAGGAGTACATGTCATAACTCTTGAAAAAGCAAAAATCGAATATTGGGCAAAAAAGCTAATCGAAGATTATAATGTAAAAATAACTCCAAGATAAGTGAATTGATGACTGCCACAAATAATGAATCAAATGGAATGCAAGTCAAGTCAATCCCAATCTCACTATTAGTATCTGCAATGTATAACAATCAAAAAAATGCAGCTGTACTAAAATTTTATGAACCTCTATCACAAAAAATAATTCTTTGGGATGATCAATCAGGTCACAAGCCTTATTGTTATTCAAAACTTAATCCTGATGAATTAGATTTTCTTTCAGACAGAGACGATGTGCTAAAAATTGAAACTGTGAAAAAACATGACATGCTAAATGATACTGAAATTAAAGTTTCAAAAATAATTGTTTCAAATCCTCTTGCAATAGGCGGAACTGACAAAAGTATTCGTAATTTAATTGATACATGGGAATCTGATATAAAATATTATGAGAACTATCTGTATGACAATTCATTAATCGTTGGCAAATATTACCAAATTGAAGATGGACAGATAAAGCCACATAATTTAGAAATTTCTGATGAAGTTCGTTTAGCACTCAAGAGTCTCTTATGGGACAAAGCAACAGATGATGGAATGGTAGACTCTAAACAATATCAAGAATATGTTTCCAACTGGGCTGATCTACTGAATCAACCTATACCAAAAATTAAACGTATTAGTTTGGATATTGAAGTAGAGGCAGAAGTTGGTAGAATACCAGATGCAAAAATTGCAGATAGAAAAGTAACTTCAGTTGGATTTGAAGGAAGCGATAATTTCAAGCAAGTATTTGTTTTAAAACAGGAAGGTTTGGAGGAAGGTAAAAATGAACTTCCTTCTGATGTAACCATTCGAATCTATGATGCAGACAAGGAAAAAGAAATGATTCTTGATACCTTTAAAAAAATATCAGAATATCCTTTTGTAATAACTTTCAATGGAGACGATTTTGATATGCCATATTTGTATAACCGTGCACAGAGATTAGGAATCAAACAAGAAGATAATCCACTATACATGATGAAAGATTCGGCGACTCTAAAAGAAGGAGTGCACATTGATCTGTATCGAACCTTATCAAACCGATCATTTCAGATTTATGCATTTAGCCACAAATATACTGATTTTTCTCTAAATAGTGTTTCAAAGGCGCTCATAGATGAATCCAAAATTGATTATGGGATTGAGCTTGCTGATCTTAATCTTTACCAGACAGCAAATTATTGCTTTAATGACGCTAGTTTGACATACAAACTTACAAGCTTTAACAATGATTTACTGCTAAATCTACTAATTGTTATTTCCAGAATTGCTAGAATGCCAATTGATGATATTGCACGTATGGGAGTATCGCAATGGATTCGAAGTTTACTTTACTATGAGCACCGTCAGCGTAATGCACTGATTCCAAAAAGCACAGAGCTTGAAAAAAATTCAGTCGGAGTTACTAGTGATGCAATTATCAAGGATAAAAAATTTAGAGGTGGCCTAGTTGTTGAACCTATAGAAGGAATTCATTTCAATGTAACTGTAATGGATTTTGCCAGTCTGTATCCAAGTATAATTAAAGTGAAAAATTTATCATATGAAACTGTTAGATGCCCGCATGAAGAATGCAAGAAAAATAAAGTTCCACAAACAAATCATTGGGTTTGTACAAAGCATAATGGAATGACATCTCTTTTGATTGGTTCACTTAGAGATCTTAGGGTAAATTATTACAAACATCTTTCAAAAAATCAAGCGTTATCAGATGAACAAAGACAACAATATACAGTAGTCAGCCAAGCACTCAAAGTTATCCTCAATGCAAGCTATGGAGTCATGGGAGCCGAAATATTTCCATTATATTTTCTTCCTGCAGCTGAAGCCACTACCGCAATTGGCAGGTATACAATTTTAGATACCATAAAAAAATGTAAAGAGTATAAAATAGAGGTGCTATATGGTGACACTGATTCATTATTTATTAAAAATCCCACACAAGAACAAATCCAAAAAGTAATTGATTGGGCTAAAAAAGTACACAGTGTTGAATTAGAAGTTGATAAGGAATATCGATATGTAGTACTCAGTAGCCGAAAGAAAAATTATCTTGGAGTAACAAAGGATGGAAAAGTCGATGTAAAAGGCTTAACTGGAAAAAAATCACATACACCGCCTTTTATCAGAACATTGTTTTATGAACTTCTTGGAATTCTTTCAAAGGTTCAGTCTGTTGAAGATTTTGAAAATGCAAAAAAACAGATCAGCAGTAAAATTACAGAATATGCTAAAAAAGTCGAAGAAAAAGAAATCCCACTATCAGATCTTGCATTTAATGTGATGATTAGTAAGGCTCCATCTGAATATGTTAAAACAGTTCCTCAACACATACGTGCAGCAAAATTACTTGAATCAATTCGAGAGATAAAAAAAGGAGACATCGTATCATATGTCAAAATTGTAAATAAGCCAGGCGTCAAGCCAGTGGAAATGGCACGACCTGAAGAGGTGGATTCCAAAAAGTATATGGAATTTATGGAAAGCACTCTAGATCAAATCACATCTTCAATGGATCTTGATTTTAATACAATACTTGGCAAACCAAAACAGACTGGATTAGATCAATTTTTCTGGAATTAAGCGATTGAAAATGTTTTTCGATGAATTATCTTTAGGAATTTTAGCAACAGTTGCAGGGGTAATAATATTGGCTGGATGGATTCCTCAAATTATCAAAGGATATCGTACAAAAATGCTCAAGGATGTATCCAAATACCTTATGATATTGGTTGCAACTGGGGCTTTTTTATGGATTTTGTATGGTCTCGAAAAAGATGATCCTTACATTATAGGAGTCAATGTGGCTGCTATTGTTCTAACAACTACTGTGCTTGGCATGAAAATTCGGTATGAAAAACAAAAAGTTTGAGAACCTGTTTGTTATGAACACACAAGCCGATATTAAGACAAATTGATAGTAATCTTTTCCATATGGCATTTCAAAAACAATGTCCAAGTTGTACTAAATACGTTACAATTATCACAGTAGAGGGGAAATATGAGACATCCCATAGATGTACCCATTGTGGATTCGTAATACATATACCCCCAAAGCAATATGCCATGAAAAGTGGGGATTATGGGGATTAACCACTTTCTTTTTATTTGATATAAATACAAAAAAAACACTAATGTTCATTATCAACTGCAAAAATTATGAGGAGATTTCTGGGGAGAAAATAATAAAATTAGTCAAAACTGCACAGAAAATATCTAAAAAATATAATATAAAGATAGCAGTTGCACCACCCCAACATCTTTTAGCACATGTTACTGGCTTTTCCATACCTATTTTGGCTCAGCACGTAGATAACGCAGAGATTGGCAGCACTACTGGTTTTGTGATTCCTGAAATTATTAAAAAATCAAACGTAAAGGGAGCATTAATCAATCATAGTGAACACAGAATTTCTAGCATTGAAATTCAACAGCTAATTTTACGATTAAAAAAACTCAAAATGATGTCTGTAGTATGTGTAAAAAATGTGGCAGAGGCTTCAAAATATTCCAAATTCAATCCAGATTATATCGCAATTGAGCCGCCTGAGCTAATTGGCTCAGGAAAGGCTATTTCAAAAGAAAAGCCAGAGTTAATTACTGGAGCTGTATCAGTAGTAAAAACTGGCAAGACACAAACAAAATTGTTGTGTGGAGCTGGCATTATTTCTGGAGAAGATGTAAAAAAAGCAGTAGAGCTTGGTTCTAAAGGAATTCTTGTGGCAAGCGGAATTGTCAAGGCCAAAAATTGGAATAAAATTATTGAAGAATTTGCTAAGGCAATGGTTTAAAATCCCCTATTTTTTCAGAGATAGCCTAGGAAAAAATGAAATCGGTATATTTTTTCAATGAAGGAGACGGGAAAAATCGTAAGCTCCTCGGAGGAAAAGGAGCTGGCCTTTGTGAAATGACCAAGTTAAAGCTTCCAGTACCTCCTGGCTTTATAATTACTACAGAGGTTTGCAAGAAATACTATGAAAATAATAAAACACTTCCAAAAAATGTGATATCAGACGTTAAAAAAAACATAGCAAAAATTGAGAAAAGAGCCGGTAAAAAGTGGAATTCTAAAGAAAATCCTTTGCTGGTCTCTGTTCGTTCTGGGGCAGCGATTTCTATGCCAGGTATGATGGATACTATTTTGAATCTTGGGCTAAATGATGAAACGGTATTAGGGTTAATACAAAAGAGCAACAACCCTAGATTTGCATGGGATTCATATAGAAGATTTGTTCAATTATTTGGAAAAGTAGTTTTTGGAGTTAATGACAAAAAGTTTGATGATGTTTTAGAAAATGCCAAAATGAATCAGGCTGTACAAGCAGATAGTGCATTGAATGAAAAATCATTAAAACAGGTTGTGTCAGAATTCAAAAAAATTTGTGAAAAACACACTGGAATGCCATTTACAAATGATCCCTATGAGCAGCTGATTCTTGCAATAAAAGCAGTTTTCAATAGCTGGATGGGAGAGCGCGCAGTAGTTTACCGAAACAAATACAATATAACCAAAGACATTGCAGACGGGACTGCAGTAAATGTTGTAGCAATGGCCTTTGGCAACATGGGCAATGACAGTGCTACAGGGGTTGTGTTTACACGAAACCCAGCAGATGGAACAAAACAAATCTTTGGGGAATATCTGGTTAATGCTCAAGGGGAAGACGTTGTTGCTGGAGTAAGAACACCAAAACCAGTTGATCAGATGGAAAAAGAATTACCAATTACTTACAAGCAGTTACTTGTAACTTGTAAGAATCTTGAAAATCATTACAAAGAACCTCAAGACATCGAGTTTACAGTGGAACAAGGTAAATTCTACCTATTACAGACTCGTTCTGCAAAAATGAATGCAGCTGGAATGATTAAAACCTCAGTCGATATGGTAAAAGAAAAACTCATCTCACAAGAAAAGGCTTTGCTTCGTCTGAATCCTGATCAGCTTGAACAATTGTTACATAAAACAATAGATCCCAATGCAAGAGGATACCCACAATTTGCCAAAGGAATACCTGCGTCGCCAGGGGCTGCAAGTGGTGTTGCAGTATTTGACGTAAAGAGAGCTGTTGAAAAAGGCGAGAATGGTACAAATGTAATCCTAGTTAGAGAAGAAACAAAACCTGAAGATGTTCCTGCTTTCTTTTCATCGGTTGGTATTCTTACAAGTAGAGGAGGAAAAACTTCTCATGCTGCAGTAGTTGCTAGAGGAATGGGAAAGGCTTGCATTGTGGGTTGTACTGATCTAAAAATTGATCATGAAGCGCTAAATTGCAAAGCAGATGGAAAAATGATTTCTGAAGGAGATGTAATTACTATAGACGGCAGTACTGGAACGGTATTTGTTGGAGCAGTACCTACAATAGATCCCAAAATTACTGATGATTTTAGGACAATTCTTAGTTGGGCTCAGAAAATAAAAAAGATTGGAATTCGTGCCAATGCAGATACTCCTGAAGGTGCAAAATTAGCAAGAATGTATGGAGGGGAAGGAATAGGCTTGTGTCGGACCGAAAGAATGTTTAACGCAAAAGACCGAATTGGATTGTTTGTTGATATGATTATGGCTAAAAATATAGAAAAACGAAAGGAGGTTTTAGAAAAGCTTGGCGAATTACAAAAAAGTGACTTTTTGCAGATTCTCAAAGCTATGGAAGGATATCCGGTTACAATTAGACTGCTTGACCCTCCGTTACATGAGTTTTTACCTAACCCTGAAGAGCTTGCTGATAAATTACGAAAACTAGAGCAACAAAACGCAACTTCTGAAATAAACAAAACCAAGTCTGTTCTGGAGCGAGCAAGAGATTTGGCAGAAATAAATCCCATGATGGGGCATCGAGGAGTACGTGTTGGCATAACATATCCTGAGATTTACGAAATGCAGATAAGAGCAGTCTTTGAGGCAACAGCGGAATTAATTAAACAAAAAGTTGATGCACGGCCTCAGATAATGATTCCTCAAGTTAGTAGCATTGCAGAACTAAATCATATCAAAAGAATTTATGAGCAAATTAAATCAGAGATGCAAAAAAAACACAATATGAAATTCAGTATTAATTTTGGTACAATGATTGAGGTTGTGCGAGCTGCATTAACAGCAGATGAACTTGCACAAACTGCTGAATTTTTTAGCTTTGGCACAAATGATCTTACTCAAGGAACTTTCAGTTTTAGCAGAGAAGATGCAGAAGGGAAATTTCTTCCAGAATATTTAGATAAAGAGTTGTTAGAAACTAGTCCATTTCAATCCCTTGATGTTAACGGTGTTGGAAGTTTGATGAAAATAGCAATTCAAAAAGGGAGAATGATTAAACCTAAACTAGAGCTTGGAATTTGTGGCGAACATGGAGGAGATCCTCGCTCCATTAATTTCTGCCATAATTCTGGTCTAAACTATGTTAGTGCATCACCACATAGGATTCCTATTGCAATCGTTGCAGCAGCACAAGCATCTCTATCAAAATCATCAAGTTCAAAGAATACGAAAAAGGCGAAAAAATCAATTAAAAAATCCAAGAAAAAGACTAAAAGACGATAGTTTTTGTTAAATGGTTTAAAACCAACAGATGGGTTCTAATTTCAAATGCTACCTAGAATTGACACTATCAAACAAATGAGAATAAAACTTGGAGTTACTCAAAAAAAGCTTGGTAGCATGGCTGGCGTTAGTACCTCTATGATAAATCAGATAGAATCTGGACGGAGCCAACCCAGTTATGATACTGCAAAAAAAATCTTCGATAGTTTAGCCTCGCTTGAAGGTCAAAGTTCGCCACACAAGGCAGGAGATTTTTGCAGTAAGGACATTGTAAAATTAAAACCTAACAATACTTTGCATGATGCGATTGAAAAAATGCACAAATACTCGATTAGCCAGATTCCAGTTTTTGATGGAAATACTCCTGTAGGAGTAGTATCAGATGACGGCATCATGAAACATTTAGCAGATATTGGAGAATCGGAGCTAAAACATGCAAAGCTTTCCGAAACAATGGAGCCTCCTCCACCAATTGTCGATTATGACACGCCTGCAAATGTTTTAGTTCCATTGATCAGATTTTCAAAATGTATTTTGGTTTCAAAAAAATCAAAATTTGTTGGAATTATTACAGCGTCTGATACTCTAAAGATGATGGAATAGATACTATAGGTGATTTGGATTAGGTTGGAGTTAGAGATTAATTGTGTGAAATTATTTTGGATGGGAGCAAAGCTCTGCTAATACACCATTAAGAGATTTTGGATGAATAAATGTTATTTTAGTTCCTTCAGAGCCTGATCTAATTTTACCTAAAAACTGAATGCCGCATCCTTCCATTCGTTCCACTTCACCTTCAATGTCATCAGTTTGTAGAGCTACATGATGTAACCCTTGACCTTTTTTTTCTAAAAATTTTTTAATAGGACTCTGATCGTTTGTTGGTTGCATAAGCTCAATTCTTCCGTTCTCCAGATGAAGGATTGCAAGTTTGACGCCCTCTGATTCTACAGTTTCAAATTCGACTCTATTAACGCCTAGAGCTTCTTTGTAATTTTTTGAAGCTTCCTCTAAATCATTTACAGCAATTGCTATATGATCGATTTTCATCTAGAATACCTCTTTTGGTCTATATTCTCCGAAAACTTCTCTAAACTTATTGCTAATTTCTCCTGTTGTAGCATATGTCTTGACTGAATCTAGTATGTATGGCATCAAGTTCTCGGTGGTTTCTGCCACAGATTGGAGTTTAGAGAGGGCATGTTCCACTTTTTTATTATCACGGGTGCTCCGTAATTTCTTGAGCGCTTGGCGTTGCTGAATTTCCACCATATCATCTATACGAAGAAGTTCCTGTTTTGTAGGCTCAATTTCAGAAAATTTGTTGACACCTACAATTGTTCTCTCATTATTGTCAATTTCTTTTTTTAATCTGTAAGCATTCTGCCGTATTTCAGATTGGAAGAATCCTTTTTCAATTGCCCTAATAGAGCCGCCCATTTTTTCTACCTTTTTAAGATACGTCCAAACACCATCTTCAATTTCATCGCAAAGTTCTTCAAGATAGTATGAACCAGCCATTGGATCAACTGTCCTTGTTATGCCACTCTCATAAGCTACAATTTGCTGAGTACGAAGGGCAATCTTTGCAGATTCTTGTGTTGGTAAGGCAAGTGCCTCATCTCGTGAATTTGTATGTAATGATTGAGTTCCACCAAGAACTGCTGCTAATGATTGTATGGCAACTCTTACAATATTATTGTCTGGCTGTTGGGCAGTCAATGACTCTCCGCTTGTTTGGGTATGAAATTTTAGTTGCAAAGACTTTGGATCCTTTGCATGAAATTTTTCTTTAAGGATTTTTGAGTAAATTTTTCTTGCTACTCTAAACTTGGCAACTTCTTCGAATAATTCAATAGTACAGCAAAAAAAGAAAGATAATCGTGGTGCAAACTCGTCAATCTTCAAGCCTCTATCTAAACATGTTTGGATATATTCAATAGCATTTGCAAGTGTAAAAGCAACTTCTTGAATTGCAGTTGCCCCTGCTTCCCTCATATGATAACCTGAAATTGAGATTGGATACCATTGTGGGACTTCTTTTGCACAGTATTGTATCATATCACCAATTAGTTTCATTGAGGGCTTAGGAGGATAGATGTAGGTATTTCTTGCAATGTATTCTTTGAGAATGTCATTTTGAGTTGTTCCTCTAAGATCTTTGCTGTTAAATCCCTGAGATTGTCCTACTGCGATGTAGTATGCAAGTAATGTAGAAGCAGTCGAATTAATTGTCATTGAAGAGCTTACTTTACCTAGTGGGATACCATCAAACGCAGTCATCATATCTTTTAGAGAAGCAATTGATACACCAACTTTACCAACTTCTCCTTCTGCTTGTGGAGAATCAGGATCATGCCCTATCTGAGTTGGAAGATCAAAAGCCATACTAAGACCGGTCTGGCCTTTTTCAAGCATGAACTTAAAGCGCTTGTTAGTTTGAGCTGCATCACCAAACCCAGAATACTGACGCATTGTCCATAGTCTTTCACGGTACATATCTTGATGAATTCCTCTAGTGAATGGATATTTGCCAGGTTCTTCTGATTTTGTTTTCTTTTTTAATTTGTAAAATGGTTTTATAGGAATTTGAGAATCAGTAAAAAAGGTTTTACCATTTTTAGGTTTTTCTTTTTTCATATAATCACTTTGTAATTTGTTTTAAGATTTTCTCAGCAGCATCAAGTGGATCCATCTTTTTTGATTGAACCTGTTTAAGATATTTTGAAAAACTAGTATCTGCTGCAAACATAGAATCAATTTTGTATTTAATATTATTTAAAATAATATCTTTTAATTCAGATTCGATTCTACGCTTTTCAGTATCTTTTTTGGTTTTGTGTTTTTCTTTCATCATTTTAATTAAAGCTTGGACAAACTCTGGTATCTCCTTTGAAGTTTTAGTAGATGTTTTTAAAATAACAGGGTTTTTTTCAGAACTGCCGATGTATTCTTGCACTGCTTGAAAAAGCTGTCCTGCACCAGATAAATCACTTTTGTTTACTACATAGATATCTCCAATTTCGGTTAATCCAGCTTTGATAGTCTGAATACTATCGCCAGTATTGGGATTGAAGACAACAACTGTGATATCAACAATATTTGAAATTTCAATTTCTGTTTGACCAGCACCAACACTTTCAATAATAATTGGATCATATCCAGCATATTCTAGTACACGGATAGTGTTTCGAAGAGAATGTGAAATTGCTCCTGAAGCACCTCTAGATGCTATACTACGAATATAGGTTCCTGAATCAGTTGATTCTGTCATACGTACTCTATCGCCTAGAATTGCACCTCCGCTTAGATGACTTGTAGGATCTATTGCTAAAACTGCAGGATTTGTTTCTGATTTTTTAAGCTGTAAAACGGTTTTGTTAATTAAGGAGCTTTTTCCTGCACCTGCTGGTCCAGTAATTCCGATCACTATTGCCTTTCCAGAATTCTTGAATATTTGTTTGATAAGATTTCTAGCACTTTTAGGTTCATTTTCTATTAATGAGATTGCTTTTGCAATAGCACCACGTTTACCTTTTTTTAAATCGATTGTAATATCCAATAAAGAGTATTTTTTGACCTTCAATAAAATCTTGCAGGTAAGTTACTGTTCTTACAACTTACTAAATATGATTGGCGAAGGGGATTCATCATGTGAATGAATTTCTGTTTTAATTCCAATTTTTCCAAACTCTTCATGCTCAACTACGAAGGTCACCGGGTTGGTTTTCCATCCATATTTTGGCGTAGAAGAAAATGTAACTCTTTCAGTAAATTCTGAACCTAAAAAAATTTTTTGAAAGGTTTCAGGCATACCCAATATTTCAAGCACTACTGAATGAGTTTTATTAGAATTATCAAAAAAAGATATTTCCACATATCCTTCATTTTGAAGATAAACGGCATCTACAATGAAGGTTTGTCCAAACAAATCTCTGTCAATTGAATTGTATTCTATCAAAAAAACAACAGCTAAAGCAGTTATCAACAGAATAGAAACGATTGGAATTATTTTTCTAGCCATGAGTACCTTTATTAGTTATTTAGTTCAGATTTAATTTGTTGTAAAAATTTTGAATGTATTCGTATTCGTTCAAGGGTTTGTGCTAAAGTCATTTCTGTGCCTGGCATAGGATTCTTTATGAAAAATTCTTTGATCTCTTTTTGCATTGTATCTTTTGCAAATAACGAAATACTACTTACAATTCGATTAGCAATTGGGTTACCTTGTCCAAATTTATTGCTTAGTATTTTCCAGTTTTCTTTCAACCAAGGCCACATTATCTTTTTCCCATATGGATTACCAGATATTCTTGTAATTGGTAGCGCCAGATTTTGAGGACGAACTTCTTTACTCAAAACAAATTTGAGAGTTTTGAGGAGTAATTTTTCATCTTTAAAGTAACATAACGCAGCAAGAACTCGTAATTTTTCTTCTTGACTACGAGATTTTCTGTATACTTGAACTAGTTTTTTAAAAGTGTTACTATTCCCATTCCATGCTACAAGTGAAAAAACTGTTTCAGCTAAATTTGGATTTATAAGGTCATGTTTCTTAAAATGAGCGTCAAACCTGCGATTGGCCTCTTCAAGTATTTCATAGTCATCTAATTTTCCAAGCACCATAACAATGTAGGCTCTAAGTAATGTATCTGTGTGTTTTTCGTCTTTTTTGGCATCCCAACCCAATCTAGTAAAAACCTCTTTGAAAAAAGTCTGGGCATATTGTTTTATGTAGTCTACAAATGGTTCATGAAAAGTAAGTAAGTAAAGAAAGTTCAGATTATTTGCTACATTGGTACAACAAAGATAATTTTGTTCTTCATTGTATGCTTTTGAAAAATCAAGATATGTAGAAATTTTTTCATTTCCAGAAATACAGATGGCAAATAAATCATTTTGAATGCTCCATCGATTAATATGATTTAAAATTTTTTCTTCAACAGTAGACTTTAATGTAGAAAGTAATTCTTTATCATATTTTACTCTCAGAAATCCTTTTTTTGATGAGTTGACAATTGGCAGAATATCTTTTTGTAACGAGAGAGTCATAGTTTTTTTATTCATTAACTTAGGCGATATAGATTCATCACCACCAATTGAAATTGGAATTTGCCATAATCCTTTTTGATGTTTTTTATCTGATTCATGCAAAAAGCGTTGTTGATTCAAAATAAGTTTAGAATTTTTCTTTCTAGCTTCAACTATTGGAAAACCTACTTGTGTTATCCAGCTATTCATCATTGATTTTACTGGTTTTTTTGAAACTTGACTAATAGAATTCCAAAGGTCTTCACCTGTAGCATTTTTGTATTGGTATTTTGAAAGATAACGATGTAGTCCATTTTTAAAATTTTTAGAGCCTACATAATACTCTAGCATGCGTAAAATACAACCACCCTTATCATAACTAATACTATCAAAAATTTCTCTAATTTCTGATGGCTGTCTAACTTTGACATCAATTGGATGTGAAGTTTTTAATGCATCTAACATCATCGCAGAATTAACAGACGTTTCTAAGAATTGGTCCCATAATTCCCAGTCTGGATAAAATTCAGCCATTATTTTTGTAGCCATGTATGTAGCAAAGCTCTCATTTAGCCACAAATCATTCCACCATTTCATAGTAACCAAATTACCAAACCATTGGTGAGCTAGTTCATGAGAAATAACCTCGGCAATGAATTGTTTTGTTTTAGTAGATGAGGTTTTTTGATCATAAAGTAAAATTGTTTCTCTAAATGTAATTGCACCCCAGTTTTCCATTGCTCCAGAGGCAAAATCAGGGACGGCAATCATGTCGAGCTTTGGCAATGGATATTTTATGCCAAAATATTTTTCATAATATCTAAGAAATCTTTTTGTTAAATCTAAAGCAAGTTTCCCTTTTGATTTGTTACCTTTTGTTGTAACTATTCGAACAAGTATCTTACCAAGCTTGCTTGAGAGAAATTCAAACTCACCAACTCCTAGATATAGCAGATAAGTGGACATAATCGGTGTTCTAGTGAATTGGAATTTGTTCTTGATGCCAATTTTTTTCTTAGAAACTACAGGCATATTTGAGATTGCAGTGAAATTTTTATCAGCAATTATACTGATATCAAATGTAGCCTTTGCTTCAGGCGTATCCCAACATGGAAATGCTCGTCTAGCATCTGCAGCTTCAAATTGGGTTGTTGCAAGATATTTTTTATTGCCTTTATCATCTTTGTATTCGCTTTTGTAAAAGCCTATTAGTCGATCATTGAGGAAACCAGAAAATTCCAAATAAAGTTGAGATTGACCAGCAATTTTTTGTGGTAAGTGAATTATAAGTAATTCATTTTGGGTATCAACTTTTGATTTTGCTTTTAATATTTTGTCCTGCCAAATTATATGGCATTTTTTTATTTTTAATTCAGCTGCATTAAGAAATATTACTTTTGTAGGTTTTGAAATCTGGATTTGTATGGTTTCTTTTCCATTGAAAGTAAAATTCTTAAAATTTGGTTCAAATTCTAAAGCGTAATTAATAGGTCTAATCATAATATATTTTAAGAATGAAAATTTTACTCTATTTGTCCTTTTCATATTATAGGATTGAGATTAAAACAGATACTGAAGAGCTGTTTTTTCAATATAATAATTTGTCATAATCCAACAAAGATTTTAAGTTCTAAGATCGTTATTTTATAACATGAAGCAAAAGACTGCCTCTAGAAGCATCAAAATCCTAGTAGCAAAGTTGGGTTTAGATGGCCATGATAGAGGGGCATTAGTACTATGTAGAGCATTTAGGGATGCTGGAATGGAAGTAATCTATTCTGGATTATTTGCCACACCTGAACGAATTTCCCAGATTGCTGAAGATGAGGATGTTGATGCTATTGCACTTAGTCTTCTAAATGGAGCACATAACATACTTTTTCCGCGTGTTATAAAAGAGTTGCAAAAAAAAGGCATCAAGGATGTTTTAGTTGTAGGGGGAGGGGTGATTCCAGAAGAAGATAAAAAAGGACTAATCAATGCAGGAGTGTCAGGAGTTTTTGGTCCAGGGACACCACTACAGTCAATAATTGAACACATAACAAGCGGTGTTTTAAAACTTAGAAAAATTTAAAATTTATTTTAATATAATTATTCTGTAGAGCCAGGCCACATCATTTGGCGCATTTTTTTTCCTACTTGTTCAATTTGGTGTGATCCTAACTGTTTCATATAACGATCAAAAGCATTCTTACCATTTTTTTCATAGTCACTTGTCCATTCTTCATTAAATGTTCCATCTTTAATCTGCTCTAACACTTTTTTCATTTGATTTTTGTTTTCTTTGTTCATGACAACTGGGCCACGTGTGAGTCCACCGTATCTTGCTGTTTCACTTACCCGTCGATACATTCCAGCAATGCCATATCGCTGAATCATATCTACAATTAATTTTAACTCATGTAAAACTTCAAAGTAGGCAATTTCTGGTTGATAACCTGCTTCAATAAGAGTTTCAAATGCATTAGTTATCATAGAAGCAGAACCCCCACAAAGGTCTGCTTGCTCTCCAAACCAATCAGTTTCTACTTCTTCTTGAAAAGTAGTTTTTATGACACCTGCTCTTGTGCTTCCAATTGCTTTTGCAATTCCTAGTGTTCTATCCCATGCAGTATTTGTATAATCTTGATTAACAGCAACAATTGATGGAGTACCAAATCCTTCAAGATATGTTTCTCTAACTTTAGAACCTGGGCCTTTAGGTGCCACCATAATTACATCAACATTTTTTGGAGCTACAATCCATTTCCAATGAATGGCTGCCGCATGAGAAAATGATAATGCATTTCCTTCAGATAGATTTGGACCGATTTCTTCCTTGTAAATTTTAGATTGAATCATGTCAGGGATTAAAACATGAATGATGTCTGCTTCTTTGCAGGCTTTGGCTACAGACATTACTTTATGCCCATCATCCTGAGCTTTTTTCCAACTAACCCCGTCTTCCTTTAATCCAACAATTACGTTCAAGCCAGAATCTTTCATGTTGTTAGCTTGAGCATTTCCTTGGATTCCATAGCCAATAACGGCAATAATCTGGTTTTTGAGAGGATCTAGACTAACATCATTATCTTTCCATGTTTTTGTCATGCTAGCCCTCAAATTATTGCAAATTTAAAGCCTTTTGGCTTTGAAATGTTTGGAATAAATTACAAACAATTTCTTAACTAATTTTATTTCCGATATATCTCTGATGCCTAGAAATTCGAAACAAATTGAGTTTCAGAAAAAAACAACGCATATCCTAAATGATGTTGCAGAAATAGTTTTGAATTGGAATTTAGGCCGTATGACAAACGATGAAGCCATGAAAAAAATTAACATGGCTTTTGCAAAACAGGATTTCTTTACTACATAATTATTGAAAATTTTACTAATTCTCTGTTTGCTTATGATTACAAACAATTTCTTATGTATTTGTAAATGTATTATAATATTGAACGAGGTTTCGTAACCCAGTAAAGGTAGTTGTATTTCATTTATCCTCGTTCTTTTTTTTCTGATAAAAGATGATTATTTTTTCATACTTTTTCTATATCTTGCCCAAACGATCATTTCGACTTCTCTCCTATGTTCTGGGCAATACAGCTCAATTTTCCTACAATCAGGACAACTGAGGTATTTTCTATAATCAATTGACTCTATGTCAAATTCTAGATGTTCAATTCCATCCCACCAGTTTTTTGTCATAAATTAGCTGAAAAATGCTCCTTAATAGATCATTCTACTAATTTCTACTTGATTATTGCTAACAACTGGGTTCAGATGGAGATTATCTTTTTACAATTTACACACTTGACTTTAACGTCACTGCCTGCAAGGCGTTCAAACTTCTTAGATCCACATTTAGGGCATATGGGGCAAGCCCTTAAGCGCTTCAACTAATACTCCTGAGGTCTTGTATCAGTCTTTGAAATAGTTTTGATTCGCTTCACACCATTAATTTTTTTAATAAGTTTTGAAACTGTAGTAGGCACAAATTTTTCCCATTCCTCATCATTTGCTATCATTTTGCGTATCCTAGTTGCATTATATTTTTCTCTATCAAGGAATTTAGGAGAGATCACTTCATATCCTGAATCTGCTAGCAGCATTACTACATAATCATTGCCACTGTATACTTTATCAAAATGAGGCAAAGCAGATTTCAAATAAGATGCCCATATTGCTACGTTAAATTGATTCTCAATTGAAATGATGTAGCATTTGTTCATATCAACATTATTTTCCTTTAGAGTTTGATGGATCATTTCTATTCTTTCGCCTGATGTAAACGGATCTTTTTCTATGTAGTTGAATTGAGAGCCAGTAAGCGCAATAATTACCTCATTGCATTCGTTTAAAATCTGTTTAACCAATTCTAGATGACCAAGATGAAATGGTTGAAATCTTCCCATCATTAAACCGCGCATATCTTTAGATGCCTTTTGGTTTAGTTAAATGTGTCAGTTTTTTTAAGTGTTAATAATGGTATATTTCAATATCGAGTTGCTATCAACTGGACTGTGATCACACTTCATGATAAATCCGTGTAAGTCTTGTAAAAGTTTAGATTTTCCTGTTTTTTCATCTTGAAAGCTAAAATTAAACATATCTTGATTTATTACACCACACAAAGTTTTTTCTGACACTTCGCCATCAAATTTTTCTTCTATTGAAATTGCAATCACAGAGTTCTTTTGAACTCGAGAGTCCTCGATAAAGTATATGTTTCTAGTTTGATGTGGACACCAACCGCTGAGGAATGCTTCCACCATGTTTCTTTTACTACAATCAATGTCTGTTACAGGATGAAGCTCGGTATGGAAAATTTTTTCTGGATTTTCAAGCGAATTAATTCTTGTCTTTAACTCTTCCACCTCATCTTTGAGCTGAACTATTACTGCTGCTGAATTCATTTCACTTGGAGCTAGTTCATGGAAGATATCAGAAATAAAACCATATTTGAATTCCTGAAAAAAACCATAGAGAATTCCCAAGGGATTTGAAGAACCACTTTCAACCTCATCAGCAAATGCCATAGTTACTGATGAAATTACTCCCAATGCCAATGCAACAATCATGATATACATGATTCTTGATTTATGCCCCATTAAGGAACAAATGACGTTATTTTACTAAAGGAGGGAGGAAAATTATAGTATAAAATGGTTCCAAAGTGGAAGCAAACCTACAAAATCTTCCCGCTACCGAGGATCCTAACAGTTTGTGATTCTGGTTTTAAAATTACACATATTCCATTTTTGTCGCAGACTATTGGCTTTTCAAGTTGCAGTTTGAAGGGATTAATTGATTTGAATTTTGCAGCTTTGATTTGCATTCCAACACTTACAAGACACGTCTGATTTTCTGCTATTGGACCTTTATAGAAAGGATTTTGAGTAAAGCTTAGAGCTAATTCGAATTGGACATTTTGTGAAGTATCTTCGCACAAGTAGTCTCCTCTACTTATGTCATCAACAGAAGCTCCTTTTATTGACAGACCAACCCTTGCAGGCGATATTGCCTCTTCTACTGGAACATCATGCATTTGAATTGATTTTATCATAACTTCGGCTCCGTTTGGAAATAATTTTAGGTTATCATACTGCTTTACCTTTCCTTGAATCACTTTACCTAAAACCACTGTACCGACTCCTTTTACATCAAAACAATGATCAATTACAATTTTGGTTTTACCTTCTTTTGATAAAGGTGATAGTTTGTTAATTTCTTGTTTGATATTAGAGGAATCAACTTTTTTGTACTGCTCTAAAACTGTACCTTTTATCATTGCATTTAGTCTGTTCTCATCAACTTCATAGGTATGACTAATAATGCCATCTTTTCTGTTTAATACATCAAGGGCAATTATTTGCTCTCCAGTAAACTTGTCTAATGAACCAACATAAAAAATGACATATTCTGCCAAGTTAATCGATTGAAATAATGGTTGTATTTTATCTGGAAACCCATTTGGAACGACCCAACTTCTAATAATATCAGATTCTTTTTTATCAAATAATGTCAAGTCAGTAGAAGTTCCTTTCTTACCAAAATCATTTGCAATAGATTGTTCTCCTAACACTACAAAATTAACCGATTTTACCATTTTTTAGATAAAACTTGATTTCATTTTAAGCGTTAGTTTTATTCAAATTATTATGGAAATGATTTTAGCACATGCGCATAGCTTGCAAATCTGTGACTTTTAGGATTTACAAGAATTTGTTTAAGTTTTGAACACAAATTAGCTGTTGCTCCAATGTATCCAATAGGATTTTTTATCCAACCAGCCTCGTGAGATTCCTGTAAAACTTCGTCATGCATTGAATAGTAATTTTTTATTGTACTTTTGACAATTTTTTTGAAAGAATTTTTCATATTTTTTGATTTTATGAGTTCACTAGGTATCGAAGACCCAAAAAAATGAACGCTCTCAACAATATTATGATTTTTAGTATCATGAGATAGTTTCTTTATTGTACTCATAATGACTTCGGTTCCAAGAGAATGACCAATTAATCTGATCTTAGTTTTAGGACTTTTTTTCTTAAAATCAATTATGAATTTTGATAGGTTATCGCCATTTTGTTTTGCTATTTTCTGACCTACTCTGAGTGCTTTGAGCGCAGATTTTTTCAGATGTGCCCCCTTGGTATTAGAATCGTAGCTAAAACCAATAAGAGGATATGAGTACCCTATCTGCTTTAATCTCTTTTTTGCAATAAGAAATTTTTGTTGTGCACCAGCGATATCATTACGAAGTCCATGAATCATAATAACTAATTCTTTTGTGTCATATAATCTCCGGAAACTTGTTTTAGGATAAATTGTATATGACGAATTTTTAATTTTTCTACCACTAGTTAAATCATAATATCCACGTGTTGAAATTTTTGGGATATGTTGTAGTGTTGTTATCAACTGATTTTATTTTCCTAACTTTTCCTTGTGATTTTTAATATCAGACTCTTCAACTCTAGTAAATAATGGGGTTGGAATTCCTAAAACATGACCAGATTGTATAGATATCTCAGAAATTGAATCCCACTTTTGTTCTGATACATTGCCTTCAAGTCCTAGCTGTGACCATATTTTTTGTGCAGATTCTGGCATGAATGGATATAGTGCGATAGCAAGACTACGTACTGCGTTTACAGAGAAATAAACACAAGTATTGATGCCTTGTCCCTTTTTCCAAGGCTCTTTGTGTTGAAAATATTGATTAAAGTTGGCTGAGAATTCTAGAATTTTTTTCAAGGCACGATCCAAATGGTTTTGTTCCATCAAATCCCCAACTTCGTGAGAAAGATTTTTGATTTTTGATTCTACGTCTCTATCCAATTGATCAAGGTCTTCGGGATCTGGAATTTTTCCCTCAAAACTCTTTTTTGTAAATCCCAAGGCTCTATTCACAAAATTTCCTAGATTACCAATCATCTCGGAATTTATTTTTGTTTCAAATTCATCCCAATCGAAATTAATGTCGTCTTGAGAGTATGGGGTAATTGAAAGTAGATAAAATCTCAAGTAATCAGGAGGATAGTACTTTAGAAATTCTTTTAGTCCAATGTACCAGTTTCTGCTTTTTGAGATCTTTTTAGATTGTAGTGTAAGATGCCCTCTTGTTGGGATGTAATCTGGAAGTTTGTATTCGTTATCTATTCCAAGTCTCATTGCAGGCAAAAACAAGTAGTGATGATATACAATATCTTTTCCAATAAAGTGATAGATGTCTGCCGAATTCCAAAATTCTTTTCCATCGATTCCTTTATCGGTAAGGAATTTCAGAGCTGTTGAAATGTAAGCAAGATGGTTATCAAACCAACCATAGAAAACCTGCCCTGAAGATCCAGGTATTGGAACTCCCCAAGATATATCACGTGTTATATCCCAATCAATTAATCCAGATTTAATCCAATTTTGAACATATTTTTTAACATCTTTTTGAAGATTGGGAGCTTGTTCAAGATATTTGTAAAGAGCATCCGTAAAATTTTTTAGTTTGAAAAAATAATGTTTTGTTTTTTCTTTAACAGGAATCTGTCCACAAATTGAACAATGTGGATTTTCAATTTGTTCAGGAACCCGACCACACTTTTCACATAAATCTGAATATTGTTCTTCTGCTTTACAATATGGACATGTTCCTATCACATATCTATCTGGTAAGAATTTTTTATCATTATTGCAATAAAATTGGATAATTTCTGATTCGTAAATATGTCCTGCTTTTTTTAATTTATTAAATACATCTTGAACGAATTCAATGTTCTCTTTTGAGCTAGTTTTATAGAACAAATCAAATGCAATGTTTAAGGCAGAAAAATCTTCAAGATCTCGTTTATTCCAGTATGCTATATATTCCTCTGGGCTTTTGTTTTCCTTTTCAGACTGAATTAGAATTGGTGTCCCAAAATCGTCAGATGCACAAATGTAATATGCATCAACTCCGTTTTGCTTTAGAAATCTGGTTGTTACATCAGCTGGTAGATATGTCGAAGATACATGACCTAGGTGAATTTCACCATTGGAGTAAGGTAACGCACTTGTTATGATTACTCTATCTCTCATGATACAGCATTTTGAGGATAACCAACTTAAGTATAACCTAAAAAGTGCTCCGTACTGAACGAGAACTGTTCGAAGGCACGAGCTTGAGAGTTTTCAGTACGGAACCTTGCCTATGATAATAATTCATAAAATAAACTGTTTATGCATTTAGTGATCTAGATTGAGAGTTACGAGTTTAAGATAAAGATTAACTATTCCTTGTTTTAATTCCAGCTATTCATATATGCAATTTGCTCTTTTGTGAGTTTGTCTATTTTTACATTCATTGCCCCCAATGCGTCAAATGCAATTTGCCTATCAATTTCTTTTGGTACAGGAATGACCTTCTTTTCCATTTTTTTATGATTTTTAAGAATATACAGAATTGAACCGAGTTGGTTTGAAAAAGACTGTGCCATAACCTCTGCTGGATGGCCTTCTGCTGCAACAAGATTTGCGATTCTACCTTTTCCTATAAGGTAAATTTTCTTCCCGTTTTGTAAAACACATTCGTCTAGATTTGGACGTATTTCTCTAACAGATTTTGATTTTTTTAGTAAAAAGTTAGCATCTACCTCAACATCAAAATGTCCAACATTTCCTACCATAGCACCGTCTTTCATCTTCATCAGATGTTCTTTTCTAATTACACTAGTCATACCTGTACAAGTTATGAAGATGTCTCCTATTTTTGCAGCCTCAGACATCGGCATTACTTCGTATCCATCCATATGTGCTTCTAATGCTTTGACTGGGTCAACCTCTGTTACAATCACCTTTGAGCCCATTCCATGAGAACGTGCTGCAACACCTTTGCCAACCCATCCATATCCAACTACTACAACATGTTTTGATGCAAACATCAGATTCATTGCTCTAAGATATCCATCAATTGTGCTCTGACCAGTTCCATACCTATTATCAAACATGTGTTTTGTAACGGCATCATTAACTGCAATAACGGGGTAACGAAGCTTTCCTTGACTTTCAACTGCCTTAATTCTATTTACGCCTGCAGTGGTTTCTTCTGTTGCTCCAAGAATTTTTAATGATTGATTTTGTTTCCCAAAGTGAGCTTTAATGTTCAGATCAGAGCCATCATCTGTTAGAATATCTGGTTTGTGATTTAGTACCTGTTGAATACACCAATCATATTCTTTTGCAGTTTGACCTGCCCATGCATAGATGTGAATTCCTTGTGATGCCAAAAATGCGGCAACATCATCTTGGGTGGTTAATGGATTTCCTCCACAAGCTGCAACAGTTGCACCAAGCTCCTTTGCACCAATTAATAAGACAGCAGTTTCTTTAGTAATATGCAAGCAAAATCCAAGCGTTATTCCTTTGAGAGGCTTGTATTTTCTTAACCTATTAAGAGTGTTATCTAGTATTTGCATGTGGCTCCTTGCCCACTCATAGGATAGTTTTCCTTGCTTTGCTAGTTTTGGATTTTTAATTTTGCTCAATGTTTTCCCAGAATCGATCTATACTATAAAATCCTATCATAATTTTATGAGAATCTAAATAAGTAACAAATTTAGTAAATTTTTTGATGGTTTGGAAAAAAGTTGCTGAAAAAGGAACAATAGCACCAGGTAAAGGAAGGGAGTTTAAAGTGGATGATAAAAAAATTGCAATATTCAATCAGGATGGCTATCACGGAATAGACGCCATTTGTGTTCATCAAGATGGGCATATCGCCCCTGGCAAATTAGAAGGCGATGTAGTAGAATGCCCACTACATTTCTGGCACTATAACATCAAAACTGGAAAATTACTTGACTATCTAAAAGATGTTACACTTCAAACTTACAAGGTTGAAGCAAGAGAAGATGGGATTTACATCGAAGTATAGAATTTAACATAACTTTTATGGTAATTCAATTTTAGAAAAATAATAATGAATATCCAACTACTTGAAGAAATTAAAAATATAGACTATGCTTCCATTACAAAAAAAATTGAGGATTTTCTAGAAAATCAAGTGAAAGCTAGTAATTCTAAAGGGATTATCTTAGGGCTTAGTGGCGGAATTGATTCTGCAGTAATTACATATCTATGCGCCAGAGTGTTAAAAGAAAAAATGCTTGTTTTAGTATTGCCTGATTCAAAAATATCCCCAAAAGAAGAAACAGAAGACGCGTTAAAGATAATTGATGATTTAGGATTAGATTACAAGCTTCTAGACATCAATCTCATTGTTAAAGAATATTCACAGTATATTGAACCAAATGAGTTTGCTTTAGGAAATCTCAGAGCTCGTGTTAGAGCAAACCTACTTTACTATTATGCAAATGTTAAAAATTTACTTGTTGTGGGTTCAAGCGATAAAAGTGAGTTTCTTATTGGTTATTTTACTAAATTTGGAGATGGAAGTGTAGATATTCTTCCAATGGTTTCATTATACAAAACTCAAGTAAGGGAGCTGGCTAGATTTATAGGAGTTTCAGAATCAATAATTAAAAAAAAGAGTAGCCCTAATTTATGGAAGGGTCATATTGCAGAAGAAGAAATAGGAATCAGATATGAAGAAATTGACTCTATATTATATTGTCTGATTGAAAAAAAATTATCAATTGAAGAAACATCACAATTAACAAATATTGAAGAATCTACCGTTGAGAAGATCTACCAAATGTACAAAAGTAGCGAACACAAGAGAATAACAGCTGCAAGACCATGAGGGAATAGTTCAACATGATAATTTTTGATACCCTTAGTCATAAAGAAAAGGAACTTGAAATTTCTGGCAGAGTTAGAATTTATTTATGTGGAGTTACGGTTTATGATGAATCACATATTGGTCATGCAAGAACAATAATTGTCTTTGATGTTTTACGGCGATATCTAGAATCAAAGGGAATTGAAGTCGAATTTATACAAAATTTCACAGACGTTGATGATAAAATTATCATAAGAGCAAAACGTGAGAATGTAAAAGCCTCAGCTATTAGCTCTCGATATATTGAAAATTATTTTAAGGATTTTGATGATCTAAACGTACTTCGAGCCTGTAGATATCCAAAGGTAACCGAACACATACAAGATATGCAGAATTTAATCACGGATTTGATGGAAAAAAAAATTGCATATGTATCTAAGAATGGAGTCTATTTTTCTGTTTCAAAATTTCCAGAATATGGAAAACTATCAAAGAAAAAAATAGATGACCTTTTGGCAGGTGCTAGAGTAGAAGTTGATGAGGCAAAAAATGATCCTCTTGATTTTGCTTTATGGAAATTTTCAAACGATGACCCTTCTTGGTATAGCCCTTGGGGTAGAGGACGACCTGGGTGGCATATTGAATGCTCAACTATGAGTATCAAATACTTGGGAGAAAACTTTGAAATTCATGGAGGAGGAAGGGATTTAATTTTTCCTCATCATGAAAATGAGATTGCACAATCAGAATCTTATACTTTAAAACAATTTGCAAAAATTTGGATGCATGTTGGAATGATTACCATAAATAATGAAAAAATGTCAAAATCAAAAGGAAATATCAAATCAATTCGATATACGCTTGAAAATTGGGGACCTAATATTATTAGATTATTTTGTTTATCAGGACACTACTCAAAACCCATAGATTATTCAGAAGAATTACTACAAGAAAACATAACAAAATGGAGACAGATAGAATCGGCTTACTATGAAATGAAATTAGCGAAAGGAGATGATAAGGCAACAAAAATTGAAAATATTATTTCAGAATCTAAAAGAGAGTTTGACGCTGCGTTGGAAAATGATCTCAATACTCATTTGGCTTTATCTGCGTTTTTTAAATTTGCAAATCAAATAAATCAACTTGCAGCGTCCGATTTGCTAACAAAATCAATTAGTGATGTCGTGTTACCACATTTTGAAAAAATGGTAAATATTTTAGGTTTAATACTACCAAAAATTTCAGAAACGGAAATTAGTTCAATAAATGATTTAATCCAAAAACGCGAGTTATTAAGAGCACAAAAAAAATTTCAAGATGCAGATAAAATTAGAGACAAAATATCACAAATGGGAATTATATTAATCGATCATAAAAATAGAACAACGTGGATGAAAAAAGAAAAAATTAAATCTGATCACTCCTGAGAATTGGTTTTTAATTAAATTTAGATGATTTATGGTAAAAATTTCGTTTAACTTGCAATATTGCAAAGATAGGAAGTGCAAAATACATTCCAATATTTAACATGATAACTCCAATGCCATAAACTAGCACCTCTTGTTCTGAATCAATATCAGCATGGTTTAGAATAGAGAGGGAAGAGATCATGGGGGTAATGGTTATCTTGACAGCTTCTTTGAAAAGGGGGTTTTCTCGTTCAAAATCAGCTATTGTTGGAGAAAATAAATAATAATACTGGTTAAATCCAGTCATAAAGGAGCTTCCTGAACTAGTTTGCAGTAAGGTGTTATCTCGTAATTCTCTTAATGATTGTACTTGTGGTGAAAGCTCTGAACCAAAAGTAGCTGTTGCAATCAAACATCCTCCTCCTGATTTACTTTCTTCTGCCTCACAATATCCATCAACTAAAACTGTTCCAGGTCCACAAACACCAATCTGTTCTTCTGGTTCTTCTATTTCTTCGGGTTCTTCTGCTTCTTTAACTCCGACTGCTTCATATATTGTATAATCTGGGAAGTTTTCGTCAAACCATTTTTGGTATGCTGCTTCGTTGTTGTATCTGTCAATATAGTATTGTGGATCTTTGTTAGGATCTACAAAAGGTAGAATTGGTTTTGCAGTATCTTCAGAAAATGAGCCAGGTATTGCAAGCTCAATTGCTTCTTGTATAGTGTAATCTGGGTAGTTTGTATCAAACCATTTTTTGTAAGCTGGTTCATTGTTGTATCTATCAAGATAGTATTGTGCCCCATTTTTTGGATCAACAAAATCTGGAATCCTTGCTGTAGGTTCTGGCTCTGGCTCTTTTTCTTGTGTCATAGTTGTTGCACTAGTGTCTTCAAATGAACCAGTGCCGATTGAATTTATTGCATATACTCGATAATAATAAGATGTTCCGGGTTTTAATCCAGTGTGTGAATATGTTGTACTTGTTGCAGCATTTTGAGAAAGCACTTGATAGTTTCCGCCTCCTTCACTTGCCTCAATTTTGTATCCGGTAATTGGTTCTCCTCCATTGTTTGATGGTGCTTTCCATGAAAGATTAATCTGATTTTGTGATATTGCCGTAGCTACAAGTGAAGTCGGTTGGCTAGGTTTTGTTTTAGTTACAGGAGGAGTTGAGCTTACAGTTGGAATCGCAGATGCCTCATTTGAAGGACCGCTAGTTCCTACTGAATTGATTGCATACACCTTGTAAGTATAAGTGGTTCCTGTGATTCGGTCTGCATGAGGATATGTTCTTGATGTACTGCCAGTATTATCTTTTAATGTTAGATATTCCCCAGTTCCAGTCTTTACATCGATTTTATATCCTGTTATCTGACTGCCACCATCATTTGTTGGAGCATTCCAAACCAGATCTATCTGTATTGGAGAAGTTGCAGTTGCGGTAAGTCCAGTGGGAGAATTAGGAACAGTAAATTTTGAAGGGGGAGTTGAGGAAGAAGTAGGAGTTGCAGACGCTGGGCTTGAGTTATCACTACTTGTACCTATGTTATATCTAGCTTTAACAACAAAGGTGTAAGTTTCTCCAGTTTTGAGACCGGTTACAGTAAAGCTTGTTTGCGGACCATTGGTTTCTCCTATCTGATCATAAACATCTGCTGCAAATCTTTTACTGATTATATATCCTACAATGTTACCACCAAAAGTTTGTGATGGTGCAGTCCACGTAAGTAGAATCGAGGTTGAAGAGATATCATCGGCTATCAAGTTTGTTGGAACAATGGTATGGCTTGGTTTTGCGGTTGCTACATTTGATACAACACTTGTTCCAGCAGAATTGATTGCATAAACTCTATAGCTATATTGAGTACCAGAAATTAGGCCAGTATGTGTGTATGATGTAGTGTTGCCAATCGTTGTAAGAACCGTATAGTCACTAGAGGTGGTCTTTGATTCTATTTTGTAACCAGTAATGGCTGGGCCATTATTTGGTGTAGGTTCTTTCCACGACAAGAAAATTTGAGTTGGACCTGCAGGTTCTGCTGTTAAACTTCGTGGAGAGTTCGGAACAATGTTTTCTGTTGGAGGAGACGAGGTGCTCTTTGGAGTAGCAGATGCCTCATTAGAAGTAGGACTGAACCCTACAGAGTTTTTAGCAGAAATTTTGTAAGTGTATTTAGAATTTGTAGTCAGACCTGTGTGGGTGTAAGTAGTAATTGTGCTACCAGTATTTTCAACAAGAGTTGTATACGATCCACTGTCTTTTTTGAATTCGATCTTGTAGCCTGTAACTGGAGGACCATTATTTGTTGCAGGTTGTACCCAGGTAAGCTTAATCGATGTTGAAGAAATATCTGAAGCGGTAAGTGATGTTGGAGTATTTGGAACAATGTTTTCAAGTGGATGTGAGCTGGAAGTTGGTGTTGCTATTGCCTCAGCAGAAGCGATACTTATTCCCTGTGCATTAATTGCAAAAACCCTGTAAATGTATGAAGTGCCAGTAGTTAGTCCTGTATGGGAATACGTTGTGCCAGTATTTCCTGTATTTGCATTCAAAGTTACAAAATCTCCACTGCCGGTTCTTACTTCAATTTTATACCCGGTAATTGGAGAACCCCCATTATTTTCAGGAGTATTCCAAAACAGTTCAACTCTGGTTGGTGAAACAGCAATAGCCTGAAGGTTAGTGGGTCTATCAGGGATTGCGGCGTATGCTACCTGAGCTTCCAAAGAAAGAACAGAGTATAGAAATAATCCTACTAATAACAATAAAAATTTTTGATTCATGAAAGTCATTTTATGCACATTCTTAGAAACTAGCGAATTAAGGTTTCTACTCTTTTGAATCAACTTTACTCAATGAAATGCCTTCGATAATTATTTCTTGGAGGCACTAACTAGGCAAATTACATCTCTGTCACGAAGCTGATAAGTAACAGGCAATCTTAGATTGTATCTCAAGTCTTTACCATATAGAAGTCCTTTTGGTAAATCAGTGTGAATTTCTTTGGCTAAATCTGTTACAGTGGCACCGTTTTTCATTAATATCAGATCAGGTAAGACTCTTCCTTTCTTGTCTGAAAGATTTTTTTCATTAGCTACAGGATAAACAGAATTCATTTTTAGTAATTTAAAAACTGCAATGTTTATTGCAAATTGGACGCCAGTTCTCATATATTCGCCCATTATTCCTTTTTTGATAAATTCCAAAGCGGACTTTTGTTTATCGTTGAGCTCATCTTGATTAATAATCTCAAATTGTTCTGAGCCAGGGGAATATTTTATCAATCCTTTTTGTTCTGCTCTTCGTAAACTTAGCTCACTGTCTGCACTTGCAGGAACCACAATCATGTCGATATATCGTTCACGTAATCTATCAAAAGTTTTGTCTCCTCCTTCTATGTCAATTTTATTTGCAACAATCAGTGTAGGCTTTGAAATTTTCCTAAGATGAGTTGCAAACTTTTTTGTGTCTTGAGAATCAAAATTATCGAATTTTTTATCTTCTAAATTAGACATCTTTAAGGCTTCTTTGATGTGATCTTTGTTTACACCAATTCCTCGATAAAGATCAGTTAGTACTTCGACCTTGTCTGAATCTGATTGAATTAGTTTTGAAATCTTGTCTCGATTTCCCTCTAGAATCTTGTGATACCACATTATCAACTCCTCTTCAATGTCTGCAAAATCGGATATTGGATCTCCAGAGCCAACTTCAGCAATTTTTCCTGAAGAATCAACACTTCCTGAAACATCTACAATATGTAGTAATGCATCAGATTGAGCTGCAATTGAAAGAAATTGATTTCCTAAACCTTTGCCTTTCCAAGCATCTTTAATGAGTCCTGGAAGATCAATTAACTCTATTGGAATGTATCTCCATCCATCAAGACATTTGGAGTTATTTGGATTATCTTGCACATTAAATTCAGGGTGAACACAAAGAGTAATAGCGTGTCCCTGAGCAGTTTCTGCCTTTTTGGTCGTAAATGGATAAGTGGAAATTTCTGATGATGATAGGGTTGCTGCATTGAAAAATGTAGTCTTGCCGGTATTAGTTTTGCCGATAAGACCGATTTTAATCGGCATGTTTGAATTTTCCTATTAGAATATTTATCTCTGCCTACCTTCCGTTTGCAAATCTTCTTTTAGTTTTTTACACGTGTTTTTAAGCTCATCAATTGACCATTCAATTTCATCTAATTCCACTTTAGTAAGCTCATCTTTCCATTTATCAAGTGATAATTTTCCAATCTGTGTGCAATGATACAATAGTGCCCAGTATGGATGATGCTCTGCCGTGGTATAAGCAAGCTCAGATACACTATCCATTCCATTTTTTGCTATTGATAGTGAATCTATATTTTCCCCAAAGATTCGAATAATGTTTGCTTCTAGGTCTTCTTGAATTTTTAACATTATGTTTTTGTTTTCATAAGATTTTACTAAATCTAAAAGAGATTGATAAAATTCTAAAAATGTTTTATTGGTCATTTATTAAAATAATCTTTGATGTTCTGCAAGCATACATCTGTTAAAAACTACCTTAATTCCTTTTTTTCGTGCTAGCTCTTCTGCTTCTTCATTATGAATTCCTTCTTGTAGCCAAATAACTTTAGGTTTTTTTTTGATTGCTTCTTGAATTACAAGCAAAACCTGATCTGAAGGTCGAAATACATCAACAATGTCAATTGGTTCATTAATTTCTGAAATACTGTGGTAACATTTTTTATCTAAAATTTCATCAGCAGTTGGATTTACCGGTATGATGTTATAGTGGTTTTGTGCTAAATATTTAGGAACATAGTGGGCTGCTTTATCTTCATTTTTTGACATGCCTACCACAGCTACATTATTTAATGAAAAAATTTCTCTTATTTCCTCATCAGTGTGTGAGTCTCTTTCCATGAATTAAATACTTGATTTCAGTTTATTAGATGTTTTCTAACTTTTAACATAGCAAATGCAGGTCCAACAACATACATCCCAAGATTTAGCATAACTATACTAAATCCATATCCAAGTAGTTCAGATTCTGAATCAATGTCAACATAGTTTAGGATTGATAATGAAGCAATAAGTGGAGTGATTGTGCCTCGTACGGCGTTTTTAAAGATTGGGCTCTGTCTTTCCCAGTCTGCTACGGTGGGAGAAAAAGAGTAATAAAATGAGTTGAATGTACTCATAAAGGACGAGCCAGCATCAGTTTCAAGTACTGTATTATCTCGTAGTTCCCGGAGCAGTTGAACCTGTTGAGACATTTCGGAGCCATATGTAGCAGTAGCTATTAGACATCCACCTCCTTGTTTCTCAACAACACACATTCCATCTTCAAAATGAGTTCCTTTACCACATATTCCTGTTTTTGGAGCTTCTACACCTACAGCCTCGTAAATTGTTTGATCTGGAAAGTTTGTATCAAACCATTTTTTGTAAGCTGGTTCATTGTTGTATCTATAGATATAGTATTGTGGGTCTTCATCAGGATCTACAAAAGGCGCAATTTTCATTTCAGGCTCTGGTTCTGAAAAAGCATTTGGAATTTTCAACTCTATTGCTTCTTCTATAGTATAATCGGGGTAGTTTGTATCAAACCATTTTTTGTAAGCTGGTTCATTGTTGTATCTATCAAGATAGTATTGTGCCCCATTTTTTGGATCAACAAAATCTGGAATCCTTGCTGTAGGTTCTGGCTCTGGTTCTGAAAAAGCATTTGGAATTTTCAACTCTATTGCTTCTTCTATAGTATAATC